>ERZ791607.1127-NODE-1127-length-20773-cov-2.505358_pt1 | contig 20773 bp, 17 predicted proteins | sample MGYA00509964_ERZ791607 | MGnify/ENA primary metagenome ERZ791607 (study PRJEB30046, sample SAMN00791907) | human gut metagenome | study: EMG produced TPA metagenomics assembly of the A metagenome-wide association study of gut microbiota in type 2...
CGCCACGGCCTGAGCCGCGCCCTGCTGCAGCAGAGCGATGAGAACCGCGCTGTTCTGAAGAAGGCTGGCTTCCTGACCCGCGATCCTCGTATGAAGGAACGTAAGAAGTACGGTCTGAAGGCTGCACGTCGTGCACCCCAGTTCAGCAAGCGATAATCTACAGCTCAATAATGCTAAAAAAGCCCGGAAATACGCCATTTTCCGGGCTTTTTCTATGCCTGAAATCACCTGATTCCGATGGTGAAATTTGAGGAAATTTGACTTCAAATTAACCCATTTTGATGGGTTTACCATGGGTTTACGGCCTATTTTTGAGCCTAATGGGTGGGAAAATGGGTTTACAGAAGGCCATTTTGGAGGGGAAATTAGCCCCATATCCTTGACAGATTTTCGGCAAAAATCCGGCTGAAACGGAATGAAAAACAGTGTCAGGTTCGTTTGGCGAGTTCTGACGAATTCTGCAAAAATTTAATATCAGGTATCCTGTTACATAGAGCCTTGGCTCATTCTTTGAAAACGAGAATGGGTCGAGGCTCTATTTTTTTCGCCCAAAATCCGGCGAGACAAATTTGAGCAGGAGGTAACAGGTATGACGGATTTCAATCAGAAGACCCATGACACCGATGTGGGCAGTCATGGCGGACAGTCGAGGCAGATGATGGAGGTGTTTGAGAACCAGGAGTTTGGTTCGATCCGCGTGTTGCAGGAGGCAGGCAAGACCTTCTTCTGTGCAAGCGATGTGGCGAAAGCGTTGGGGTATGTGAATCCCTACGCCGCAGTGAAACGCCATTGCAGAGGCCCCATAACGAAACGCGAGGGGGGTCGTTCGGAAGGTGAATCAGTATGGGGATGCTGGAGAGCAGGTCGTTGAAATCTCCTTTATCATGGAAGGCGATGTTTACCGGCTGATCGTTCACAGCAAACTGCCATCGGCAGAACGATTTGAGCGTTGGGTGTTTGATGAAGTTCTCCCTTCCATCCGCAAGCATGGTGTGTATATGAGCGATTCCATTTTGGATCAGGTGATTCAGCATCCGGAGGTCATCTACACTCTGGCACAGGAGCTTGTAGCCGAGAGAGAGCAGCTTGAGGGTATCCGTAAACAGCTGGATGCGGCACAGCCCAAGGCAGACTACTTCGACACCTTTGTGAACTCCGAGGATTGTACCTGCATCCGGAATTTCTGTAAGGAAATTGGAATCCCGGAGAAGACGGCAGTGGCTCTCTTACTGGATCACCGCTATCTGTACCGCAGTCCAAGCGGCTGGCTGATGCCTTTTGCAGACAAATCTGCAAGGGGCTATTTTATTGTCCGGGATTGCTACGGCAGAAGCGGAAAACTGGTGCAGCAGACGAGAGTGACCTGCAAGGGAAAGAATCATCTCTTCAAGTTGTTTAAGAAATGGGGTGTGATCGAATGACGCTTTTTACAGAGGGACGCCTTCAGGCGTTTGAACGCAGGATGCAGGATACCGGCAAATATCATCGCCGGGAGGACAGCGAAGATCGTCCGCGCAAATGTCCGAAGAAAAAAGCGGAGCCTGCGAAAAAGGATGGTGAGCACCATGCCGGTATTCAGGGTTGAGAAGAACAGCAATTACACAACGATGTGCAATTACCACCTGCGGGATCAGGGTCTCAGCCTGAAAGGGAAAGGACTTCTCTCCATGCTGCTCAGTTTGCCAGACACATGGAACTATTCGGTACGGGGGTTATCTTCGATTACGCCGGATGGTGTAGATGGAGTGCTTACGGCTCTGAAGGAGCTGGAGCGTCTTGGGTATCTGGAAAGGAACCAGCAGCGTGAGAGTAACGGTCGGATGGGCAGAGCTGAGTATGTGATTTATGAGATGCCAAGGAAAAAGCCGTGTTCGGAATCACCGTGTACGGAAAAGCCGTATGCGGTAAATCCGGATACGGACACACCGGTTACGGAAAATCCCGCGCAATTAAGTACTAATAGAACAAGTACTGAAACAATCAATAAAAGAGAGAAGAAGGAAATCCAACACCGGTATGGCTCATACGAAAATGTCCTTCTTTCTGACACGGAATACGGCAAGCTCCGGCAGGAGTTCCCAGGAGATTATCAGATACGAGTGGAACGGCTCTCTGAGTATATGGCCTCCACCGGCAGGAGCTACAAAAATCACCTTGCAACAATCCGGAGCTGGGCAAAGAGAGAAAAGCCGAAGTATAACCCGGCAGACTACACATTTGAGGAAGGAGACAGCCTATGAGCGACATGGTGCCTGAAGTTTTGAATGCGGCGTTGGATTCGCTCTTTACGCCGAAAGAACCCGGAGAGCTGGAATACCAGGGTGATGACGGACTGTTGTATTGCAGAAACTGCCATACGCCGGTGCAGTGCAGGGTAAAGCTCTGGGGCAGAGACAAGATTGTTCCCTGCCTTTGCAGATGCCAGCAGGAAGCGATGGCGGAGAAGAAACGCCAGGATGAGCTGCTGGAGCGGCAGCGTAAAATCAGGCAGCTGAAAGCAACTGGGATTCAGGAAAAGCATCTTCTGGAATGGAATTTTGCCGTTGCAGAGGACAATAAGGATATCCAGATGGCAAAACGCTATGTGGAGCAGTGGAAAAAGGTCAAGGCTGAAAACCTTGGCCTTTTGTTATGGGGAGATGTCGGCACCGGAAAGTCCTTTGTGGCGGCCTGTATTGCCAATGCGCTGCTGGAACAGGGCATTCCGGTTTTGATGACGAATTTCTCCAAAATTTTGAACCAGATGGGTGCCATATATTCGGAAGAGCGATACCGGTATATCGCTTCATTTTCCAACTATTCTTTGCTGATTCTGGATGATCTGGGAATTGAGCGCAGCACCGAATATGCGCTGGAGCAAGTCTACGCCGTTATTGATGAGCGGTACAAGTCCGGACTTCCGGTCATTATCACAACCAATCTGAAGATTGCTGAAATCCGCAATCCGGAGGATGTGGCATACGCCCGGATTTACAGAAGGATTTTGGAAATGTGTACGCCGGTGCGAATCAGCGGAGAGGACCGCAGGAAGAGCATTGGAAAAGAAAAACAGCAGGTCGTTAAGGAGGTACTTGATCTATGAAGTGCAAGGCAAAAAAGGCGTTTTTCGCAGGTAAGAATGACATCTATCACCGCTGGAAGGAGGTTAAGAAGCTGAATGGCAAAAGCAAAAACCAGTATTACAACAGAAAACCGCAGTGGCTCAGCTGCCGACGCTGCGGCTAAGGAGAAGCGGACTGAGATGCCGCTTTCTGACCTGCATCCCTTTGAAAGTCATCCCTTTAAGGTGCTGGACGATGAGCTGATGGAACAGACCGTGGAGAGCATCAAGCAGATCGGTGTGGTATCACCGCTGATTGTACGACCTGACCCGGAAGGCGGATTTGAAATCCTTTCGGGACACCGCAGGCTTCATGCAGCGCAGTTGGCAGGTTTGGAGACAGTGCCGGTCATCGTCAAGGAAATGGACGATGATGCGGCAATCATCTTTATGGTGGACAGCAACTTGCAGCGGGAAAATATCCTTCCCAGCGAGAGAGCGTTTTCCTACAAGATGAAGTTGGAAGCGATGAAGCATCAGGGACAACGCGGAGATTTAACTTCTGACCAAGTTGGTCAGAAGTCGTGGGCTGTGAACCAGTTAGCTGATGATGCGAATGAAAGTAAAACGCAAGTTCAGCGTTTTATCCACCTTACCAACCTGATTCCAGAAATTCTGGACATGGTGGATGAGAAGAAAATCGCCTTTAATCCGGCGGTAGAGCTGTCTTACCTGAAAACGTCTGAACAGAAAGAATTTCTGGAGGCAATGGACTATGCACAGGCATCCCCATCCCTGTCGCAGGCACAGCGATTGAAAAAGCTCTCGCAGGAGGGCGACTGCACCTTGGATGCCATGTGTGAATTGATGAATGAAATCAAAAAGGATGAGCTTGACCATGTGACGATTAAAAACGAGGTTCTTCGGAAGTATTTCCCGAAATCCTATACGCCGAAGCAGATGCAGGACACGATTATCCGGCTGCTGGAAAAGTGGCAGCGAAGTAAACAACGAGATATGGAACGATAAGAAGGAGATTTTTATGATGATGAACTTTAAGAAGAATCAGAACAACGCAGTGTGCAGCATGGATTGCAAGAACTGCCCGCACGGTGCATCGCAGCCCAATCCGATGGATGATCCCATGTTTGAGAAGTCCATTGCGATGCTTCATAACTGGCTGATGCTGGAAGCAATCCGTGAAGATCACCCGAAGGAGCGCATTGTGATGGTGATCCTGCCGGGGGCTGGCGGCGAACTCCTGACCGAGGATGGCAGTCGAGACATCTTTGAGGATGTTTACGATGAGATGGAGGCTGATCTGGTGGCAGATGGGGAACTGCTTCTCCATTATGATAAGAGCGATGTGATCGAGACTGATAGAACCCGCTATCTGCTGGGAGCTGCGGAAGTTTCGGAAATCGACCAGAACGGCAACGAATGAGCAGGAAGTGCGGCAGGAAGAAGAAAATAGACAGAGTAGTCGATGATGGAAAGTCCGGTGCAGTGTGGGTGTAATGCTCGTTCTGCACCGGGCTTTTTTCTTTGGCAGGAACTGCCGTTGAAGCATCCGGAACGGATGCGCAGCCCGATGTCACAGGCAGCGTTCTAAGGGGATTGGGGAGTTTCCCCAACAAGCAGAAAATCGCTTTCGTGTCACGAAAGCCCTGCTTGCAGAAGAGTGACATACTTAAGAATAGAATGACTTTGCCATATCTTGACTATCAACACTGTTGAGAATATAATATTAACTGGATTATTGTATGATTTTCTGAAAATTTTTTTGTTCGCTACATATAAGTATCATCCGAAAATGAGTTTTATGAACCATAACTTTAGTTTATATGCAATATGAATCCAGAGGGAGGAAGATTTGTGTCTTGTGAATTTGTTACTCAATTGAGCAAGCTGAGAAAACTGTCAGCAGAATCGGTTGAAAACACAAAGAGGTTTGATCCTTTTAAGGAATATCTGCATGTTGAACGTCAGGTTGAAAAGGAACTAAGAGAACTTTTACGTGATATAAATAACCATCCAGGAAAGTGTCTTGTGCTTTTGTGTGGTAGTGCAGGTGATGGAAAATCTCATCTTATCTCATTATTGAAGAATTCTGATTCTGAACAATTATTAGCAGATTACGAGCCTTATAATGACGCTACTGAGAGTGCAGAACCAACGATGACTTCGATTGAAACTCTTGCAGAAAAGCTTTCGCCATTTAATGATGAAAACTATTACAAAGATGATGGCAAGAGAATGATTGTCGCTATTAATCTTGGAACACTCAATAATTTTATTGATTCTGAAAAGAGCAAGAACTTTTCTGCTCTTAAGGAATTTGTTCTCGCGAATGATATAATTTCAGGGTTTTCTCATAGTGTCGGCTATAAGGAAAATAGTGTTTTTCAATATGTCAGTTTCGCCGATTATCAGGTCTTTTCTCTCGGAGAAAACGGACCAGAGACAGCGTTCTTGAAGCAGTTGGTTTCTAAAGTGTTTATTCAGTCAGATGAAAATCCGTTTTATCTGGCTTGTTCGTCGTGCAGCAATTGCCCTGTAGCAGCTCGTTGTCCGGTCAGACATAATTACGAGTTTTTATCTAATCAAGCAGTTCAGGATTACCTGATTGGACGCATCATTGAGGTCGTAATTGCTGACAAGGCAATCGTATCTACACGAGAAGTGTTGAACTTGATATATGATTTGATTGTGCATCCGGATTTTGACCAGTCTCAGATAAGGGTTGGTATCAATGACGTCGTTTTTTTGACCAACTATATTGGTTGGTCAACGCCCATGCTGCTAAATTAATATACGGATATCTCTGGGCTAATTAACGAACTGAAAACCCATGACATATTACTGGAGCGTAATTCTTTGCTTGATGAAAGCGTGACGCACTTTCACACAATAGAAAATATTGAAAAAGAGTTCTGCGCGGCAACCGTTAATACTCCATATAGTGTTCTCAATAACTTGACTAATGTATCTGTTTTGGGTGGAATTAAGCCTGAATTGAAGAAAGTCATTTATCGGTTCATCGTTCGGCTTAAACATTTTTCTCAAACAGATGCTGCTTCAAAAAAGCGCAAGCATATGGATGAGTTCATTCGGTATCTATATTGGCAAAATTGCGGCGATGAGAAAAAACTTGGTAAGCTTTATGAGGCAACGAAAAAAGCAGTTATGAGCTGGAATGGCCAGTTTGATGATGATTATATCTGCATTGATGATTCCAATGATCAGGTTTGGATTTTGGAACAGCTCCAACTCAAGTCTGCAATTAATAAAAGTGCAGAACACATTGACGGGACAATCGATCGGTTCTTTCCGAATTTGAGATTAGGTTTTAGGCGCGATGATCAAAGTGAGGTTGTAACAATTAGTGTTGATTTTGCCTTATTTGAATTGATTTGCAATATGCGAGAAGGATATCGTCCAACAATTCAAGATAAGAATCGTCACGCGGATTTTGTCAGCTTCATACAGCAACTCATTGACTTTGGGAATAAGTCTTCTCGTATTACTATTATTCCTAAAGATGGGGCCCAAAGTGTTAAGATGGTTTTTGAAGAGACCGAATTTGGGTATGAATTTAAGGTGGTGTGATAATGGACTATGCTTTAAGTGCAGAACAGTTTTTGTATGGAAAAATGTTTGATTCAAAAGGGCAGTTTTCCCACAAAACCGGCAATCGTTTCAAGCTCTTTCCATTTGTTACGCATCCTAATAGTGAACCGGTATTAGAGCTGGATAACTTGATCGGGGCACTTTTATGCAGAATTGAAGGCGAGAAACCGGAAGAGATTACCGCAGATATGCTGATTACCTCGCTTATAGAAATAGACGATACTGAGATCGAACAGGGGCAAGAAGACAAGTTCGCTGAAGTGATTAAAACGCTCTTCTTTGATGATAACGGAAGGATGCGACCGCTTTGCTTAAAAATGTTGGAGCAGACTCCGTGTGACAATCCCAGTGAACTTAAGGTGATTGAATATCTTGCAGATGTTCTGGGGGACAAAAGAGAATTAAAAGAACTTTTGCTTCGAGCTCATCAACAATCTTTGGATGCGAGTAATGTTATCGAAAAGCTGGTTCTATCAAAACTGAAGAGAACAAAAAGAGAGACAGATCAGTCAATTCCGTATTTCCGCGTAACAAATTCTCTAAAGAATGTTTTCGAAGGAGATTTCAAATATATTATCGAGAACCCTAAGAGATCCAGAGAATACCTTGTAGAATTGTTTGAGTTCTATTTCTTTACCTACACTGCTCAAACAGCATTACAATTAAACCGATTTTTGTATGGTGATAGAACTGATCCAGTCCCTCTGTATTTTTGCTTGGAATGGGAAAAGACAAGTCAAAGTAGGCAGTGCTTCACCGAAGGATGGCAACAGTTACAGAACTCAATCGATAAGATCTTCGCGCATGCTGTAACGTTGGAAATTCTTAACCATACCGAGTCAGGTGCAGAGTTGGTGGACTACATTGAATTGAAACGGATTATTGATTCTGATCCGGCTTTAGACAGTCTAATCTCAGAACAAATTGATGAGATTACAAAACTATACAGAGAAAATATCAAAGATTGCGCTGAAATGAACGAAGTAAAAAAAGATAGCGCAGATCATGGTGCAACAGATGCATCTGTTAAATTCTTGTTCGATAGTATAAAAAGCCAGTTTGAAAACAGTGTACGAGCCAGAGCCTACAATTCCTATTCTTCAAAATTTGAGAGGTACTGTCACAAGTATCTGAAAAGTAGGGGGCGTAGTGGTTTGATGCTGAATCTTTCTGAAGAAACTCTAATTTTCCTTACAAAGCTCTGCATTAAGAATCAAGAGCAAATGCGCTTGAAAGATGTCTTTGGAGAAATGGAATTGCGCGGCGTATATTTGGATAATCAATCCAAGGAACAGGCTGCGATTTACTATGAAAAACTTAACTTGATTGAAAAGAAGAGCGATAGTGGAGATGCAAAGTATGTCAAACGAATTCTATAATTTCATTGCAAAAAACATACTGCATTTTTTCCAGACCAGAGCTGATGAAATGCAGCCGGGGGAAAGATACTGCCTGAAATTAGATACGCAAGAGATGGTAGCAGGCGTAGATGATGAATTGAGAAAACTTACGACCAGTAATAATATCCAAGGCGTTTTCAATTACGGTAGTGTTTACAGCACCTATACCATTTACCTAAAGCCCGGTTTGGAAGTGGTAGTTGCCTCCAAAATCAATGGCATGACAGATGATTTCTTGGCGACCATCAGAAATGCAGAAATGACCGAGAATCATTTTCCGGTTTTGATGATTACTGCGTCGGCTATTGATACTATTACCAGCGGAACCGGCGATTTGTCTGCTACTGGTATGCCATTTAATTCTGCAGCAATTATCGATAAAATTAAGAGTGACATCAATAATGCTCAGTTGCCGCTTTCAGACCGAGTTTTATTGGAAATGGAAGTGGTGCGTAAACAAACTGATAGATTTAGCGATAAATCATCACTTTATGAATACGCAGAATTGCTAACTGTTCTTGGACGTGGCTATGTCAAGGAGGAAGACTATAATAGCTTTTCTTTGCTGTATGATCCTGCTGTGCAACCATTGCAGGATCCGAAAAAGATCAAAGATCGGCTTGGTAGCAATCACCAGTTCTTTGAAGAAATTGATCGTGTTTTTAAACACGGAAATATCGAAGATGATCTCTCGTCAAAGTTTGATAAGGGGTTCATTTCTCATTTGAAGGATTGTAAGAAAAAGGGTCAGTCTTGGTATGAAGGCTATACATACGACATGGTGAAAAGCTCATATGACCGTATGCAAAAGAAGCTGGATAATCCCCTTCAGATTGAGGATGATGATTTTTCTTTTTACTCGGGTACTCCATTAGAGTATTGCTACCCAGTTGATGAAAAAGTATTTATTCGTTGCGATGGAGAAACCAAGGCAAAGCGAAGAATCAAAAATATCTTGCTTTATAATCCAGATCAGCGTGACACGGTCACAATTCAAATTAACACCAATATTTCCATCAAATCCTCTTGGATTGAGCCGATTGGACAATTTGAATTTAGTGTCTCTGGTAAAATAGTAAACCTTACGCTTAGACCGAATGGGTGCACTTTCGCACAGCTCAAAATTAACGATACGAATAACCATATTACTTATACCATCAGAATTTGTGTAATTGATGTTCCTCCAGAATATTTGGAGAATCTTCAAACCTGCTATACATTCTATATTCCTAAAAATATTAATAATTCCGTAATTAAGGTTTCTGGAATAAAGAACGAGCTTGTCATTAACCCCAGAAGGGTCAATGAGGATTTTGAAAATATAGCTCAAGGGGGTATGTATGAGTGTAGATTTGATCATACCCTGCATTTGAGATTGCATGAAGATGATATCGATTCCGATATTGGACATCTCGACTGCGTGATAAAATGCGGAACAATCCAGATTCCGATTCAAATTCAGGACGAAGCTGATAAGCCAACTGAGTTAACCGGAATCAGCGCATTTAAACTTAAATTTTCCGAGCGAAAAAGTATAGAGTATAGAGATGGAAAGATTGTTTCTGGAACTAAGGAGTTCTTTGCTAAAGAACAGTTTCGATCTGTCTTGGAGTTAGAAAGCCGATTCGTCGAACTCGGGTGCTTTGCATTGGAGGAAACTCTTAATGGGTATTCTGAAGTTGATTTGAATGTTCCGGACAGCGTTTCGACAGCATATGCTGCACTGATTACTCAGTATAGGGAAAAAAGAACAGTGCCAAGTTTGTGCTATTATGGCGAGGATGAAGATATTCTTACAGCTGCTCAAAACTATGTTGAGGCGGTCAAAAATGAGCTTGCCGCTATTGCATCTGGAGCAACATTAACCGCTCAACAGAACGATTTACTGCAAGTTGGATGTGTGCTTCAAATGCACGATGAACATTCAATCGCTATGAGCCCATTGCAGCCTTTGAATATCATGTATCAACTCCAATTGATGCAAGAAGAGAATGTTGGAGATGTTCGAGATAATTTGGTGGAAAAATTGTCTCCGCTCTACTTGATTCCGTATATTAAAGATTCCAATAAAGTTTTGTATCAGGCTGTAGAACGAAAGAATTCTGTTGAATGGAGATACTATGCTCCGATATCTAATCGACGCTATGCTGGGGCTCGGAGTTTTGTTTCAAAGCTCGTTTGCGAGAAGATTATTCAATATCGCGATCACTTTTCCTTCTTGTTTGAGGATCTGGGTAACAGTCAGCTTTGCGTGAATCTAGTGAATATGGGAGATTGTCGTGAAGTATTTCAAGGGATTCTACGCTTTTACGATAAGTGCCTCCGTGAAAATGCTGACCCAGATGATTTGTTGACTTTCGAGGTTAACATCTATTCTGACCAGGGGGGCTATAATGAATTCTCTTTGCTTGCCGATCAGGTAAAGCTAAAAGCTGCGATTAGGGAATTTGCATCAGTAGAAGATGTTAGTGAACTTATCTTGATTGCAAGCGGAAAAATCAAATGCTATTATCGTAACCCGCTCGATGCAGAATATCAGTATGCGCATTTGACATTCTTCGAGATGGCCTCATCAGAAGATACTGGTGCAAGTCGAATGGATTCAATAACGACCGGTATATCTCTTGCTGGGTTAACGTCCGGTATGCCTTCAGTTTTGAATGCAGATTGGTACAAGACCGGCTTCGGAATGAAGTATGCACGAAACAACGATTTAACATCGCTTGCCGCTCGTTATAATGCGCTTTTCAGAGTCGCATTTTCGGGCAGCTCGTATGAAGGCTCATCCTGTATATTTACAGAAATTGAGCAGGGGCAGGAAGGGCAACTCGGAAAGATCTACAAAGCATCGAATTGGGTCGTTTTTGTTAACCCGAAGGTTGACCTCTCATTCTTCCTGAAAAAGTCGACTGCTGATGATAACCTTATGATCATTCATTACAGCGACCAGTATACTTCCGCTAGCGGGTACGATGACATCACGGTAACACAAAAGTCGCAGCAGTATGACGATATTATTTCTGAGCAGCTTCAGAAGAAAGGAGTCTCTGTAAACCCAGAAAATATCAATCAGATTATTAGCCTGTTTAATGCTGTCAATGGCGGCTGGATGCTAAGGCTCATTACAGCAAAGAAACTGGCTGGTGCAGCTGACAGTAATTTCAGCAGAGAGAAAATGAGTATTTTGTCTGCAATCAAGCTTTGCATGGCATATTATACTCACCCTGATATTGTATGGGTGCCTATTTCGCTTGAAGAAATGCTGCGTATATCAGGCGGCGCTGGATTGTCGCAGAAAGATGGGATGCTTTCTGCTAAAAATCTTGGGTTTGAACAGAGAGCGACAAGCGATGATATTCTTTTGGTCGGTATCGAGGGCCCGAAAGATCAGATTAAAATATATTTACATCCGATCGAGGTTAAGATTGGGCAGAACCCAAGTTCTGTTCTGAACAAGGCGCGTGATCAGGCACTCAATACCTACCGCGGACTTTGGAACGCATTGTGGCCGATAGAGGGACGAGATTCATTAGAACGTAAGCTCTCTCGAAATTTCTTCATGCAATTAATCATTGTCAGCTGCGAAAAAATGAAGCTGTACAATATATATCCGGATGAAAAATGGGATGATGTTCTGGATAAATACCGTGAAGAGTTATTGAACGAGAACTATGAACTTTCAAATAGAATGGATCAATACATTGGTAAGGGAACTGTAGTATCATTCTGCTCAGATACGCTTAACAAATCTGGAAGCATAGAAAATGATATCTGTCTTCTGGATTTTCCTGAACAGTTAGGGTCTTCCTATATGGTTCTCTCTGCATCAGAAATAGAGCGTCAACTTAACTGTGATCAGACTGATCTGCCTGTGCAACTGAAGGCATTGTATAAGCACACGGAGCAAACCAATGTGGCAAACGAGGATATTAGCATTTCAGAAAACGGCGCATCCCCTGTGCGGTCTGTTTATTCGTTTACTCCAACGGTTTCTCAGCCGTTGCAGGGAGTAGCCGAATCCGGCAGCTCGTACAGTGCTGGAACTGATGAAGTAGTATCTGTACAGGGTAATAACGAACTGATAGCAGGTGATGAAGCATTAGAGGATGATGTCACCACACCAATTGGTATGCAAATTCAGTTTGGAACTAATACAGTAACTGGACAGCCTCTATATTGGTTACCCAATGATACAAATCAAGTATTCCATACGAATACCGGTATTATTGGAACGATGGGGACAGGTAAAACACAGTTCACTAAGTCTCTTATCACGCAGTTGTATAGAGACCAGGAACACAATATTGGCGATGAACCCCTTGGAATTCTGATTTTTGATTACAAGGGTGATTACAATGAAAGCAAGGAGGATTTTGTTAAGGCTACCAATGCAAAAATTCTTAAGCCGTATCACTTGCCGTTTAACCCCCTTGCATTGACAAAATCTAAGGTGTTTAAACCACTGTTGCCAATCCATACGGCTAATGCCTTTAAGGATACACTATCTAAGGTGTATAATTTGGGGCCGAAGCAGCAAAACACATTGTTCCAGTGCATTATCGACGCATATCAGACAAATGGAATTATTTCTGGTAATCCAGATACTTGGAATAATGTGCCACCGACATTTGACATGGTTTACAATATCTACTCAAACGATGACGATATCAAGAAGACAGATTCTCTTGCGGCAGCAATGGATAAACTATATCAGTTCCAGGTGTTCGAAGGAGATCCCAGTCGGACTGTTTCACTGTTTGACTTGTTAAACAGTGTGGTTGTTATCGATCTGTCTGGATATGATGCAGATATACAAAGTCTCATTGTCGCGATAACCCTTGATTTGTTCTATTCCAATATGCAGGCGGCAGGTTCGAGTAAGTTGAATCAGCAGTATCGTCAGTTGACAAAGTTGATTCTTGTTGACGAGGCTGATAATTTTATGTGTGAAGGGTTCCCTTCATTAAAAAAGATTCTTAAAGAGGGTCGCGAGTTCGGAGTTGGAACCATACTGTCTACTCAGTTTTTGAAGCACTTTGGAAGTGGGGAGGATGACTATTCCAAGTATATCTTGACTTGGGTGGTTCACAATGTGGCCGACCTTAAAAATTCAGATGTGGATTTTGTATTTAAAACAGAGTCCAAAAGTCAGGAGGCTCAAGCACTTTTTAATGATATTAAGGGATTGAAGAAACACCATAGCATCGTAAAGATTGGTAATGCAAGGCCAGAGTATATTCAGGACAAAGCGTTTTGGGAACTATATAACGAGCTTAATCTTTAAATAGTACCTTGTTTACATCTGCTTGGAACGCACTTTATTGGATTTGACTTTTTGACGAGCGGGCGATATACTTAAGTAGTCTACTTAAGTATATCGCCCGCTTTGTGTTTTGGGGAGGAAATAATGGATTATGTATACCGATTTCCTGTAGTCAAAGGATTACAGGCAGGAAGAGAGTACTTCATTGGAATGGTTCCACTTAAGATGATTTTACGTCTTTTCCCTAATGATGAAGAATATGTACCGCCGGAATATCGAGCGCAGAGAAAGCTCAATACATCAAGAATACCGGAAATCAGTAAATACATATTACAAAATAGACATGATTATGTCTTCTCAGCATTAGCTGCCTCAATTGACGGAAAATTTAAGTTTATTCCTGCGGATTTGATTTCGGATCTTGGTGTTTTAGAGGTTTCAATGGATGCTCGATTCCAAATAAATGATGGACAGCATAGAAAGGCTGCAATTATTGAAGCGCTTAACGAAGACGAGACCCTTGGAGGTGAGACAATATCTGTTGTCTTTTTTGAGGATAAGGGGTTAACTCGTAGTCAGCAAATATTCACAGACTTGAATAAACATGCCGTAAAAACATCCAATTCAATTTCTGAACTATATGATTCTCGTGATGATCTTGCTGTAGTTACCAGGAAAGTTGTGTCTTCTGTAAAGTTTATCAACGCTTTTACAGATAAAGAAAAAGATAACCTCGGTAAATTCTCTTCGAATCTTTTTACACTTAACATGTTTTATAATGCTAACAAGAAGATCGTTCAGCGAGTCGATGTTGATACAGAATGTGAGAGATTTTTAATTGAATTCTGGTCTTGTGTATCAGAAAATATTGTTCAATGGAAGGAGCTTCTTAAAAAAGAAATCAGCAAAGTTGATTTACGAGAGAATTATATTATTACACAAGCGGTTGTTATTCAAGCACTTGGGCGCGTGGGAAACTATTTCTTTATGCATCAAAAATCAAATATGCATGCTATGCTAAAACAGCTCCAGAATATAGATTGGAAGCGTTCATCGCCACAATGGCATTTGAGAACAATCCGCGCCAATGGGAGAATGATTAGTAGCGAAACCGCTGTAGTTCTTACAGCTAATGTGATTAAACAATCCTTGGGGATTGATCTTGACGAAGATGAAAAAAAGAGGGAGCAAAAATTCCTGAATGAGTAACAGATTGGTGATGCTCGATTCTACGTTGGAGAGGACAAGACAATGGCCACTATAACAAAAGAGTTAGTTAATGGTTTAATGGAAACAGTACGGAACTTGTATTTGGCTGATGATATTCCTTGGGTAATCGGATATTCTGGAGGAAAAGATAGTACAGCTACATTGCAACTCGTATGGCTTGCTATTCAAGCTCTTCCGTTTGAAGACAAAAAAAAGACCATTCACATAATAAATACCGATACACTGGTAGAGTCCCCAGTAGTTGCACACTGGGCACAGGAGTCTCTTGAAAAAATGCGGCAGGCTGCCGAAGAACAGGGAATGCCGTTTGTACCGCATCGCTTGACCCCTGACTACGATAACACATTCTGGGTGAATTTTCTTGGTAAAGGATACCCCTTTCCGCGCAAGAAATTTCGGTGGTGCACAGATCGACTGAAGATTCAACCGGTAAATAAGTTTGTTAAAGAAAAAATAGCTGAGCATGGCGAAATCATCATGGTTCTGGGAACAAGAAAGGCAGAAAGTGCTAACAGAGCAAGAACCATGGCTTTTTATGAAAAGAAAAGAGTTCGTGAATTGCTCAGTCCTAATCCTACACTTGTAAATGAACTTGTCTTTTCCCCTCTTTCAGAGTGGACAGACGATGACGTTTGGATCTTCTTAATGCAATATAAGAATCCTTGGGGATATTCAAACCAAGAGTTACTTACTCTTTACAGAGGAGCTACTGCAGATAATGAGTGTCCTCTTATGGTTGAGAAGGATCTTCCAAGCTGCGGCAAGAGCAGATTTGGCTGTTGGGTTTGCACAATGGTTGAAAGCGATAAATCTATGGAAGCCATGATTGCGAATGACAACGAAAAGGCATGGATGACTCCACTGTTAGAATTTCGCAATGAGTTTGGTAACGAAGACAAAGATCGTAGTCGTCGAAGTTTTAGGAAAATGGGCGGATTTCTTCAGGGAAGCTATGGGCAATTGCATCACGGCCCTTATCTTAAAGAATATCGTGAAAAATGGCTACGTCATCTACTTGAAATTCAGCGGGAAATTAATGAAACCGGACCGGAAGAATTTTCCAACCTTGAACTTATAACAATTCAGGAGCTTCGTATTATTCGGAGAATATGGGTGTTCGATAAACACGAGTTTGAGGATACGTTGCCAGGAATTTACGAAGAGGTTATAGGAAAGCCTTTTTATGATCCGGAATGGATTGGATCAGAGACATTTAAGAAGGAAGAATGGAACATTTTGCGTGACGTGTGTATGAAAATGTATCCAGACGAAAAACTGACTTTTGAAATGATGTACAGCTTAATTGACATTGAAAACCGTGCAAATAGTCTGAATCATCGAAAAGGAATTCTTGACCAACTTGAAGATTGCATTGAACGTACCTTCTACGCTGATGAGAATGATGCGACTCAGTACTATCAGAACCGCTTGGAGAGGAAAAAACAACTTGGCGGAAAATATGACGAAAAATTCTTTGCACACATTCAAAATGAGGGCGAAGAGTTTGATGAGGCTTCTGGCGAAAATGAGCCTTCAGATGGAGAACAGAAATGATAATAACAAGGTTAACCCTGAATAATTTCGGGGTATATGCCGGGGTCAATACATTCGAGTTTAGCGGTGCTAAACCTGTTGTGTTGATCGGAGGTATGAACGGAAGAGGCAAGACAACCTTTCTGGAAGCAATTCTGCTTGCACTGTATGGCTCAAATTCATTTGCGTACAATGAAAGCAAGTATCGTACATATGGACAATACCTTAAAGCTTATGTTAATAGAGCAGATGGATCACTGGAATCTTCTGTTGAATTAGAATTTAAGCTTGCAAGTGGCAAGGAAGAGTCTTACCTGATTAAAAGAGAATGGTCTGGTGCTTCCACCAGAGTCAGAGAGAAAATAACAGTAAATAAAGATGGTGAGTTCAGCAGTTTCTTGACTGCAAACTGGTCTATGTTCATAGAAAATATACTGCCGAGCGGCTTGTCTAACTTTTTTTTCTTTGATGGAGAAAAAATAGCAGAGTTGGCGGTTGATTCTACGAATGCACAAATGAAGCAATCAATTAAAGCTTTGTTAGGCATTACAGTTCTGGATAGCCTCGGAAATGATATATCGCGTATTATTACTAAAACTACCAAAATGGCAAACAATCCTATGGAAGCAAAGGAGCTTGAGACTTTACGCGATAAGAAAGTGCAAGCAGACGGCGCGCTTCAAGCTGCAGATGATCGTATTACCGATCTTTCGATTCAACTTGATGACACAAACAAAAAACTTGAAAAAGCAAAAGCCGATTATGCAGCCAAGGGTGGAGACATAATCGCTCAACGGCAAGATTTATTTAATCAGCGTAGCAGATTAGCGCTTCGGATAGAACAAGAACAAGAAGAATTGATAAGTGCGGCCGCAGGTGCACTACCGTTGACATTAGTGAAAGATCTTCTTGTGGGCATTCAAGCTCAGGCATCAAAGGAACAGGAATCCCGTGTAACTGCTCTTGCAGTTTCTAAGATGAACGCAGTTTTTTCAACTTATGTTTTGACATCAGGTAAGGATACCAAGGCAATCATGGATTTTATTCAGTACGTTGAAAAAACTGCTGAAGCAGAGGCAACAGAGATAATATACGACCTTCCAGACCAAAGCCTATATACGTTGAATAATCTGATGAAGTCAGGACTTAATCGAACTTGCAATGATGTCAAAAAACTAATTACTGAAAGCCAAGCAAATCAAGGGAAAGTGGATGAAATAGATAGCTATCTAAGTGTTGATCTCGATGAAAATGCACTTTCGAGGCTTTACAAGAAAATTAAAGAGCTTGAGCAAAAGGTCATTGATTTAGAAGTTTCCCTGCAAAACGAACAGCAGAAGCGTGTTTCTCTACATGGCGAAGCGATGCGTGCAGCATCTGAGTACAGCAAATATGTGGAGTCTTTGATTAACAATCTTGAACTTAATGATGACAGTGATCGGTTATTAAAGTATGCACATCATGCAACGAAGGTTTTGGATGCCTACAAAGTTAAGTTGCAAGAAAGAAAAATTGACGTTCTTGCTGCGACCATGACTACATGTTATAAGCGTTTGGCAAATAAGAAAAACCTCATCAATCGCATACATATGGATTCATCTACCTTGGATTTTGAATACTTGAATGCTGAAGGAAATATTGTTCCTAAAGAGTCGCTTTCTGCTGGTGAGAAACAACTTATGGTTATTGCTTTGCTATGGGCACTTGCAATATGCTCTAAGAAGAAATTACCTGTTATCATTGATACGCCTCTGTCTCGAATGGATTCAAATCACAGGACTTCGCTTATTACAACATACTTCCCTCAGGCGAGTGATCAAACAATTATATTGTCGACGGATTCTGAAATCGATGCCCAGTATTATGAGCTTATGAAGCCTAATATCGGGGATGAGTTCACACTCATCTATAATGATGAATTGAAATGTTCGACGATTGAGAAGGGTTATTTTAAGGAGAAATTTAATGATAACTAAACAGATTAAGCTTTCCAATCAGTCGAAAGATCGGCTCTCAAGGCTGAAAGGTAAAACAGGAATCAAAAATTGGAACGTTCTTTGCCGGTGGGCGCTATGTTATTCTCTTGGCGAAAATACAGTGCCAACGGATATTCCCGTGGCATCAGACAGTAACGTAGAAATGTCTTGGTACACTTTTGCAGGAGAATATAGCGAGTTATATGAAGCATTAATTAAAGCTTGGTGCATCAGTAAAGATCTTCCCACCGATGAAGATACTTTAAGTAAGTACTTCAAACTACACCTTGAGCGCGGAATCAGTTATCTGTCCGGAACAAACTTCATCAAGAATCTTAATGACTTGCTGAATCTTGCGTCTGAAGGAGAAAAATATGAGTGTTTATCTTGATTACAATGCATCTGCGCCTATTGATTCCCGGGTTTTAGACTACATGGTCGAAATATATAAAGGAACTTTGGGAAACGCTGACAGCAGGACTCATGACTTTGGTGAAACTTCGCGTCAAGTTGTTGAAAAAGCCCGCAATGAGGTGGCAAATCTGCTTTCTATAAAGAAAGATGAAGTTTTTTTTACAAGTGGTGCAACGGAAAGCAATAATATAGTACTTTTAGGATTAAAAGAGTATACTGAGCTTACAGGGAAGAAACACATTATCACGTCTTCTATAGAGCACAAAGCTATATTAGAAACAACTAAGCATTTACAGCAGCTGGGCTTTAAAGTGGATTATGTGGCTCCGGAGCGGGACGGCCGGGTCTTACCAGAAAAGGTTTTCAACCTTCTGCGAAAAGACACATTACTGGTAAGCATCATGCATGTCAACAATGAAACCGGAGCCATTCAACCTGTTCAAGAAATAGGCGATTATCTTTTCGATAAAGATGTATTTTTTCATGTAGATGCAACGCAAAGTTTTGGAAAGCTTGTTGATGAGCTGCGTGTGTTAAAATATGACATGCTTTCAATGAGCGCACATAAGCTCGGGGGACCTCAGGGAATCGGTGCCTTGATCCTGAAAAAGAAAAGATACAAGTTGCCGCCTGTAAAGAACATCATGTATGGCGGACCGCAAGAACACGGTGTTCGCCCGGGCACAACGCCGGTCGCGTTGGTAGCTGGTTTGGGAAAAGCATGTGAATTAGCAGTGAGCGAGTACAAGGAAAATGCAGAAAAGTGCTGTGCGATCCGAAACTGCTTATTACAGCTGTTAAAGGAATCTGGTACATCGTATCAGATAAATGGAAACTTGCAGTATTGTGTTCCAAATACGCTTAATATTTGTTTTGATGGAGTATCATCAGAGGCACTGATGTTGGCCACAAAGCAGTATTGTGGTATTTCCAACGGATCAGCATGTAATTCACACTCCTATTCTCCAAGCTATGTGTTGACGGCAATGGGGCTTCCAGAAGAACAAATTGAAAGCTCTATCCGGGTTAGCTGGGGAGCGTTGACAGATATCCAGTTGGTTCAAATTGAGTTTGGAAGACTGCTGGAATATGTCAAAAGTATGCAGTAGCTTATGGATAGATAAAAGAAACCATCAAAGGTTGCTGACGATATTATAGTCTTTATCCGGAAATTATTGCATCTGAGATACTGGCCTATAAGGAATGGTATGAGGATTGAATGATTTTATCCTAAATCAAAGGATGGGGTGGTTGCTGAGTGTATAGAAAATGGACAAAGAATGATATAGAGGCATCCAAAGCGCGTTTTCGTAGGCTTTATGCACAATCGCCGATTGAGTACCGGTTTCTCTGTGGTCACGATATTCAGAGCGAAGATGACGAGGATGCATTGGATTACTACATGATTGGAGTATGGCTGGTTCAACATAGGAAATATTCTGACTGGTCAAAAGAAAAATCGTTTGATTTGGCAGACATTCTTGAATTTATGCGAGTGTACAGGATAAGAATTCCACGATATATCAAGCGTACAAGATTCTATCGTAAAAAAATAACTTGAAAGATGACACGACAAGAATTATTTACATGGATACGTCAGCAGTACGGCACAGAACCGGAATACCCCTGGCATGACTGGAATGCTGTGCTGCGGCATAACGACAATAATAAATGGTATGGTGTGGTTCTGGAAGTATCTGCTGATAAGTTGGGATTGCCGGAGGCAGGCATCATTGATGTCCTTAATGTGAAAAGTGATCCGCTGCTGATCGGCTCTCTTCGCGGGCAGGACGGCTATTATCCTGCCTATCACATGAACAAGGAAAAATGGCTCAGTATTCAGCTTGGCAAACCAGAACTGGATGATGCCATCAAAGACCTGCTTTCTTTGAGCTATGAGCTGACGGCACCGAAGAAGCGCAAACCAAAGTTATCAGCAAAAAATCCGGGAGATTCCGTAAATGGCAAAGAAAAAGAAAATGACGAAGGCTGAGCGAAAGGAAGCGCGTCTCCGAAAAGGTAAGCAGTGACTGCTCACCTATACCGGTTCACCGAAAAAGATGAACAAGCATTACCGGGAACGTTTTTATGTGGATGCTGTGACAGCTGCTAAAGATTTGCAGGAGCTTGGGGTCAATTATACACAGAAGCAGCTCGACCAGATTAAACAGGCTGAAGAACAGCGGCTCCGGCAGCGGAGAATGGAGCGGGAAGCGAAAGAACGGGAACGGCTGGCAGAACTGTATGAAGACTGCGATGATCGTTTTGCCTTTATTGCCGGATATAC
>ERZ791607.1140-NODE-1140-length-20507-cov-14.188406_pt1 | contig 20507 bp, 22 predicted proteins | sample MGYA00509964_ERZ791607 | MGnify/ENA primary metagenome ERZ791607 (study PRJEB30046, sample SAMN00791907) | human gut metagenome | study: EMG produced TPA metagenomics assembly of the A metagenome-wide association study of gut microbiota in type 2...
CTTGAACTGAACGAAAAAAAATGAAATCTTATCCCTTTATAGCGTGATTCTGCTGTTCCAGCCCATTTCTCTGCTTTTCCCTTCTGTTTTGGCTACTAATTAACGTAGTTTGTACCTCGCTTGTTTCTTGAATGGAATATAGCGTTGATTTTCAGTAGTGGTAAGCAATTCCTTGACAACTCCACATGAAACGCTATTCATGCTCATAAGCATAGAATGTGTCAAAAACACAGCCACTATTCATATTTGCAGAATTATACAAATCCATAAAGTGTTTCGTTTCAGTTTCATTGTGCCATTTTGTGCTTTTATCGTATTGGATTAAGAACTCAAGAACGGATATTGACAACTTCATATCCAGAAATTCTTTTGTAATTCTCTCATATGCATCTGTTTTAGAATTAGCCTTGACAAAGACATATACAAATCCACCTTTTACGGGATTCTCCTTATACTTGTATTCTATACTTGCCCAAAATACCTTCATATACTTTACTGAATTAGATTTTATATTGCTTATCAGTCAGTTTCCAGGACGCACGCCATGCCTTGACAACTCCATATAGCGTTAAATCCATTTCATGATGATTTCGAGAACTTCGTTGAGTTTGTTGCGCAATAGGCGTTAGATGTATTCGGCATAACAACAAACCGTAAATGCAACTACCAGATTATAGTATCATCCCATTCTTGAACATCACTTGAATATGTATAATCATAATTAATGTCCCCACCATATGGACTGCAAAATCGCAATTCAAAAGCTTTGTCATTCGCATCCAATAGAAACCACATACCCTTATATTCATAAAAATTATCACCAACTGGCTTCAATCCCAAGTCCGAAAGTGATTGGCACTGCATTTTATGGGTTTTATTGTATTCATCTATAAGCCTTACCACTTCATTACCAGCCTGCAATTTTTCATCGTGTAATTTACCCACGCCACTAAATTCAGAAAGACATATAACCCCGATTACCAATGTTACGGCATAGACCGCCCCTTCATATTTTACAATTTGCTTTTTTATCTTCTTGGCATAGCATTTGACAAATAATAAAGGTAACTGGGATATAGCAAGAAAAACCATTACACAAGCTACCGCAGCAAAGACACGATATAGCAAATAATTCTTCCAAGGGTGCAGATTGATGTTAAGAGCGGTAGCATCCGCATTTCCTCCCAGCCAGAAAAAGAGAGCTACAAATAAAAAGATTATCATAATCCCAAAAATCGCTCCTTTATATAGCCACAGACCATATTTTGGACATTTCACCATTAGCCCAAAAGAAAGAATTACTGCAAAAGCTAATATTAGCATTATCAATGTTACCATATCGCAAAGTTACACATTTTCGCTGACATACAGCGTATTCCCTTGAAATTTATTGTCTCTTTGCTTTCCACTCTAAATCATAAAAATATCTATCAACCGTTAAAATATAGTTAAATATTTCATCCAAAACACACTCCTTTTCTAATCCTTTCATTCCCTCATAGCAACTTTTTTCACTCCCTCTTTTCATTAACGGATAGTTGTACCGTTATTTTCTTATATAGCTGATTATCAGCAGTAAAAGTCATTGAAAATCAATTCCACATGAACAGCGTTGTGCGCCAGCTTCACGAGCAAGGGACGGATGTGGTAATGGTAGATACCGGTAACTCATACGAGGGACTGTGCGAGTATTTGGGTGGAAAATATATCTCCTACACGGAAGAATGCCCGATTACGATGAATCCTTTCCGCATCAACAGGCAGGAATTGAACGTGGAAAAGACAGGCTTCCTGAAAAATCTCGTGCTGCTGATTTGGAAAGGCAGCCAAGGGACGGTCACCAAAACGGAAGACAGGCTGATCGAGCAGGTCATCACCGAATATTACGATACCTACTTCAACGGTTTCGATGGTTTCACCCCACCCCAACGGGAGGATTTGCGCAAAAGCCTTTTGATTGACGAACGAAACAAAAGCGACAACCGCGCTGAAAGTGAAACGGAACTGAACGCACGGATAGAAACTGTCATAGACGAGATAGAACGCAGGAGAAGGGAGCTGAAAGTGGAATCACTGTCATTCAACACGTTCTATGAGTTCTCCGTACAGCGCATTCCCGACATCTGCAATGAAAACAGTATAACCGGGATAGACATTTCCACCTACCGGTATATGATGAAAGACTTCTATCGAGGTGGCAACCACGACAAGACGCTGAACGAGAACATGGACAGTTCGCTGTTTGATGAGACCTTCATTGTCTTTGAAATCGATTCCATAAAAGATGACCCGCTCCTGTTCCCCTTGGTGACACTCATCATCATGGACGTGTTCCTGCAAAAGATGCGTATCAAGAAGAACCGCAAAGTCCTGGTCATTGAGGAGGCATGGAAAGCCATAGCCAGCCCTCTTATGGCAGAATACATCAAATTCATGTATAAGACCGCCCGAAAGTTCTGGGCTTCAGTGGGCGTGGTCACACAGGAGATTCAGGACATCATCGGGTCTGAGATTGTAAAGGAGGCTATCATCAACAACTCCGATGTGGTAATGCTGCTTGACCAAAGCAAGTTCCGTGAACGCTTTGATACTATCAAGGCGATACTCGGACTGACCGATGTGGATTGCAAGAAAATCTTTACCATCAACCGACTGGAGAATAAAGAGGGGCGTTCGTTCTTTCGCGAGGTCTTTATCCGCCGTGGCACTACCAGCGGTGTGTATGGTGTGGAGGAACCGCATGAGTGTTACATGACCTATACCACGGAACGGGCCGAGAAAGAAGCCTTGAAGCTCTACAAGGCTGAACTGCAATGCAGCCACAAGGAAGCCATCAAGCGTTATTGCGCTGACTGGGATGCTTCCGGAATAAGCAAGTCCCTGCCGTTTGCCCAAAAAGTGAATGCTGCCGGGAAGGTATTGAATCTTCATCAACCAAAGACAAAACAACAATGAAACGATTTGCTCTCATAATAATGACAATAGCCACGATTTTCGCCCAACAAGTTCATGCCCAGTATTACAGCGTGAACTTTGATGCGAAAACCGTTGCCGCTATGGTTGCCGCCTACGGTACTGGAACCGTTGCAGAAGCGTATTATGACGAGCAGGTGCAGAATATACTGAAACACTACAAGGCTTCGGAAGTGGCCACTGCCGGAATATTTGCCAGCAAGTTCCTGGAGAGGAAGGCACTCACTGATTTGGGCATCTGGAGCAGTGCCACCGAAAATTACTACTACCGCAGGATTTATCACTTGGTGGCGCACAAGATTATCCCGAAGACATGGATTGTCGCCAAGCTGATGCTCCGTTCTCCGCAGACCGCACTCCATTGGTGCAGTTATCTGATGAAAGTGTGCGATGACACCAAATCTCTCTGTATGCAGTTCGAGAGCGTTGTCACCAACAGCACTCTGTCTTTCTCCGATATCGCCTTTCTGGAAATCAATGAAGAAATCGACTCCATCTTAAAACTCTCCGAGATTGGCAACGTGGACTGGCAACGGCTCTTTGATGACATATCCAAAGTGCCGGGCAACTTCACCAAGGAAAACCTGAAAGCCGATTTGGACAAACTTTACCGGATGGGAGCCGGTCTTGCCACTTCGGGAATCACCAATATCGGGAACGCCTTGCTGCAACAGAACTCGTTTCACGAGCTGATGAACGGGAAAGTCAGCAAGGTCATTGACATCTACGAGCATTACAACGGACTTTTCGAGCAACTGGAGAACAATGCCGGACAGACCATACTGGGCATCGTGGGTGGTGAAGAAAATGTGGCAGGATTGTTCAAGTTCAGCGACTACAACCTCACTTCGTGGATTACCGATTATCTGGACGAAACAGCCGGGAATTACTACACCCAGCGATGGTACATCGCAAGGCGTGACCGTGGCAGTGTCTCCCTCTGCGACTATTATCCCCCGACAGATGACAAGAGCATCCTTGAAGGTGGTGAATGGACCCGCTTCAAGACAAGCGATCCGAACTTCTATCCCAACGTATCGCAAAAGGAGCAGGCCCTTTCCAATTCGGAACGCTATGCCGGATGGTCAAGGAACAGGGTGCAGCAGCTTAACAATGCCAATGACGGCTTCAGTTACACAATCAATTATTACCAGTCCAGCTATATCATTAAAAAAGGAAAGAAGCAGACCAAGAAGGCATACGCCTACGAAATCCACGTCACGAAAAGCTGGAACAACGAGGAAATAGTCTATGAAGACGTGTTCGATTCCTATTCGATGGATTTGAACACATTCAAGGCACAACTTAATGCACATCTGTCTGAGTTTAACGACAACGAAGACGGCTATGTCTATTATATCGCTTCCGACAGCCGGAACTATTACCAGGCAACCAATGAAGAGAAACTGAAAGGATGCGAAACGGTAACAATCAGTGTCACCTGTTCGGACGGTGCGACACTTGGGCAGGGAACAACCCAGTACAAGTGCCGGAAATGCGGAAGTACGCTCAACGCCCATTCCAAAGAGTGCGCGATGAAGACTACAGCCGAAAGCGAGGAACTGGATTTGTCTGAACTCAATGCCATGCAGCGGGAAGCGGACAACAAGGTTTACGCGCTCCAGTCACAAATATCCGCATTGGAAAAGGAAAACGAATCGCTTATCAAACAGATTGCCAATGCCAGTGTGGAGGATGCCGTTCCTCTCCGTCAGAAATACAATGAGAACAAAGCGGAGATAGACAGGTTGAAACCTGAACTTGCCGCTTGGCAGCATAAGCAAGAGGAAATCGCACAGGCAAAAGAAGAAGCCAAAAGCGACAACGATGTGCAGACCGATGACTATTACCGGATACCGGCTATCATGCAAGACTGCAAGACGGCTTACAATATCACCTGGCAGGACAACGGTTCCTGGAACGGCTACACCTATGTCCGAAAAGGCACAATCCCGAATATCAACGGCATCATCACATTCAAGGCGACACTGAAAATCGCCCGAAAGCCCAAATACTTCCTTGGCATCAAGATACACAGGGCTATCCAGCAAATCTCTTGGGACTTGACAACGGAGTATTCCGATACCCATGTGGTGGAAGTGATTACGCTCGATCCCGATATGAGTGACAAGGAAAAGACGAAACTGGTCAATGACCGCATAGCGGAAATCGCGAAAGAATATCCGAAGTGCAAGATAACGACTGAATATGCCCGTACTGCACCGCAGGAGGACACGAAAACAAACGATATGTATCACCTGCTTTGGTCAAGCGACCGGCTGGAAATAGCCCGTGAAGTGGATTCCCGGCTCACGAAGATTTACGCCGACTTGGTATCATTGGAAAAGATGATGCACTACAGGCGCAGTATCATTGACGTGCTGAAAGATGTTCTGCCACCCGTTGACGATGATCAGGGGCGCAGACTTTCCCTTGTGGAGGAATGTCACGACCGTTGGATGGAAAACGCACGAAACAGAAAGATTGAGGAGGGCAAGCGATGAAAAGAGGCAGGACATATATACTCGGATTGTTGATAATGCTGCTGGCACCCCTGTCCGCAAATGCGCAATGGAGTTTTGATGTGGGGACGGTTGAAGCCTATATCAATGACCACAAGCAACAGCGAAGCCTCTTGCTGGCTCGCTCCACATTGGAACACAGCAACAAACTCCTGCATGAATACAGCCGTAAGGAAACGGTGGGTTATAAGGAGTTGAACGTGGATCTGGACAAGTACACCAGAGCTTTCGATGTGATTGACGTGATGTACCAGTCCCTGCGCACGGCATTGAATGTACATTCCACCTACAAAGGGGTCAGCGAAAGAATATCCGACTACAAGGCGATGCTTGAAGATTTCAATGAGAAGGTCATCAAGCGGAAACACATAGAGTTGGCAGACACTCTGATATTATCCATCAATGCCGGAGCCATACGGATGATAGCCCAGGAAGGAGAATACCTATATAAATCCGTGAGCGATTTGGTTCTGTACGCCACAGGTGCGGCGGCTTGTTCCACTTCGGACTTGCTGATGGTGCTGAACAGCATCAACTATTCTCTTGACAATATCGAGAAGCATTTGAACCGTGCTTATTTCGAGACCTGGCGGTACATACAGGTTCGTATCGGCTATTGGAAAGAGAAAGTCTATCGTACCAAGACCAAACGGGAACTTATTGACGATGCTTTCGGACGGTGGAGACAATCAGGTAAACTGGATTATTGATAACTAAAAATAGAGAAATTATGAAATGGATTTTTACAACGATGCTGTTAGTGGCAACCATTGCGGCAAACGCCCAATATGTCACCTACAACCACGATTCGCCCAAGATGAACCAAATCACGGTGGAAGAAACCGGAGCCGGTGCGCTCAAACCGGAACTTTATTACACGTTGCTGCACAACAAGTACAAGAAAACGGCAGCTGTCAAGAACAAACTCACATTCCGCACGGCGGCAGGCGTGGCTTCCTATCAGCAGGTAGATGAAGCGGAAGCCATAGATTCCGCACTCACAAGCAGAGCCAAGATTGAAGCCTTGAATGTGGCAGACCGACAAGTGGATTTGGCCTGGCTTGCGGAAAAGGACAAGGTGGAATCACAGATGCGGCAGTTTCAGAAGAACATTAACCGCATAATGATGACAGGCGGCTCGCCAAAAGAAAAAGAACGGTGGAACGACTATTACCGTGTCTATCAATGCGCAATCAAGGCAACAAGGGATGCCTATATGCCCAACGCGCAGCGTAAGAAAGAGTATCTGCAAATCTATGCCGATGTCTCTCGGCAAAACGATGTACTGGTGAAATATCTCGTCCAGTTGAGCAACCGCAATGCCACGAAGAATCTCCTTTCGGCAACGGAGAACCGCTCGATAGACAAAAGAAGCATTATCAGCAATGCCATGAGTCGCTGGAATGAATCCCGGTCAGCAGTGCGAGGGTCACAGAATGATGACGGAAACGAAGACGGAAATGAGAACGAGAGTGTGAACAGATAAAATTAAATGGAAAAATAGATGGCAAGCGGAGATATACTTTCAGATTTCGGCATCAATCTGCTTGAAGAAGAGATTGATGATGTGATTTTTCAGACCAACGAGTTCCTGACGGATGCCACCTTCACAGGTTCACAAGGCCCGTTTTGGTGGATTCTCCAAATGTGTATGGCACTCGCGGCCTTGTTTGCAATCGTCATGGCAGCAGGCATGGCGTATAAGATGATGGTCAAGAACGAACCGCTGGATATCATGAAGTTGTTCAAGCCATTGGCGATTTCAATTATCCTATGCTGGTGGTATCCTCCGGCAGACACGGGTATGGTAAACAGCGGGAGCAACTGGTGCGTGTTGGATTTCCTATCCTATATCCCGAACTGTATCGGCTCTTACACTCATGACCTGTACCAAGCGGAAGCCACACAGATAGAGGATAAATTTCAGGAGGTGCAGCAACTCATCTATGCAAGAGATACGATGTACACCAGCCTGCAAGCACAGGCGGATGTGGCACACAGCGGAACTTCCGACCCTAATCTGATAGAAGCCACTATGGAACAGACCGGGGTGGACGAAGTGACCAATATGGAAAAGGATGCAGCCAAACTTTGGTTCACTTCACTTACTTCCGGGATTGTTGTAGGAATAGATAAAATCGTGATGCTCATAGCTTTAATTGTATTTCGCATAGGCTGGTGGGCGACTATTTACTGCCAGCAAATCCTGCTCGGAATGCTCACGATTTTCGGACCGATACAATGGGCATTCAGCCTCTTGCCCAAATGGGAAGGAGCTTGGGCCAAATGGCTGACAAGGTATCTGACGGTACATTTTTATGGTGCGATGCTCTACTTCGTCGGATTTTATGTCCTGCTTCTGTTCGACATTGTGCTTTGCATACAGGTGGAAAACCTGACGGCAATCACGGTAAGTGAGCAGACAATGGCTGCTTATCTGCAAAACTCCTTTTTCTCGGCAGGCTACCTTATGGCTGCAAGTATCGTGGCATTGAAATGCCTGAACCTTGTTCCGGACTTGGCCGCCTGGATGATACCGGAGGGCGATACCGCATTCTCAACCCGAAACTTCGGTGAAGGTGTGGCTCAACAGGCGAAGATGACAGCGACCGGTGCAATCGGTACTATGATGCGATAATCGTAAACTCATAATCAAGAATATACAATGGTAATCAGAAATTTAGAAAACAAAATCAAGTTAGTGGGCATCATCTGCTCGTTCTTCCTTGTCGGCTGTATCATCATCAGCGTGAGCAGCATTTGGACGGCACGGACAATGGTGACAGATGCACAGAAGAAAGTCTATGTGCTGGACGGCAACGTGCCAATATTGGTCAACCGTACCACGATGGACGAAACCCTTGATGTGGAAGCCAAAAGTCATGTGGAAATGTTCCACCACTTCTTTTTCACGCTTCCTCCCGATGACAAGTACATCAAATACACGATGGAAAAGGCGATGTACCTGGTGGACGAGACCGGACTTGCACAGTACAACACGCTCAAAGAGAAAGGCTTTTACTCCAACATCTTGGGAACGAGTGCCGTATTCTCCATTTACTGCGACAGTGTGCGGTTTGACAAAAGCAATATGGAGTTCACTTATTACGGACGGCAGCGTATCGAGCGCAGAAGCAACATCCTGATGCGTGAACTGGTGACGGCAGGACAACTTAAACGAGTGCCGAGAACCGAGAACAATCCGCACGGACTGCTTATCGTAAATTGGCGTACCCTCCTCAATAAAGACATCGAACAGAAAACGAAAGCAACCTATTAAAATTTACAGATATGAACACCAAAGGATTCCGCAGGATGCTGTTCGGCGAAAAGATGCCTGACAAGAACGATCCACAATACAAAGAGAGATACGAGCGTGATGTGAATGCCGGTCGCAAATTCGCCCAGGCGACACGTCTTGACAAACTGGCCGCCAAGATACAGGGCTTTGCCAACAGGAACAAGATACTGTTCCTTGTCATGGTATTCGGTTTCGTAATCGGCACATTCACCTTCAACATTTATCGGCTGACCAAGGCTTATCGGCATGGTCAGGAGATAAGAAGTGCTACAGAAATGCAGGACAGCCTGCTCAGAGAACGCCACAAGGAGCCGGTTGCTCCCATTGTTGAACCCACCCAAACCAGACAACGATGAAAAAGATATTCGAGAAAATCAATTTCAGGCAGCCCAAATATATGCTTCCTGCCATATTGTATATTCCGCTGTTGGGCGCGTCCTATTTCATCTTTGACCTCTTCAATGCAGAAAAGGCAGAGATAGCCGACAAGACACTCCAGACCACGGAGTTCCTGAATCCCGACCTGCCCGATGCCACCATCAAGGGCGGCGACGGCATAGGAAGCAAATACGAGAACATGGCAAAGTCGTGGGGCAAGATTGCCGACTACACGGCTGTGGATAACATAGAACGAGACGAACCCGATGATGACAAGGAAAAATACGAATCACAGTACAGCCAGGACGAAGTTGCCTTCTTGGGTGAACTGGAACAGCAGAAATTACAGGCAGAGGAAGCTGCCGATGCCAAAGCGAGAGAGCAGGAAGCCCTCAAAGAACTGGAGCGTGCCCTTGCGGAAGCACGACTAAAGGCGCAGGCACAGGTGGAACCTGTTGAACCGCTTGCAGAAGACAGTCTTGAACAATACACGGAAACCGGAGTGTCCGCAAGCGGAACAATCAATGAAGACAGCCGGGCGGTAAACGCTCCTTCCGAAAACGAAGAACCGGGTGAAATGGTCAAGAAAGTAAAAGTGACCTCCGACTATTTCAACACCATTGCCCAAAACGAGCATGAGCCTAATCTGATCAAGGCGATTATAGACGAGGATGTCAAGGCCGTGGACGGAAGCCGTGTCAGACTTCGGCTTTTGGATGATGTGGAAATCAATGAGACGGTGGTCAAAAGCGGTTCTTATCTCTACGCCATCATGAGCGGCTTTTCCTCGCAGAGGGTCAAGGGAACCATTAACAGCGTACTGGTGAATGATGAAATCATCAAGGTCAGTCTTTCGCTCTATGATACCGACGGACTGGAGGGGCTGTATGTGCCGTCAAGTTCATTCCGTGAAACCGCAAAAGATGTGGCAAGCGGAGCGTTCAACAGCAACATGAACATGAATACCGGTGGTAATGGCAACAGCCTTACCCAATGGGGAATGCAGGCTATTCAGGATGCCTACCAGAAGACGAGCAACGCCATCAGCAAGAACATCAAGAAGAACAAGGTCAACCTGAAATATGGTACGTTTGTCTATATCATCAACAGCAAGGAAAAAAGAAATGCAAAATAAATAACCATTCAAAGAATCATAGATATGAAGATTATCAAGACTATCTGTATCGGAGTAACTGCGGCATTGTCGAGCCTGCCTACATTCGCCCAACAGACTTACGAGGAATTGGAGCAACTGACCGTCAACGAGCAAGTGACCACCGTCATTACCGCTTCCGAACCCATACGCTTCGTGGATATTTCTACGGACAAAGTGGTCGGTGACCAACCGATAAACAACACAGTTCGTCTGAAGCCAAAGGAGACAGGACATGAGGACGGTGAGGTACTGGCCATCGTCACCATTGTCACGGAACGCTACCGTACCCAGTATGCGCTGCTCTATACCACAAGGATGCAGGAAGCTGTGACAGACAAGGAAATCGAGTTCCGGGAACGTAACGCCTATAACAATCCCGCCGTGAGTATGTCACAGGCGGATATGACACAGTTTGCGAGGCGTATATGGAACTCTCCTGCCAAATACCGCAATGTGAGAAGCCGGGAACACCGCATGACGATGAAATTGAACAACATCTATGCGGTCGGTGATTATTTTTTCATTGACTTCTCCATCGAGAACAAGACCAATATCCGTTTCGATATCGATCAGATAAGGGTAAAACTCGCGGACAAGAAGTTATCCAAGGCAACCAACGCCCAAATCATAGAGTTGGCACCCGCATTGGTACTTGAACAGGCAAAGTCATTCCGTCATGGCTATCGCAATGTCATTGTGTTGAAGAAGATGACCTTCCCCAACGACAAGGTACTGACCATTGAAATGACCGAGAAACAGATAAGCGGCAGGAACATACATTTGAATATAGACTACGAAGATGTGCTTTCAGCCGATTCGTTTAACCGTGTATTGTTGGAGGAGGAATGATGAAAAAGATATTATTGGTATTGGTCGCGGTCATAACATTTGCCATGAACGGCAAAGCACAAAGCAACAGTGACCGTCTTTCGTTGGGTGTCGGTTGTCTGTATCAAAACGGGCTGGATATCACCCTCTCATACGAACATGAGGGCAAGTACCACCACATGTGGGAGTTTTTTGCCAACGGTTATCTCAAATGGGACGAATGCAAATCCTGCGGTCATATCTGTCCGGAATCATTCTGGAGGAATTACAGGAGTTACGGATTCGGAGTAGCCTACAAGCCTTGTGTGGCGCGTGGTCGCAACCATTACGGCAATGTCCGTATCGGGGCATCTGCCGGGAGTGACACAAAACGGTTCTTGGGCGGCATCCACCTCGGCTACGAACACAATTATGTGTTGCGTGGTGGCTGGAGGCTGTTCTGCCAAGTGAAAACCGATTTGATGATAAAAGGAGAAGACCTGTTCCGCACAGGCATTGTCTTAGGTGTAAAATTACCTCTAAACTAAGGGAAAATGAAAAAGAAATTATACATAAACGCTTGCAGGTTATTCAGCCTGTTGACCATCGTCACGTTATTCGTGGCCTGTGACGCACACCGGGATTTCCCGGACACGACAATGAAGCCCTGTCATATCCTGTGTACGGACGGCAAAGTGTTGTCGGTATCAGACTTCAAGCAATCCGAAAAACAGCCTATTGCCGTGGTGTTCCATGTCAATCACGACGAAGCCATTGAAGGCAACGGCTATGCGGTTTACCTGTGGGACTTGGCTCCGGAGGCTTTTGCAGATAGCATAGGGGTAAACCAACGCACATCTGCTGACATCACGGCACTGGACGGCAACGAAAACACCTTTGCAATCTACGACACCAGAGAAACCACCTCGCCTATGGCAGAAGCAGTCTTCGCCCTGTGGCGGTACGGACAGTCGTCCTATATTCCATCCGTGGCGCAGATGCGGATGCTCTATAATGCCAAGAGCCAGATAAACCCCATCATCAGGATGTGCGGTGGCGACGAGCTGCCCGATGCTGCCGATGACTGCTGGTACTGGACGAGTACGGAAGTGGCCGGGCAGGAAAAGGCGAAAGCGTGGCTCTATTCCATGGGAAGTGGCTCGATGCAGGAAACACCCAAGACACAGGCGCACAAGGTACGTGCAATCATTACTTTGAGAGATTAAAAATCAGAACACACAAGAATTAGCGAATAACGGGAAACGAAATGGAAGAAAGCAAAGAGTTACAAGGATTTTACAAGATATTCCGTTCGGTCATCTATGTCTCCATTCTGCTGGAGTTCTTCGAGTATGCCATTGACCCGGCCATGCTTGACCATTGGGGCGGCATACTCTGCGACATACACGGGCGTATCAAGCGGTGGGTAATCTACAATGACGGAAATCTCGCATATAGCAAGTTAGCCACGTTCCTGCTTATATGCATCACCTGCATAGGAACAAGGAACAAGAAGAAACTGGAGTTCAATGCACGGAAACAAGTTCTTTATCCTATCATAATAGGTATGGGGCTGGTTGTATTGTCTGTTTGGTTGTTCGGATATCCGATGGAAACAAGGCTTTACACTTTACGGTTGAACATCTGGCTTTATATGCTTGCCTCAGTAATCGGTGTAGTACTGGTTCACATCGCCCTTGACAACATATCCAAGTTCCTCAAAGAGGGATTGCTGAAAGACCGTTTCAATTTTGAAAACGAGAGTTTTGAGCAGTGCCGGGAGTTGCAGGAGAACAAGTATTCGGTCAATATCCCCATGCGCTACTATTACCGGGGGAAGTTCCGCAAAGGTTGGGTGAACATCAGTAATCCTTTCCGAGGCACATGGGTAGTCGGCACACCGGGTTCCGGCAAGACTTTCTCCATTATCGAACCGTTTATCCGGCAACACTCAGCAAAAGGTTTTGCCTTAGTTGTTTACGACTATAAGTTTCCGACTTTGGCTACCAAATTATACTATCATTATAAGAAAAACCAGAAGCTCGGAAATCTGCCCAAGGGGTGCAAGTTCAACATCATCAATTTCGTTGATGTGGAATACAGCCGCAGGGTAAATCCTATCCAGTTGAAATACATCAACAACCTTGCTGCCGCATCTGAAACCGCAGAAACCCTGCTTGAGTCCTTACAAAAAGGCAAGAAAGAAGGAGGCGGTGGCAGCGACCAGTTCTTTCAGACATCCGCTGTCAACTTCCTTGCCGCCTGCATCTATTTCTTCTGCAACTGGGGCAAAGAGCCATACGACAAGGACGGAAATATGCTCACGGCAGAGAAGGTACAGGACAAACAGACCAAGCGGATGATACCCACCGGACGGGTGTTCAATTCCGCAGGCGAGGAAGTGGAACCGGCTTATTGGCTCGGAAAGTATTCTGATATGCCACATATCCTGTCATTCCTCAATGAGAGTTACCAGACCATTTTCGAGGTGTTGGAGACCGACAACGAGGTGGCACCGTTGCTCGGTCCGTTTCAAACCGCTCTGAAGAACAAGGCAATGGAGCAATTGGAGGGCATGATAGGTACGCTCCGTGTCTATACTTCGCGCCTTGCCACCAAGGAAAGTTACTGGATATTCCACAAGGACGGTGATGACTTCGACTTGAAAGTTTCTGACCCGAAAAGTCCTTCTTATCTCTTGATTGCCAATGACCCGGAAATGGAGAGCATCATCGGTGCGCTGAACGCCCTTATCCTCAATCGTCTGGTTACACGAGTGAACACGGGACAAGGCAAAAATATCCCGGTAAGCATCATCGTTGATGAGCTGCCGACTTTGTATTTTCACAAGATAGACCGCCTTATCGGTACGGCTCGAAGCAACAAGGTGTCAGTGGCGTTGGGATTCCAGGAACTTCCGCAGCTCGAAGCGGATTATGGCAAGGTAGGTATGCAGAAGATTATCACCACTGTCGGCAATGTGGTCAGCGGTTCTGCCCGTTCCAAAGAGACCTTGGAATGGCTGTCAAGCGACATCTTCGGGAAGGTCGTTCAGCTGAAAAAAGGTGTGACTATCGACCGTGACCGCACCTCCATCAACCTTAATGAGAATATGGACAGCCTTGTTCCTGCATCCAAAATCTCCGATATGCCGACAGGCTGGATATGCGGTCAGACGGCTCGTGATTTTGTGCAGACCAAAACAGGAAACGGTGGAAGTATGAACATTCAGGAAAGCGAGGAGTTCAAGACCTCAAAGTTCTATTGCAAGACGGACTTCGACATGAAAGAGATAAAGAAGGAGGAAGCCGGCTATGTGCCATTGCCCAAGTTCTACACCTTCAAGTCAAGGGATGAACGGGAGCGCATCCTTTATAAGAACTTCGTACAGGTCGGAGAGGATGTCAAGGAAATGATCCAAGAGATTCTGAAATATAAGGTCAAGTGAATGTGACTGGATTGACGAAAATTAAGCAGGAGGGATAATTTCTCCTGCTTAATTTCGTTTTATACGCTATTGCTCATTGTTTGCAATCAAATCCAACAGTCCAAAAAATCAAACTTTCCCCTTATATATGGAACATAGCCGAAATCATCAGTTGCTCCAACAAAACACCGCTAATGTTGCCAGCCAATCAGAAAAATCACTAACTTTGTGAGTTTTATCCATAAACAGAAAACTCACAGTAATATGAAAATAAAACTCCTCCTGCTTCTCTTGGCAATCGGCCTCACCGCCCAGGCGCAAACTTGGCTATGGCCAATAGACGGACACAAAGCAAATGATAATGTACTCTATGTACCACAGCAACACATAAACGGAGAACTCAATCTCGACGAACTATTCATCGGCGGCGAAGAAGACGCACAGATACTCTCTCCGGAGAACGCCACAGTTTCAAGTTTCTCCCTGACCTATCTTCAAAGCCTTTCCTATCTGACCACCTTCTCAATAGACGGTAAATTCTCCATTGAAGACAACCTCAAAAATGTAAAGGCTGAACTTGACACCAAACGCTTCGACCCCGACTACCTCACAGGTAGCATAAGCCTTCGTCTGGACGACGGTAGAAAAATACACCTCACCGGCTTCATCCCTGAACGATACTTCAAAACAGGAGAACAAATACAACGAGGGCAGACACTCGGAACACTGCACCGCAGCTACTGCAAAATAAGAAAACCATCCATTATGGTAAGTGTCTCCACCCGAGACAACAAACCATCTGACCCGATGACATCTTTCGGACTGCATACAACCTTTATCCAGCCAAAGGATGAAATCGTAAAAGAAACCTTTACAGCTGACGAAGCCAAAGAAGACTTCTCTAAAATAATGGCTGTACTGAAAGAAGCATACCCATCCCTCTATGATGTCGTGACTCCCGACCAGTTCTCCCAATTCGAGCAGGAAATCAACTCGGAATTAGCTGACGGCATAGACAGACCATCGCTGTACAAGATAATGCGTCGCCTCGAAGGCTTTGTCCACGACTCGCACATCAGCCTTTATCCTGACAGGCACGCCAAGAATAACGGATATATGCCACAGATTTTCTTCGGATGGTATGGTGACAGTTGTGTCGTGACTATGACAAGAAAAGAATACTCCGAATATGTCGGCAGGCGCATAGCCAGAATATCTGGTATTGCTGCGGATTCAATACGCAACTATCATTTACCTCTGATCGGGAATTACGATGCCGCCGTTGAAAGCGTAAAAGAAGAAGTGTTGGCATACCAGTGCAACTACAACAGCAACGGTTATTGGGATCACACCATAGAATTTGCAGACGGAGAAAAGCGCAGCTTCAAGGGTTCTCCATCAACAGGACGACTGTCTGGCTTCTCGGAGCATACATATCTCGGCTATCTAATGCAAAATATGCAGCAGACGAGAAGAATGCTTAACGATTCCACCGCATATCTGGGACTCAACACATTCGTACTTAACGAGACTGCGACAGATGAAATCGTAAACTACATAGACTCCATCTCCAAAGCATCCGTTCCAAATCTCATAGTCGATGTCCGCAACAACCGTGGCGGAGATGTCAAAGTCCTGAACCGCATACTCTCAACTTTGCTGAACGAAGCGAGCCGGAACAAAGGCGCAATGAACTGGGTTCCGAAACGGGGAAACTACACCTCTTTCAAAGACTGCTGCCTCAATTACACCGATGATATGGAAATCTTCCCTGAATACGAACCAATGCCTGACGGTAACGGATACTATAGCATCGACGAAGACTGCAAACAAGTAGAACCGGACTCAACCGTGCAATACCACGGAAAAATATATGTCCTTACAAATGCCGGCTCCTGCTCAGCGGCAACGATATTCCCTGCGGAGATATTACGCAACAGACGGGGAGTAGTCGTAGGTCGTGAAACGGCAACCGCCTACCACTATATGACCGCATTGAAATTCGCCGACATACGTCTGCCGAACTCAGGATTCCAATTCCAAATCCCGCTTGTGCGTATCATCTACGACACCACACAAAACGAACGCATTCCTTACGGCCGTGGAGTCATTCCGGACTATCCTGTAGAAATAACAAGGCGTGAAATCTTCGAAGCGCCAGACTCAATTCTCACATACGCCCTTAACCTCATAGCAGAAGGAAAATACCTCGAAGGCGAAGACCCGTTTGCAGACTCCGACAAAGAACCTCACTCAAAGACTAGGCTCTGGTGGATTGCCCTCGGTGCAGCACTCATACTCGGTATATCAGGCTGGGGTATCTCCAGACGCAGAAAAATCGTTAATCTCACCAAAGAACAGCAATGAAACGAATCCGCCTCCTTCTCCTCTGCACAATCGGCCTCTCCGCCCAAGCCCAGGAATACTTCGCAGACGGCTACACCTTCACCTACGGCGTAGCCAAACAAGACAGCCTCTACTCAATAGTCGCCACCGTCAAATCCAACTGTATGGTCTTCCTCAAAGACCCCATAATGAAAATCCGCACCTTCTCCGACGAGCTCATCGAACTCAAAGGCACAGTCATCTGCAACGCCAACGAAGAAAGCGATTTCGAAGTAATAATGGACAACGTCATCATACCCGACACGAACATCCGCTCCATCGCCCAGTTCTGGATAACCCCCGACCAGCTCGAACTCCTCCAGCACGGCATAGCCAAAATCCGCCTCACAATGACCCCGTCCAACCACGAAAAGCAATTCAAAAAAGACAAACTCGGCAAAGCCCTCTACCACTGCTACCAACTCGCCATCCAGGACGACGAGAGTTTTTGAGTTCGCAAACACAAATATATCACCCAATTAGCACCACCCAATCAGAAAAATCACTAATTTTACAGCCCGTACTTAAACCCCTGCATACATAAAGAAACATTCCCGAAGAAATGATGTTATTAGGTGTCATATTACAGATAATAATTTTCACACTGCTGGCAACCATAATCGCCTTGCCGACAGCAGGGATTGTCCTGTGGTGTAGCAAACAACACAAAACAAGAAACACCTTACTCGCATTTCTGTCTCCATTTATATTTCTCTATTCTATCTATTTCGGCGGCCTTATAGGCGGTTTCACTTGTGCTACAATCTTCGATACTGGTTGCGGAATGGACGGCTACTACCACACAACTCTTCCCAACGGCTATGAAATAGAAACCATAGCAGATGACTTCGACCGTGAATACTTCACAGGGACCATTAGCAAAGACGAAGTGTCCGTCGTTACGCAGGTTAAAAAAATCAAGATTATTGAAGATACCATTTATGGCGGGTATTATGATGTTAGCGAAGCGCCAGGAAGCGAATACTACTTCTCACTGAATACCCGTACAAACGAACTTACACAATACACCTCATACGACGAAGCTCAAAAATCCAACCCCGTCACTGTAACAGAACTTACATATCTCGAACCCTTCTATTACAAAAGTTGGAAATGGGTCATCCCGTTGGTAATTCTCACCCTGATACTCTCATCAGGCTTAGTCTTCCTAATGTGGTTCGTCGTCAAGAAAATAACCAAATAAACATCCCCTCTTATGAAAAAGTGGCAGAAAATAACAGGTATAATCGCATTTGCTATAATCATAATCTATGAATTATTGATTTGGGTAAATGCCTATGTGGATATGAAATACATAGTGGAACCTATTGGAGACAATATGCTGGAAGAGCGTATGTATATGCGTATCTGTTCACTATCATTCGGGATGTTCCTGAATATCGCATTATCTATCTTCCTCTTCATCTGTCTTTGGCGAAAAGGAGGTAAGAAATGAAACTGACAGATAAACGATTTTGGAAATTCGAGGCAATGATGCTACTTTGTGGCGTGTTAACTCTTTTGTTTGTATTTTGTTCTTGTAGCAATCGACATGACCTGACGGATAATTACTCGGTATTTACTTATGGCGATGGATTATATGGCGAGAGTGAAAGGGATTATCCTATATTTGTTTCAAAACTCGGATATAAGGATGAACCGTCATTCATCGCAAATGTCCTAAATGTATGGTGGAATGATTCTGCAATAATCATTGAGCAAAATAATAATTATTTGTGGATAATCACAGCCGCTGATAGCCGGTTGAGTTATGGAGATAGATATGTTGGTCCTCTTTCAGAGCAGCGAAAGGACAGCATCATACATGCCGAAAAAATCAGTATCAAACAGATGGAGCATAGGAATTATGAATAAGCGGCAGAAAATAGTAGGCATAGTGTCGCTTGCAATCTTGGCGATAATAAATTTCGTAATATATGGGTTGTCAGATATGCAAACTATATATAAAGGACACCCTTCTGTCGAAAGAGTCCTGTCCGATTCTCATGATGCCTTATTGAATATTGGGTATCTCGTACTGGCTAATTATCTCATTATAGTATTCTTGTTCATTTGCCTTTGGCGGAAAGGAGGCAAGCGATGAAAATCAACAAATGGAGTTTTATAGTTTCGGTAATAAACATTGTTCTGGCAGGACTGGCAATATATGTGTTGAAAGAGTATGAACATAGAACAGATATTGTATCATCCCAACATCCAATTACTGATTTTCATATATTGGAAGTAAATCGTAGCGGTGGATTCAAGGGTGGTTCATCCGTTAAAATAGCATATAACAGCAAAGAATATTATACAGGCATACCCATTACTCGATGTAAAACCGAAGATGTTGAAAAATTGGCGTATTACTACGACGCGAAGAACGATGCCATATTCGAGGAAAGTGAACTTAACCGAAGATATGTCGTGTTTTATTTCATCCTGTTTTTATGTTCGCTGCTACTTTGGTTATATCCCGAAGTGCGAAAAAAGAAACCATGAGTTTGACAGATGAACGCTATGGGGAATATAAAAGTGTTGACCAAAACAGGAATAAACATGAAGGTATTTTGGGCAAGCATAGAATACAAGTATAATGGAAATCCCATGAAAGGGGGATTTGTATATGTGTTTGTTAAGGCTAATTCTGAAACAGATGCGTATGAGAGAATAACCAGTGAATTTCAGAATTTGAAGTTATCAATATCTGTAATTGAGTTTTTAACCCAATACGATAAAAGCACAAAATGGAACAGTGCAAGTGAAACGAAGCACTATATGGACATATATAATTCTGCAAGCATAAGTAATAGCTGCGTTTTTGATACATTTTATGCTTATGAGCATGAATAGTATATAATTCGTCAAACTCGCGTTATACAGATAGTAAGATATGAAAATTAAAACATTATTTAAGACAATTTTTTGCATAGGATTAGTTATTGCTCTTTGTCTGTATCTATTACATATATATGGCAATTATATAGAACAGACACAGCAACCTATTACTGATTACACGTATAATGGGTATCAGGAAAAGAGTAGCTATAAAAATTCAAATGTGATTTTTATAACTTATAAATCAAGACAATACACACTACATACAGGAGACCGGATTTTAGACAAAATAAAGTCGGGAAATATCCCTAACTTATACTATTTTTCAAAAGCGGACTATCTATTTTTTGAAGGAGATTACTTGCCTATGGGTTATGCCAAGGCTGCTTTACTGTTCACAATCCTCTTTCCAGTTATAGGAACTCTAATCTGGAGAAAAGAGCTTGATAATGATATTCGCACAATGTAAGAGACACCTTAGATGATGTGATGACATGGATGACCGCCACAGGGAGGCATCCATAAAAAGTGAACCTATGGACTTGTCAAGGAATTGCTTACCACTGCTGAAAATCAACGCTATATACAATTCAAGAAACAAGCGAGGTACAAACTACGTTATTTAGCAGCCAAAACAGAAGGGAAAGGCAGGGAAATGGGGATGCAATAGCAGAATCGAGCTATAAAAGGATAATATTTCAGTTTTTCACTTATTTCAAA
>ERZ791607.1143-NODE-1143-length-20442-cov-5.104675_pt1 | contig 20442 bp, 17 predicted proteins | sample MGYA00509964_ERZ791607 | MGnify/ENA primary metagenome ERZ791607 (study PRJEB30046, sample SAMN00791907) | human gut metagenome | study: EMG produced TPA metagenomics assembly of the A metagenome-wide association study of gut microbiota in type 2...
CAAACTGAGTAATTTTATCTTACATCAGTTTGGAGGTTTACACAAACTTTGGGATGCTCCCTTTTAATTAGAATCCGGGAACGAACCATTTTTAAGGCAGCTTAGAATCCAGAAACATCTGGCCCCGCCTGGTCTCTTCTTTACTTTTCCATTACACGCATCAGATTCACCATCTCGATCGCACCCACAGCGCATTCATACCCCTTATTTCCCGCCTTACTGCCTGCGCGCTCGATTGCCTGTTCAATATTGTCTGTCGTAAGGACGCCAAACATAACCGGAATTTTGCTCTGTAAGGAAACGCTTGCAATCCCTTTGGAAACTTCATTGCACACATAATCATAATGGCTCGTTGCCCCGCGTATCACTGCCCCAAGGCAGATCACTGCATCATACTTTCCACTTGCCGCCATCTTTTCTGCAATCACCGGAATCTCAAACGCTCCCGGCACCCATGCCAGATCAATCTGCTCCTCCGGTACATCATGGCGCTTCAACCCGTCAAGTGCACCCCCGATCAGTCTTGACACGATAAATTCATTAAACCTCGCTGCCACGATCCCAATTTTAATGTCCTCTGTCCCTGTTAATTTTCCTTCTAAAACGTTCATTTTTTTATCTCCTTTTTTATAATGTTGATGTCAGGTTGACACCATAGATACTTAATATTATATTTATCCTCTTATTCAAAACGAAGCATATGCCCCATCTTTTCCTGTTTCGTCCGCAGATAAAACAGATCATACGGTGTCGCCTTCATCTGGATCGGCACGCGCTCTTTGATTTCCATGCCATAATCTTTTAACTGGTAAACTTTATCCGGGTTATTGGTAAGAAGCCGCAGTGTTTTTACGCCGAGATCTTTTAAGATCTGTGCTCCAATGTAATACTCCCGCTCATCCCCTGCAAAACCGAGCGCAAGGTTCGCCTCTAACGTATCCATTCCTTCCTCCTGCAATGTATAGGCGCGCAGCTTGTTCAGTAACCCGATGCCTCTTCCCTCCTGCCGCATATAAAGCAGGATTCCGCGGCCTTCTTTTTCGATCTGTTCCATTGCCGCAGCAAGCTGTTCCCCGCAGTCACACCGAAGGGATCCGAATACATCTCCCGTCAGGCACTCGGAGTGTACACGGCACAGCACATCCTCTCCGTCTCCGATCTCACCTTTTACCAGCGCAACATGATGTTCCCCGTTTAAAATATTCTGATAACCATACGCTTTAAATTCTCCATATTTTGTCGGGAGTTTTGCGACTGCTGCGCACTCTACCAGTTTCTCATGTTTTTTGCGGTACTCCTGAATTGCCGCGATCGTGATAAAACAGATATTCCATTTTTCTGCAAGTTCCATGAGTTCTGTTGTACGCATCATTGTTCCGTCCTCACGCATGATTTCACAGCACAGTCCACATTCTTTTAAGCCCGCAAGACGCATCAGGTCAACGACCGCTTCTGTATGACCGTTACGTTCTAACACACCATTCTTTTTTGCAAGCAGAGGAAACATGTGTCCCGGTCTGCGAAAGTCTTCCGGTTTTGCATCCTCACTGATGCAGTGCCTTGCTGTCATGCCGCGTTCCTCCGCCGAAATTCCGGTCGTTGTACCGGCATAATCGATCGATACGGTAAATGCGGTCTCATGGTTGTCTGTATTGTCTGCCACCATCTGCGGGAGTTTTAATCTTTCACAAATCTCCTTTGACATCGGCATACAGATCAACCCTTTTCCATATGTCGCCATAAAATTCAGATTTTCTGTCGTTGCAAACTCTGCCGCGCAGATAAAGTCCCCTTCATTCTCACGGTCTTCATCATCTGTCACAAGAATAATTTTTCCTTTTTTCAATTCTTCCAATGCCTGTTCCACTGTATCAAATTTCCTCATTATACTTCTTCCTTTCAAAATCCGTTGGAAAGTAAAAATTCCTTCGTGATCTTACTCTCCGTTGTTTTTTCTTTCTTCCGGTTCAAAAAATGCTCAATGTACTTCCCGATACAGTCATTTTCCAGATTTACCGTATCCCCCGCCTTTTTGTGTGCAAGAACCGTACACTGCGCCGTATGCGGGATGACAGACACCATAAAACTCGTCTGTGTCGTTTTTGCAACCGTAAGGCTGATCCCATCCACCGCGACAGAACCCTTTTCAACAATGTAGTGCATGATCTTCTCCGGTGCTTTCATGGAATAACAAATCGCGATTTCGTCTGATTTGACCTCACAGATCGTTCCGGTTCCGTCAATATGTCCTGTCACGATATGACCGCCAAATCTGCCGTTTGCCGCCATCGCACGTTCCAGGTTCACCGGACTTCCCGCCGCTGCTTCTCCAATCGATGACCTCCGCAGCGTTTCGTGCATTACATCGGCGGTAAAATAGTTTTTTCCAAAAGATGTCACTGTAAGACAGATTCCATTTACGGCAATGCTGTCACCAATTTTGATATCCTCTAATACTTTTTCTGCCTCTATTTTCAGTCTGGCAGAATTGCCTTTCCGGTCTGCTGTTATGATCCTTCCGACCTCTTCCACAATTCCTGTAAACAAGTTTTCTCCCCTCCCTGCTTTTTACGGTATGTTCAAAACCTTATGTATCTGTTTCCCTCTCATTTATTTTTCAGTTCCCCGGCGATCAGAATGTCCTCCCCCACCTGCTGTACCCTCTGACTGACCAGGCAATACGCGTCATCGGGATAATCCACGCCTATTCCTGCAACCGGACTTTTGGCATCTGCTCCGCCAAACAGTTTCGGTGCCACATACGCATACACCCCATTGACGATCCCGGCTTCTAACGCCGACCAGTTCAGCATGGCACCGCCCTCAAGCAATACGCTCTCGATCCCGTCTGCTCCGAGCTGCCGCATCAGTTCTTTTAAATCCACTTTTCCATCCGCATGTTCTGTCACTATGATCCGGCATCCATATTTCTGATATTCCCTGATCTTCGCCTCATCCTGACAGCAGGTTGCAATGATGGTATTCTGCTCCTCTGCAGTCTGCACGATCCGGCTCTTAAGCGGTATCCGCAATGTCGTATCACAGACGATCCTGACCGGGTCTTTTGTCTGCGGCAGACGGCAGTTTAACATTGGATCATCCGCGATTACCGTGCCTGCCCCAACCATGATTCCGGTCATTTCATGCCGCATGCGGTGTACCTGTTCTCTTGCCGCCTCTCCGGTGATCCATTGCGATTTTCCGGATGCCGACGCTATTTTTCCATCCAGTGTCATCGCATATTTCATCCGCACATAGGGCAGTTTTGTCTGGATATAATGAAAAAATACCCGATTTTGGTACTCACATTCCTCCTGTAAAACTCCTTCCGTCACCAGGATGCCCTGCTCCCTTAACTGCCGGATCCCGGCTCCCGCCACAAGCGGATTGATGTCTTCCGCCCCAACAAACACATGGCTGATCCCGGCTTCTATGACCGCCTGTGTACACGGAGGCGTTTTCCCGTAATGGCAGCACGGTTCTAATGTCACATAAAGATCTGCTCCTGCCGGATCCTCTCCCCTGCTCCTGCAATCCGCCAGCGCTTCCCGCTCTGCGTGAAGTCCGCCAAATTTTTTATGATAGCCTTCCCCGATGATTCTGTCCTCTTTTACAAGAACCGCACCGACCACCGGATTTGTCTTTGTCCATCCTCTGCCAAGCTCTGCAAGTTCCATTGCCCGGCGCATATATCTTTCCTGCTGCATGAATACCTTCTCTTTCCTGCAAGATAAAATCTGCAATCTCTGTTGCTTCATGACGATAGAATACACGCTCCGGGAATATTCTATTGCCATAAAAAGAAGCTCTGAACACGATCGTTCAGAGCTTCTTAAAACCGGATTTTAGGGATTTCTAAAATGACATATTTTAAAAACCGGGATACCATGCGAAACTTTTTTCCGTTTCTGATATCCGGCAGGATATCTAATTTTTGCTGCAATAAAATACGCGCTCCGCGAACATTCTATTGTCACAAATAAAAAGACTCTGAAATAAAACTATTTCAGAGCCATGTATGCATTATCTTACCAACCGTTTAAAACGATCCTTTAAATCCTGCTTATCCATATCTTCTTTCATCCAGACTATACTGTCGGCTTCGGAATTACACCGAATCATGCCTTACGGCTCGTGGGCTATACCACCGGTAGGGAATCACACCCTGCCCTGAAGATCATATTCTATTTTTATGTGTCTGAGTATAACACGCTTTCTTAAAATGTCAATACTGTTTTTCAGACCAAATTTTACTGCAGCATATAAATAAGTCCAAAACAGCCGGCTCCACAGTTACTTGTAATCGCTGCTGATGCCTCCTGCATGTAGATCTGATCAAATTTTTTATACTTTTGCACTTCCTCTAAAATCATATCTTTCGTCTCTTTCGAACAACCCGCAGATGTTATAAATAAGACTTTCTGATCAATCGGCGACCATCGCGCCATCTGCGCGTGTATATATTTTTTATAAACATCCTGTGTATTTCCAAAAAAGATCGCTGCCGGTACAATTTTCTTTTTGTGCAATGCCAGAACCGGATGACACTGCAGCATCTCTGTCATTTTCCATACCTGCTTATTTAAAAGTCCACTGCGGTAAAGCTGTTTTGAACTGTCTAAAATAAAGCTTGTCTGTATTTTAGGCTGTATTGCTTCCAGACTCTGTAATATTTCATCCAGATCCTTATTTTTCAGCACCATATTGGCTGCATGCATAACCATCAGGCCTGTACCGCTCGACAAATGACCGGAATCAAACACCTGCACATGGGAAAATCCGGCTGCCGCCTGGCTTGCATTCTCAAATCCCTTTCCGGATTCTGAAGCAATACTGATATGCAGTACCTGTTCCGCCTCCTCAAGCAGATTTCCAAAAAATGTCTCATATTCCCCGACTGTCGGTGCTTCCGACTTGGCATACTGATCTTTTTCAATATAAGAAAGCAGACTGTCTGAATGGATTTCCACCATATCCTCGTAATGCCCGTATTCCGTATTTACAAAATAATGCATGACCGGTATTCCAAGCTGCCGGATCACATCATTCGGCAGATCCACAACGTTGTCCGTGCTGACGATCAGCCTTTGCTTTTTCTTCTGGCCCAGAATACGGAATCCGTCCATCTCACTGACTTCATCCGGATCGATCATATATTCAATGCGCTCTTTCGGCAGATAACGGAGCAGCATTGCCTCAAAAAGGATTCCGTTGATCGGTTTTGCAAGATAGTCGGAAAATCCCATTTTACGATACTTTTCTTCCGCACCTGACATTGCATTTGCCGTCAATGCAATAATCGGCGTTTTGCGGCAGAATCCACCCTGCTGGTTGCGCACCAGATCCATGGTTTTTTCACCATCCATCTCCGGCATCATGTGATCCATAAAAATCACATCGTAATTATTTTTTGCCGTCAGCTTCAGACATTCCATTCCACTATGCGCCAATGCAAGCTGGACTTTGGTTTCCCGAAGCAGTTTTTTAGCGACAAGCAGATTCATATCATTGTCATCCACAACAAGAACTTTTGCTTCCGGTGCTTCGAAACTCTTTTTATAGGAGGATCTCTGATGTCTTGATGAACTGTTGTAATTGAGATTTCCAAGTGGCGTGGCATTTACAATTTTCTGCGGAATCGTAATCGTAAATGTAGAACCTTTCTGATAAATACTGTCAACCGTGATCTGACCACCCATCAGATTTACAAGCTGGCTGCAGATTGAGAGTCCAAGTCCTGTTCCCTCGATTCCTTTTGTACTGCCTTCATTGACCCGTTTAAAACTGTCAAACAGGTATTTCATATCATCCTGACGGATTCCCATACCGGTATCGATCACAGCCATTTTTAAAAGGATTTCGTCCGCTCCCGTCTGCTCACTCTCCACAAACAGCGTGACGGATCCCTTTTGCGTATACTTGATCGCATTACTTAAAATATTGGTTAAAACCTGTTTGATCCTCATCTCGTCGCCATAAAGCATGGATGGCAGTTTTTCAGATACATTGACACAAAATTCCAGATTTTTCTCATGTGCACGGATCCAGGTCGTGTTTACAATTTCACTGAATAATTCTCCTGTCTCATAACGCGCCGGAACAACTTCCATTTTCCCCGCCTCAATTTTGGACAGGTCTAAAATATCATTGATCAGGGACAAAAGCATCTTACTTGCACTCTGGATATTATTGGCATTCTCAATAATATCGTCTGACAGATTCTCCTCCCGAAGTGTCATTTCATTTAATCCTATGATCGTATTGATCGGCGTACGGATTTCATGGCTCATATTTGCAAGGAAACGGCTCTGTGTATTCATTGCGGCAACTAACTCCGCCTGCTGCTTTTCATTTTCTTTTCTCTGATATTCAGAGAGTGTGATCTGGATAAACATAAACGCACAGGTCAGAAAGATGGTTATGACCGCACTCACGATAATATCCCCATAAACTACAGATTCCGATTCCATATAAGTGATCCGTTCCGGATGAACATATGCAGTGTAAAAACAATACGCATCCGCAATGATCGTTATAACAGTTCCCGCGGCAAGACTTTTCCCCCGCAGCAGGAAAAAAAGCGAGATGAAACCAAGAACAAACCAAAGCGGCATACCGCTTTTTAAGCCTCCGGAGCGCAGAAACGTAACTGGAAGAAAAATTCCATTCAGCCCTGACATCAGAATGAAAGAACAGAGATCATATTGCTGGAATTTATTTCCTGCCCAGAAAAGCATGCCCATAAAAAGCGTCCCGGCAAATAATGCTGCGACATTTTTTATCTCCATTCCCTCGGCAAGCGTATAAACTCCCCCCACTGCCATCGCGATCGTTCCAAGCAGCGACATAAAGCGGAATAACTGTGCATGAATTGAAACATCTTTCCGGATCAGTACCTGGATAATTCTGTCACTCAGCTTACTCATTGTCCGCACCTCCCCATTTTTTTAATGTTTCCGCAGCACTGATAAAATCAAACAGTTCAATCTGGGCTTCCATATCAGCGATCAACTGTGCATCCGAATCCGCCATCGAACTGCCCATCTCATTTTTTATCATCTCTAACAGCTTCATTGCCTCTGCCTGGTCAAAATTGTCGATTGCTGCCGATAGTTTCTGCACTGGATTTTTTTCTTCCCCCACCGTCACATACTTAGACAGCCCATCAAGGATCGAACAATAGTCTGCGATCAGCTCCGTATGGTTTTGTATGATATAATTTTCATCCCCATGCTCACATGCCTCCTGCATCCTCTTTGCCCTTTTTGAAAGCTCTTTTGCACCGATCGTAAGACTTTGTCCTTTCAGGGAATGTACATTGATCTTATAATTTTCCCAGTCTTTTTTATCATACAGCTCCTGTAATGTCTGGATCTGACTTCTTCCCTGTTCATAAAAACACTGCACGATCTCCATATAATCCGCTTCATTATTGTCAAAGTAGGAAAGCCCAAGCCGGCGGTCAATTCCTGCAGCCTCAAATTCTTTCCTTCCTTCTTTGAATTGTCCGGATAATCCACTGTTTTCTTCTGTCTTGCAGGTAACCTGTTCCTCTCCCGTATCTTTTTCAATAAACATGCTTAAATATTTGCGAAGGACACGTTCCATCGCAGATTTTTCAATCGGTTTCGCAACAAAATCATCGAATCCTTCCCTGATCAGCATCTCTCTGGCTCCGCCTATGGCGTTGGCTGTCAGTGCAATGATCGGTATTTTCCGTTCACGGAACCGCGGTAATTCATGAATCCTGTGCATACATTCCACGCCATCCATTTCCGGCATCATATGATCCATAAACACGAGATCATAGCTTCTGTCACTGATTTTATCAATTGCCTCACTACCGCTCAATGCCGTATCGATCGTGATGCCATAATGGCTTAACAGACTTGAAACAACTTTTAAATTCATGGCACTGTCATCCACTGCAAGAATTTTGGCTCCTTTTACACGGAATCTGTCATGATGCCACCGTTCGTCGTATGCGTCCTGCTGAAGTTTTTCTCCATTCAAAATGGTTGCAACCGAGAATACATGCATCGGGCGATAGATAAGCAGAACTTCCGGTCCGATTTTTTGCAGATCACAATCCCGGTTTGCCATGACAACAACTTTCATTTTTGCAGTCAGGCTGTCAAAATAACTTTGATCTATAAAATATTCGACATCCGCAACAAACAAAAACTGATAATTTTCATGATCGATGCGGTTTTTTAGTTCATGCATGGTCGAACAGCGCACGGCATCTACATGAAGCTGATCGACCATCCTCTGGATACATTCAAGATATCCGTCACGAAGCTGTCCGAAACGGTATCTTTCGAGATCCATATAAAAAATGATCTTTTTATCTCCGGCATCACGCACGGATACAAGCGGCATATCCGTCAGTACTCTCTGTGGAATGATAATAGAAACCGTCGTCCCTGCATCAGGAACACTCTCAATATGCATATGTCCATTCATTTTTGCAATCATTTTACGTGAGATTGCAAGACCTAAGCCAATGCCCCCCGCACGCCGGTCACGGGTCGTATCTACCTGATTGTATGTGTTTTCCAGTGCATCTATATTTTTTTCGCTCATCCCGATTCCGGTATCTTTCACCTTTACCATAAGATTGATGCCGTATGATTCCTTGCGGGCGCCGACAAACAAAATGACACCACCGGCATCTGTAAATTTGATCGCATTGTTGATGAGATTTAAGATAATGCGATATATTTTCTGACTGTCTCCAAGCAGGTTATTCGGAATATCCGCCTCACAATCCACAATGATCTCAAGATTCTTTTCTTTATTCCACACATGTGCCATGTTAACCACATCATTGATCACAGACGTAATGTTATATGGTTCTTCCACCAGCTCCATCGTGTCATTTTCAAGTTCTGAGAAATCCAGGATATCTGATACCAAAGACATCAGATTCCTGCCCGCAACTGTAATATCATACAGCTGTTCCTTTGTCGTATCATCCACTTTCGCATCCAGTAATTCTGATCCGATTCCGATGATAGAATTTAACGGTGTACGGATCTCATGCGAAATATTTGCCATAAAATCATCTTTTGCCTGTTTGGCATCCTCGAGTTCACGCATTGTCTCATTGAATTCCATATCATGCTGTATACGGTTTTTTAACTGTTTATTTTCCATGATCTCGAGAATAATGATCGCAAAAAACTGCATAAAAAATTCCATTTCCCGTATCGGATTATCATAACTTACTTTATCTAACAGGAATGTATCAAGACAAAACAAAAGAATCGTTGCCGCCAGCGAAACGTAATTGATCTCAATCAGATCAAAAAGAGACAACATCACAACACTTGCTGCTACTGTTGCCATGGTAAGAGACGAACCGTCCGTGAATACCGTATATAAAATAATATTCATCCATATCATAACAGAACAAAATAACTTCGCCAGTCTGCTGTACCGTCCTGTCAGCATCCGAAGTCCGATACTCGCCAAAAGCCCACAAATTATCACCGCAGCTACCCAGCTTGGCCATTTTAAATAAACTGCTGCCACTACCATATAAACAGTATATATGAAATAAAGTACATACGGGATCACTCCCGCCCTGTCCTTTTTGATTTCTCTTATCATAACGTCCCCTCTCATTCACTTATGTCTGTAATTTCCCGCTGCAATTCCAGAAATATCTCTGTAAGGTTCGGATCAAACTGAGAGCCGCTATTTTCCTTTATAATTTCAAACACCTTAGATGCGGGACGGATTGCTTTCTTATAACACCGGTCCTGATATAATGCATCAAAAACATCAGCAAGTGCCATGATCCTTGCACATAACGGAATCTCCTCCCCGGATAATCCATCCGGATAGCCCGTACCGTCCCATCTTTCATGATGATATCGTGCTATTTTTCTGGCAATATCCACATATTCCTCATGTTCCACATTTCCGATGATCCGGTCAATGATCTCACACCCGGCTACCGTATGCTGTTTCATGACTTCAAACTCTTCGTCCGTCAGCCGTCCCGGTTTTAACAGAATCGCATCCGGTGTTTTTATTTTTCCAATATCGTGAAGTACCGATGCCTTTACTGTATTGAGCTCATAATTATGATCAAGGATATCCGGATACATCCCCTTTTCCCTCAACGCTTTTGTCAGTATCTGTACATAATTCTGGGTATTTTTTACATGAAGTCCCGTACTGCCATCACGGCTCTCGATCAGGTTGGCGATACCGGTAATCACTTCATCCTGCATACGCGTCATTTCCGCAACCTGCGAGGCGACCATCTCTTCTAAATGATTCTGGTACTGTCTGTTCTCTAAAATTCGTTTCACACGGCTGACTAATACCTGGGAAACAAACGGCTTCCCGACAAAATCCATAGCCCCTGCCTCAAAACATTTTGTTTCTGTTTCAGCATCATTATCACCGGTCAGAAACACAACCGGTATCATAGATCCATTTTCAAGTTCCCGAATCTTTTTCAGTGTTTCAAATCCGTTCATTTCCGGCATATTTACATCCAAAAGGATCAGATCCGGTGTCACTTTTGAAAGAAGTGACAATGCCATTTTCCCAGATGTAGTCGCAGAAATACGAAATTCTTCCCCCAGAATCGTCTGTGCTCTTTTGAGATTGCCCGGATCATCATCTACCAGCAGGATCAGTTCTTTGTTACTTGTCTGCATACATTTCTCCTTTGTAAAAATCTGAATTGCCCGACTCCTTTACACGTAGGAATGATCTACTTTGATAACCACGTAATAATTATTTCCAAGACGTTCCCTTACCTGTGATGTAATACGTGCTGCCAGCTCATCATCCTGTATCTGAAACTTATACGGTATCAGGACATCAAATATAATATTCGTATGTGTCGGTCCCGTTACAACGCGGAAATCATGCATATTGATCCGCTCATCAATTCCCTTGATAATAGATATTACCGCCGCTTTCATCTCGCTGACATGTTCATCCGATGTCACGATCGGATCCATATGTATCGTCGCATCACAGCCTAACTTTTCTTTTAATTCATTTTCAACATTATCAATAATATCATGGATCTCTAAGATATTGCCCTCCGCAGGTACTTCCGCATGCAGTGATACCATCTGTCTTCCCGGGCCATAATCGTGTACGATCAGGTCATGGATTCCACAGATCTCCTCATGTGCCATTACGATCTGATCGATCTTCTGCACAAATTCCTCCTCCGGCGGCTGCCCTAAAAGCGGATTTAAGGTATCTTTCGCAGCTCCGATGCCCGCAAACATGATAAATACACCAACTAATGCACCACAATAGCCATCCACATAGATTCCGGTAAAATGTCCGATCAAAGCTGCCACAAGTACCACTGCTGTTGCGCAGGTATCGCTCAGACTGTCGGTTGCCGTTGCCTTCATGGCAGCAGAATCAATTTTTTTTGCAACCCCACTGTTATAAAGATACATATACAGTTTTACAAGAATCGAAATAATGAGGATCACAACCACCATTACGGAAAACTCTGTTTCTTCCGGATGAATGATCTTTATAATAGAATCCCTGATCAGTTCATACGCCATCAGAAGGATTGCTGCCGCAACGATCAATCCCGATACATATTCGATCCGTCCGTGGCCAAACGGATGCTCCGAGTCCGGTTTTGCTCCTGCCAGCTTAAATCCGATCAGCGTAACAGCGGAAGATCCTGCATCTGACAGGTTGTTGAATGCATCCGCAGTCACAGCGATCGAATGGCTGATCGTTCCTGCAAAAAATTTGCCACAGAAAAGCAGAATATTTAAAAAGATTCCGACCATACCGCAGAGAATACCATACTCCTGTCTGATCTTTCCTTTATCCTCTTTTTCTTTAATAAAAAACTTTGAAAGAAATGTTATCATGTCTGATCCCCCTGTGTCCGATCTCATACAATGCCTGTTTCCAAACACTTCCATTTAAAATCTATGCATTTTTGATTGCTATCTGATTTTTCCGATGTCCTGCAGCGGCCAGTAAATGACCTCTCCTTTACCGAGGATTTTATCGATACTTACATATTTGTTATCCCAGTAACGCGCGTCCCAGGAGTCATTCCGGTTATCCCCTAATACCAGATAACAGTCATCCGGTACTTCAAATAAATATGGTCCTGTTGCCACCGTCCATTCTTCCTTCAAATAATCTTCCTCCAGCGGCGTTTCACTTCCATCAATATAAATCTTTCCATCGTCAATGCGGACTTCCTCCCCCGGCAGTCCGATCACTCTTTTTACATAAAGTTCTTCCTCATCATCCGGATAATGGAAAATCACAACATCCCCGCGCTCCGGTGTATCCTTTAAAAATGCGAGACGATTTCCGATCAGGCGGTCCCCCGGCATGATCGTATTTTCCATGGAGCCTGTCGGCACATCTGCGTTGATGATCAGATAATTCTTGATCAGAAATGCTGCCCCGATCGCCAGGGCAAATGTAAGTACCCAGCTTAAAATCTCGCGCGATGCCGACGTACTTTTCTGTGCTTCCTCTTTTTCTGATCCATCCGGCTTATCCTCTTTATTTGATGTATCGGCCTTATCCTGTGTATTGGTTTTATTTTGTGTATCTTTTTTATTTTCATCTATATCCATCCCGATATCCTGTCTTTTCGCTTCCATCTGTGTCCTCACTTTATGCCATAATGATTTCTTTTATGTTAAAAGATTATAATGTATTAAATGTAATTTTAGCACACTTGCCACAAAATAAAAAGTGCCACACCATACGATGTGACACTTTTTTGCCTGTTTTTGTCTATGATTTATTTTTAAGGCTATTACCTGTTTTTCAGGCGATACGCTTTCTTTAGTCTGCGAATAATGCTGTGGAGTAATAACGGTCACCACTGTCCGGAAGAAGGGCAACGATTGTTTTTCCTTTGTTTTCCGGGCGTTTTGCAAGCTCGATTGCAGCATATAAAGCTGCACCGGAGGAAATTCCGACTAATACACCCTCTGCTTTTGCAAGCTCTTTTCCGGTTGTAAATGCATCCTCGTTTGCTACCGGAAATACCTCATCATAAATCCTGGTATCTAATACCTCCGGAACAAATCCTGCACCGATTCCCTGGATCTTGTGAGGACCTGCTGTTCCTTTGGAAAGAACAGGAGAAGTCTCCGGCTCAACTGCAACAACTTTTACATCTTTGTTCTGTGATTTTAAGTACTGTCCGACACCGGTAACTGTTCCGCCGGTACCAACACCTGCAACAAAGATATCTACCTTACCGTCTGTATCTGCCCAGATCTCCGGTCCTGTTGTCTCGAAATGGGCCTGTACGTTTGCCGGGTTGGTAAACTGGGATGGGATAAAGCTTCCCGGGATTTCTTTTGCAAGCTCTTCTGCTTTTGCAATCGCACCTTTCATTCCCTTTGCACCCTCTGTTAAAACGATCTCTGCACCGTATGCTTTTAAGATGTTACGACGCTCAACACTCATGGTCTCCGGCATTGTTAAGATGATACGGTATCCTTTTGCTGCTGCGATAGAAGCAAGACCGATACCTGTGTTTCCGGAAGTCGGCTCAATGATCACGGAACCTTCCTTTAAAAGACCTTTCTCCTCTGCATCTTTTACCATGTAATATGCAGCACGGTCTTTTACACTTCCTGATGTGTTAAAATACTCAAGTTTTATAAGAACTTTTGCCTCAAGTCCTTTGCTTTTCTCTAATTTTGTTACCTCTAATAAAGGTGTGTTTCCAATCAAATCTGTTGCACTCTGATAAACTTTTGCCATGATATTCCTCTCCTATTCTGAAATTTTTCATTTCTGAAATCTGCAATGCTTTTTGCAGACTTCAAAGTAAAAATAAGGAACTTATTTCTACTTTACTGCCTTAAATGCTTCATCAAGATCCTCAATGATGTCCCTGATATTCTCTGTTCCGATGGAAAGACGGATCGTGTTCGGGTAGATTCCCTGCTCTGCCAGCTCTGCCTCATTTAACTGTGCATGTGTGGTAGAAGCCGGATGAATGACAAGTGATTTCACATCTGCCACGTTTGCAAGTAAGGAAAAGATCTCAAGATTATCAATAAAATCTTTTGCCTTCTGCTCATCCCCTTTGATCTCAAAGGTAAAGATTGAACCGCCGCCGTTCGGGAAGTATTTTTTGTATAATTCCTGCTGTTCTTTATCCTCTGTAACGGATGGGTGATGTACTTTTTCCACCTGTGGATGATTGTTTAAATACTCTACAACCTTTAATGCATTTTCCACATGACGTTCTACACGCAGGGACAATGTTTCAAGTCCCTGTAAAAACATAAATGCGTGGAACGGTGAAATCGTTGCTCCGGTGTCACGGAGTAAGATTGCACGGATTCTTGTGACAAATGCTGCAGGGCCTGCTGCCTGTGAAAAACTGATTCCGTGATAGCTCGGGTTCGGTTCCGTGATGGCAGGGAACTTACCGGATGCCTCCCAGTCAAATTTTCCACTGTCGACGATGACACCGCCGATTGCGGTTCCATGTCCGCCAATGAATTTTGTTGCAGAATGAACAACAATGTCTGCGCCGTATTCGATCGGCCTGAGCAGATACGGGGTTGCAAATGTATTGTCCACAACAAGTGGAATTTTATGCGCATGGGCGATCTTTGCGATTGCCTCAATGTCGCTGACATCTGAGTTTGGATTTCCAAATGTCTCTATGTAAAGAGCCTTGGTGTTGTCCTGGATCGCTTTTTCAAAATTTGAAACATCCAGCGGATCAACAAAAGTTGTTGTGATTCCATAGTCCGGAAGTGTATGCTCTAACAGGTTATAGGAACCACCATAAATATTATTTGCTGCAACGATATGATCGCCTGCATGTGCAAGGTTTTCGATCGTGTATGTGATCGCTGCTGCACCGGATGCAACTGCGAGTGCGGCAGCACCGCCCTCTAATGCTGCAATTCTTTTTTCAAATACATCCTCGGTCGGATTGGTAAGTCTTCCGTAGATGTTGCCCGCATCTTTCAGGCCAAAACGGTCTGCTGCGTGCTGGCTGTTATGGAATACATAGGAAGAGGTTGCGTAGATCGGCACTGCTCTCGCATCTGTAACCGGATCTGCCTCCTCCTGTCCTACATGTAACTGCAATGTTTCAAAACCCAGATTTCTTTCGCTCAAATGTTTCTTTCCCATAGATCACTTCTCCTTCATTTGATATTTTTCTAGTATTCTTCTTCCTCTTCTTTTTCGCTGATATCATTTACCGGACGCTCTAGTCCTTCGATTTTGATACCGTTTTTCTCTGCATAATCCCAGAGTGCTGCATGGATTGCTTCCTCTGCTAACAGGGAACAGTGTACTTTTACCGGTGGAAGTCCGTCTAATGCTTCCATAACGGCTTTATTGGTAACTTCAAGTGCTTCCTGGATCGTTTTTCCTTTTACAAGTTCGGTTGCCATACTGCTGGTTGCAACGGCTGCACCGCATCCAAATGTCTTGAATTTTGCTTCCTGAATGATACCGTTATCGTCAATATCAAGATACATTCGCATGATATCGCCGCATTTTGCATTACCAACGGTACCTACACCGCTTGGATTTTCCATCTCTCCAACGTTTCTCGGATGATTAAAATGATCCATTACTTTCTCACTGTACATATCTTATTTCTCCTTTTTATCTCTTTACGCTCAATTTTCAATCCTGATTACTGGTTCTGTTTTTTTACAAAATCCTCATATAATGGGGACATACCACGCAGACGCTCGATAATCTTCTTTAACTCGTCTACGGTATAGTCGATCTCTTCCATCGTGTTCTTCTCGGATAAAGTCAGACGCAGGGAACCGTGTGCGATCTCATGCGGCAGACCGATTGCAAGAAGTACATGGGACGGGTCTAAGGAACCTGAAGTACATGCAGATCCACTGGAACCGCAGATACCTGCCTGATCTAAGAGGATCAGCATGGACTCACCCTCGATAAAACGGAAGCAGAAGTTTGCATTGTTCGGCAGACGGTCTGTGCGGTGTCCGTTTAATCTGGTATAAGGGATCTCTTTTAATACACGCTCGATCAGGTGGTCTCTGAGTGCGATCTCTTTTGCACTGCGCTCTGCCATATTCTCTTTTGCAAGTTTTGCAGCTGTACCGATTCCGACGATACCCGGAACATTGTGTGTACCTGCACGGCGTTTTCTCTCCTGTGCACCGCCGTGGATGAAGGAACGGATTTTAACGCCTTTGCGGATATACATCACACCGATACCCTTTGGTCCGTTGATCTTGTGGCCGCTTGCGCTTAACATATCGATGTTCATCTCTTCCACGTCGATCGGGATATGTCCAAATGCCTGTACCGCATCCGTGTGGAATAATACGCCGTGGTCATGTGCGATCTTACCGATCTCTTTGATTGGCTCGATTGTTCCAATCTCATTGTTTGCTGACATAATGGAAATTAAGATCGTATCCGGGCGGATCGCTTTTTCTAATTCCTCAAGGCTGATCTTTCCATCCTCATCAACATCCAGATAAGTTACCTCATAACCTTTCTGCTCTAAATATGCACAGGTGTGAAGAATCGCATGATGTTCGATCCTGCTTGTGATGATATGTTTTCCTTTGGACTCATATGCCTCTGCAGTTGCCTTTAATGCCCAGTTGTCTGACTCGCTGCCGCCGCCGGTAAAATAGATATCCTCAGTTCTTGCATTGATGAGTGCTGCGACATTTGTCCTTGCCTCATCGACAGCCTTTTTGCTCTCCCCTGCGAAAGAATAGATTGCAGAAGGGTTGCCGTAGTATTCTGTAAAATATGGCAGCATTGCCTCAACAACTTCCGGTGCCGTCTTTGTCGTTGCTGCATTATCAAGATAAATTAGTTTTCCCATTGTCCTTTGCCTCCGTATCCGTTCTGATTTTGTTCTGATTCTTTTCCTGTATTTTATTCAGTTTTTGCACTGCGAGCGATCTTTATCATCGCATGGAGTATTACGTCCTTCCTCCACCAACTGACTTAACCAGATATCATCCACTGTCCGGTTAATACTGTCATTGATCCGTTTCCATACATACTTTGTCACGCAGCTTTCTGATGCCTGACAGCCTCCCCTGGGATCAAGACCTGCACACTCTACCGGTTCCAGACTTCCTTCCAATGCCCGGAGTACTTCACCTACTGAGATTTCTTTTGCATCTCTTGCAAGGATATAACCTCCATTTGCTCCCCGGATGCTCTTTACTATTCCTGCTTTTTTCAGCATGGACATAAGCTGTTCGAGATAGCGTTCAGAAATATCCTGCCTTTTTGAAATACTTGTGATAGATACCGGTGTCTCCTCACTATATTGTGCAAGATCGATCAGGGCTCTCAGACCATATCTGCCTTTCGTTGACAGTTTCAAATTTTCACCTTCTTTTATCCAGCTAATTATCCCTAGTATTGTACTAGGATTTTCTTTAGTAGGATATCACTCGTATTTTGTTCTGTCAAGGCTGTTCCCGAAATAAATATTAAAAGAACAATTCATCAGGAGGCTCTTTCATGCCTGCCAGAACCAAATTGATTCAGGGAACATTCATTCTTACTTTCGTTGGAATCCTCAGCCGGTTTATGGGATTTTTCTTCCGTATATTTACAAGTCACATCTTTGGTGAGGAAAATGTCGGTCTTTACCAACTGATCTTTCCGGTTTATCTTTTCTGCCTTTCACTGAGTACTGCAGGGATCGAAGCTGCAATTTCACGGACTGCTGCCCAGAAGGCATCCCGTGGCAAATATATTGAAGCTCAGTCGATTCTATATACCGGACTCTTTTTTTCTGTTCTTTTTTCCATAATACAAATGCTGCTTCTTCAGAAGTATGCCCTTTGGATTGCCATCCACTGGATGGGGGATGCAAGATGTGCCGATCTCCTTCTTCTGGTTACCTATGCTCTGCCCGCTGCTGCTATCCATACCTGCATCTCAGGATATAGTTACGGTCTGCAAAAAACCTCAGTTCCCGCTTTATCGCAGCTTTTAGAACAACTTGTCCGCATTTCTTTTGTCGTAGTACTTCACCTTCTGTTTCAAAAGAACGGGCAGACTCCCGGCATCCTGCTTGCTGTTCTTGGCATTGTAGTTGGAGAATATTGTTCCGCACTCTATTCTCTTGCGTGTTTACATCAGCTTCCTCCTGCCCAACTACCTTCCCTGAGAAAATTCAGTCATTTTTTTCGTTCACTTCCGCAAAATACTCTCGAACTGATGCCAACTGCTTTCCCGCTTACAATGAATCGTACAGCAATCGCCTTGCTCCAGGGGATTGAAGCGACTTCCATTCCTGTATGTCTGAAACTTTCCGGCTGTACTTCTTCAGAATCTCTTCGTATTTACGGTGTACTGACCGGAATGGCTTTGCCCTGCATTTTATTTCCTTCCGCACTGACTAATTCGCTCAGTGTTATGCTGATGCCCGCCGTTGCCCAGGAACAATGCTCCGGTTCCGTCTCATCTCTACACCGACTGATTCTTCGTGCCATTGGCGGCTGCTTCACGCTGGGACTTATAAGCTGCTTCTTTTTCCTGATTACCGGAAACTTTATCGGTAATACACTTTTTCACAGTGTGCTTGCGGCCAGATTTATTCTGACACTTGCATGGCTTTGTCCATTTCTCTATACCAATACCGCTCTGTCAAGCATCCTGAACGGACTGGGCAAAAGCTTCCTCACCCTGCTGATCAATATCATCGGGCTTTCAATCCGCCTCTTTAGTATTTATATTGTGATCCCTGAATCTGGCATACAGGGATACCTCTGGGGACTTCTTATCAGCCAGTTGGTAGTGAGTATTATTTTTCTCTTCTGTCTGCGTCTGACAACCGCAAAACCGTTCTTAAAAAATACCACTAAAATTTTTTCAGAAAAGCATGCAGCAAAAACGGATTTACATAAGTTTCCATGATCATCCCACTTAAAAGCATACCGACAGACATAATGGTTTTTTCTCTGCTCCATCTGCTTTTCGGATACATCCAGCAGTAGGAAAGAACAATCAGAAAAGAAGGAATATAAAAGAGGAACTGAGGAAAAATCCCCAGCAGGCAAAAGATACTTCCTCTGATTCCCAGTTCCGTCACGGCTATTGAGAGAAGGATTCCGCCTGATATGCCAGTCCAAATTGCAAAAAGCGATGCAGTCATTTTTCTCATTTTCGTAAATGCCAGCCCAAGAAGAACTGCAAACGGAATCGCTCTTACCTTTAAAACATACCAGATAAATTCCTGTGCAACGATCCTGGTCTGTAAAAACTGCTGTATAGTCGCTGAAAACCTCAGGTTCCGCGACATACTGTCTCGCTATAAAATTTGTATAAATGATACCAAATAAAAAGCCCGGCATAAAAAGCGTAAGGATACGCTTTCCTGTATGAAATTTCTTCAAGACACTTCCTCCTGTCATCCGATATTTCATTATATGCCGGGGGATTATGAATATACGTTACTTACAATCTTACTTACAATACTTCACTTCATACGCAAGCAATGCCGAAACCGTCTTTGCATCCTCAATTTCACCGGAATAAATCTTTTCCTTTAATTCTTCCATCGTATATGCACCTAGATCAATAAACTCATCTTCATCAAGATGCTGCTTTGAAGGGATCAGATTCTTTGCAACAAACACTTCAATCTTTTCATTGCAGAACGCAACCGTTGTTCTTAAATTAATCAACCATTCCAGATTCTCACTGCGATAACCGGTTTCTTCTTCCAGTTCTCTTGAAGCACATGTAATTCCAGGCTCATCCGCTGTATCCAATGCTCCCGCCGGGATCTCCAGTGTATAACGTTCCAGAGCATTCCGGTACTGCCTTACCATCAGGATCTTTCCCTCATCCGTAACCGGAACTACAGCAGCAGCTCCCTTATGCTTTATGAAATCCCAGATTACGGTATGATCCCCATTGATCTCCATTGTATCCTGATAGAAATCTATAATTTTGCCTTTAAACTTCAGTTCTCTTTTTACACGCTTAATTTCATCACTCATCTGATCCATTTCCTTTCCACTTTCAACAAACTTTCCTGTCAGCCAAAAAGATCCCGTGGATCTTTTTGGCATATGCCTGACAACGAAAAAAGCCCCTGTCTTTCGACAAGGGCTGCATTTTCATCTTCTGTTACGGTTCTTAATTATTTAGCATAATCTGTCGCCCGTGATTCGCGAATCACATTAACCTTAATCTGACCCGGATATTCCAGCTCAAATTCAATCTGCTTCGCAATATCCCTGGCCATCAGCACCATATCATCATCTGATACCTGCTCTGGAACTACCATAACACGAATCTCTCTACCCGCCTGAATGGCAAAAGACTTATCCACACCTTTAAACTGGTTGGTAATATCTTCTAACTGTTTCAATCTGTTTGTATATGTCTCTATTGTCTCTCTTCTCGCACCCGGTCTTGCCGCTGAAATCGTATCAGCCGCCT
>ERZ791607.1155-NODE-1155-length-20250-cov-3.061649_pt1 | contig 20250 bp, 16 predicted proteins | sample MGYA00509964_ERZ791607 | MGnify/ENA primary metagenome ERZ791607 (study PRJEB30046, sample SAMN00791907) | human gut metagenome | study: EMG produced TPA metagenomics assembly of the A metagenome-wide association study of gut microbiota in type 2...
CAATTTCACTTGACGGTTCAACAGGTAATATCTATGACGGTATTATCCCAACAGTTGACGCATCAATCGCAGGTGAATTCGGCAGAATTATGTCATGGGCTGATAAGTACAGAACACTAAAAGTTCGTACAAACGCAGATACTCCTGCTGACGCTAAGAAAGCTAAGGAGCTTGGTGCAGAAGGTATCGGTCTTTGCCGTACAGAGCATATGTTCTTTGAAGGCAACAGAATTGACGCATTCAGAGAAATGATTTGTGCTGATACAGTTGAAGAAAGAGAAGCAGCTCTTGATAAAATTCTTCCTATGCAACAAGGTGACTTCGAGCAACTTTACGAGGCTCTTGAAGGTAACCCTGTAACAATCAGATTCTTGGACCCACCTCTACACGAGTTCGTTCCTACAGAAGAAGAAGATATTGAATTGCTTGCAAAGGCTCAAGGCAAGAGCGTTGAGGCTATTAAGGATATTATCAACGGTCTGCACGAGGCTAACCCTATGATGGGTCACAGAGGTTGCCGTCTTGCAGTAACATATCCTGAAATTGCAAAAATGCAGACAAAGGCTGTTATTCGTGCAGCTATCAACGTTCAAAAGGCTCACGCTGATTGGACAATCGTTCCTGAAATTATGATTCCGCTTATCGGCGACATCAAGGAATTGAAGTACGTTAAGAAAGTCGTTGTAGAAACAGCTGACGCTGAAATCGCTGCAGCAGGTATCGAACTTAAGTACGAAGTTGGTACAATGATCGAAATCCCTCGTGCGGCTCTAACAGCTGACGAAATTGCTAACGAAGCTGACTTCTTCTGTTTCGGTACAAACGACCTTACTCAGCTTACATTCGGTTTCTCACGTGACGACGCAGGTAAGTTCCTTGACGCTTACTATGACGCTAAAATCTTTGAAAACGATCCGTTCGCTAAGATTGACCAAAAGGGTGTTGGTAAGCTTATGGAAACAGCTATTAAGCTTGGTAAGCCGGTTAATCCAAAACTTCACATCGGCATCTGCGGTGAACACGGCGGCGACCCATCATCAGTTGAGTTCTGCCATAAGATTGGTCTTGACTATGTGTCATGCTCACCATTCCGTGTGCCAATCGCAAGACTTGCAGCTGCTCAAGCTAAGATTAACGAAGAAAACTAATTCATTATCGAATATGATAATAAGACAGGCAAAACCGAAAGGTTTTGTCTGTTTTTTTGTTTAAAATTCTTTCCCCTATTTAATTTATTTTTAAAAATTTTTTCAAAAAACTATTGACTTAGAGTAAACTCCAAGTATTATAATATACTTGTAAATAAAAAATATATGCGAGGTGATTTTAATGACTATAAAAGAAGTAAGCGAAAAATACGATATTTCGCAGGACACTTTGAGATATTACGAACGTATCGGAATGATACCGCCTGTTACACGAACATCAAGCGGTATTCGTGATTATCAGGAAAGCGACTTAGGTTGGGTTGAGCACGTTATTTGTATGCGAAGTGCCGGTCTGCCTGTCGAATCTATAATCGAATATGTCAAGCTTTGTCAAGAGGGTGACGAAACCATTCCGGCAAGACTTCAGCTTTTGGTTGAGCAAAGAAAAAATCTACTCGACCAAATGGAACAAATGAATGTCACATTAAAGCGACTGGACTACAAAATCGACCGTTACGAAACAGCCGTGAAAACAGGCGAATTATCTTGGGATTGACGTTGCTAAAGTCATTGTATCCAAAACAAAATAGGTAAATAACATTAAATAAACTTATGGAGGAATTTTAAATGTATATTGAAAAAATCAATCAACCGACAGACGTAAAGAATTTAAACAGTGAACAGCTTCACATTCTTGCAGACGAAATGCGTCAAGCACTTTTGCAAAAGCTAAGCAAGCACGGCGGACACTTCGGTCCTAATCTCGGTATGGTAGAGGCGGCAATCGCACTTCACTATGTCTTTAACTCACCGACAGACAAAATCGTGTATGATGTTTCTCACCAAAGCTATCCGCATAAAATGCTTACAGGCAGAAAAGATGCGTTTTTGTACGAGGACAAGTATGATGATGTATCGGGTTACAGCAATCCCGACGAAAGCGACCACGATTTCTTTACAATCGGTCACACTTCAACTTCCGTTTCACTTGCCTGCGGTCTTGCAAAAGGTCGTGACTTAAAGGGCGATAAGGAAAATATCATTGCCGTAATCGGCGACGGTTCACTTTCGGGCGGCGAGGCTCTTGAAGGTCTTGACTTTGCAAGCGAACTTAACAGCAATCTTATAATCGTTGTAAACGATAACGATATGTCAATCGCTGAAAATCACGGCGGTTTATATAAAAACCTAAAAAAGCTTCGCGATACAGACGGAAAAGCCGAATGTAATCTTTTCAAGTCAATGGGACTTGACTATGTGTTCGTAAAAGACGGAAACGACATTGATTCGCTTATCACCGCATTCAAGCAAGTTAAAGACAGCACTTATCCGGTTGTTGTTCACATTTGTACGCAAAAAGGTAAAGGATATGAAATAGCTGAAAAGAATAAAGAGGCTTGGCATTACTGCGGTCCTTTTGACCTTGAAACAGGTAAATCTGATATGCCGCAAGACGGAGAAGACTATTCATCAATGACCGCCGACATTCTTTTGAAGAAGATGAAAGAGGACAAGACTATTGTCGGAATTACATCTGCCACACCTACTGTTTTCGGTTTCACAGAGGACAAGAGAAAAGAGGCTGGCTCACAATTTGTTGACGTCGGTATCGCCGAAGAAACAGCCGTTGCACTTGCCTCGGGTATCGCAAAGAACGGTGGCAAACCTATTTACGGTGTTTACAGCACATTTATTCAACGTACCTACGACCAGCTTTCACAGGATTTATGTATCAACAACAGTGCTGCAACAATCCTTGTATATTGGGCATCTGTTTACGGTATGAATGACGTTACTCACCTTGGCATATATGATATTCCGATGATGTCTAACATTCCTAATCTTGTCTATCTTGCACCGACAACAAAGGAAGAATACCTTGCAATGCTTGATTGGAGTATTGAGCAAAACGACCACCCTGTTGCAATCCGTGTACCTATCAGTGTTGTATCAGACGGCAAAAAGGTTACAAAGGACTTCAGCAAGCTAAATGAATATGAAGTTACTCAAAACGGCAGTAAAATTGCAATCGTTGCACTTGGCTCATTCTATTCGGTAGGTGCAAAAACGGCTGAAATTATCGAAAACAAAACAGGTGTAAAACCTACACTTATAAACCCGATTTACATTACAGGTACTGACGATAAGCTTTTGGAACAGCTTAAAGAAAACCATGACATTGTTATAACAGTCGAGGACGGTGTTTTAGACGGCGGTTTCGGCGAAAAGATTGCAAGATTTTACGGCAATTCTGACATCAAGGTATTGAATTACGGTTTAAAGAAAGAATTTCTTGACAGATATAACCCTGAAGAAATCGTCAAAGCAAACCGTCTTACTCCTGAGCAAATTGCAGAGGACGTTTGCGGTATAATCGGTTAATAAGAGATGAAATATTATGAAAAACTAATTTTATAAGATAACAAAAAAAACTGATGTGTTTCCACATCAGTTTTTTGTTTATTGTACATTATTAATGATACGTACTATATTCGCATACGGTTTCTGCTTATTATCCCAAGCATAAACCTCTATATCAGTATACTCTTTATCAATCAAATCTATTCCCTTTAACTCGCTTGCCTGTGGCATTTTCATTCCCACAAGCTTACCGTTATTCTTAAAGGCAACATACACATTAACATCATTCATATCCACATTTTCAAAATCAAGTGTGACATCAAGTTTGTTGTTGCTATTTATCATAGCTGTGATTTTGTTGTTTGCCAAATTTGGTGTCGCTGTTGGGATCACCGTTGGGATTGCTGTCGGAATTGCTGTCGGCTTTAATGTTGGTGTTGCCGTTGGCACTACCGTCGGTGTTGCTGTCGGCTTTAATGTTGGTGTTGCCGTTGGCACTACCGTTGGTGTTGCTGTCGGCTTTAATGTTGGTGTTGCCGTTGGCACTACCGTCGGCGTCGCTGTCGGCTTTAATGTTGGTGTTGCCGTTGGCTTTAATGTTGGTGTTGCCGTTGGCACTACCGTTGGCGTTGGTGTCGGCTCTTCTCCCTCAAATTCCAAAACAAGTGTCGGTCCTTGTGCGTCTGTACCGCTGTATTCCTTTGACGCGATAACCTGTTCACGTCCTGTACCTGTCCACAATGTAAACGTAATCAAATTATCTGTACACTTCTCTTTTATCACATCCGTCACATCGAACGATATTTCCTTATAATCGACATTGTATGCAGGTGACACTTGCAAACCCAATGACGACAACGGCGTATCCTCGCCTCTTGTCTTTATATCATTTATAGTAACGGTCGCCTCATCCCAATCATTTTTTGAACAATAATCGAGGTGCAAAACCGAATTTCTCTTATCTGTATTAGTAAATTTATCGTACAATTTCAATGTTGCCGAAGTTAATTTTTTACCGGCATATTTGGAAAGGTCAAAACGTATCAACCCCAAACCTTTAATATCCTTTAATCCCGGAGATGTTGACGAGTAATAATCTGTCGCCTGATTAATTTTTAATTCTTCATCAGATCCGTGTGCTGTTGTACCGTCAACAAGATACGTGTCTGCGTCCGGAGTGACAGAAACCGAAACAGGTTCAGGCGTTGTCTTAATTGTCGGACGCGGTGTAATTGACGATGTGTCAGGATAAGTCACCTCAGTAAATGACGTATTCGGTGCAAGGTAGTTTAATGTGTTGCCACCCGAATCTTTCGCCAAAGCCACCGAACCTATATAATAGCTTGTATGAGGCGGCTGGTTGTATCCGACATTCTGCCATGCTATTGCGCAACGATATTGACTGTCGTGCATAAGCGTTGTAAGTCTGTAATCAGTCGGAATAGTCGAAAAATAAATTCTCACACCGTCACCGTATCTAAGCACGATTTCTTCACGCCAATCACCGAAAAGGTCGGCTGTAAGACACGCATTTGACTTTGTACTGTTATTTATTGAACCCGGCAATGTTGAATTTTTACTGTCATAATAAATTCTTTCCGTACCGCTTTTTATGCTGTATTTTACAAGTTTATTTCCGTCAAGCAATTCTCGTCCCAAATCACCGTCCCAATAAACTGCAAAATTCTCCATATTGCTTCCATTGGTATTAGGTATATTTCCTACTTTTTCACCTGCTTGATTATATATACCGTCAGCCGCTACCGACCAGAACAACGAAAGATTACCGCTTGACAATGCATAATCATCATCGACATTATCCATAATACCTCTGCCTATATCTCCCTGTGCGGCTTGTAGCATAATATCACCATTATATCTCTTTATATCTACCGCATATGGAATTATTTTATCATTGTGCTTACCTGCCTCGTGTGCCATAAATATTTCTTGTTTTCCGTCGTTATCAAAGTCCGAAACGTGTTCTGCGTCACCGTGTCCTCGGCCGTCATACGTCAAAACAGTTCCGTCATGGTCAAGAACCGCACTGCCGAAAATAATCTCGTCATATCCGTCATTATCCACGTCAGCTACCGATACACTGTGTGCGCCTTGTGCATAAAGCGTTTTGTTTGTATTATTTTTACTTGTACCGTCTGCATATTTTACGGTACAACCTGTACCGCCATTTTCTTCTGTCGGTGTATTAGTTGAAAGCCATTGTTCTTTAAGGTCTGTGCCGTCCCAAGTATATGCCGCCGCATACACATATGTATAATATCCCCTCGTCATAACAACGCTTGGATGTACACCGTCAAGATATGCCACCGCTGCAAGGTATCTTTCACTTCTGTTTGCATAGCTGTCGCCCCATTCGGAAGATGTCAAAATACTTCTCGGCGGGTCAAAATCAACAGTCTGCATTGCTGCGCCTGTTTCACCGTTAAATACAGTTAAATACTCCGGTCCGCCATCCTCGCCCATAAGCAAACCGGATGAATTTCTGTAATCTTTTTTATCGTCACCCTTGGTTATATTTTTTCCTGCTTTTGAGACATAATTACCCTCACCGTCTTTTGAGCCCGGTGCTGTTTTTAATATGACTTCCGACTTACCGTCACCGTCAAAATCATAGACCATATATTGAGTATAGTGCGCACCCGCGCGGATATTAACTCCCAAATCTATTCTCCAAAGAAGAGTGCCGTCAAGCTCATATGCGTCCAAGTACACATTGCCCGTATAACCCTTAACGGAATTATCCTTTGAATTAGACGGGTCCCATTTTACGATGTATTCATATTCTCCGTCACCGTCAAGGTCGCCCACACTCATATCGTTTGCGGTATATGTATATTCTTCATCTGTCGGCGTCTTTCCTCCGTCAGGAACTTTAAACGCAATGTCTTTATATGCCACAGAACGACCTTTATATGTTGTGTTTGTTGTCCAAACATCAACCGCCTCTGTTTTGTCTATTGCCTCACCTTTCGGCACTACTGTATACTTGTTATCCGCCGTGCCTTTTGAATCGGTATAGCAAGTTGCATCGTGTTCGCCTGTTGTGTATATTTTTTCACTGTCACGGTATATATCAAATGCTTGATTTGTAAGACTTTCCGTACCCAAAAGTCGCCACGACAAATACACACCGCCATTTGTTTTAACGGCAACAGTGCCTCAATCAAGTTTTTCCATTACTCGTTTTTCAGTAGTTGAATTTGTGTCGGCATATGACGTCAACACCGTTATTGACGCAACTGATGTAACCATTACAGCTGCCGTCAAAAATGCGGTTAATTTTTTTAACATAGTTTTTTCTCCCTTACTCCAAATGGCTCCAATATCTCTCTTGAGCCTCTTTTTTTATTATAAACTTTAATGAATAAAAATTCAAGAAGAGAATGAAAAATTTGCTGATTTTTATACTAAAAAAGCTGAATTTGAATATATCCAAATTCAGCTTTTATGCTAATTTCCGCATTCAATACTTATTTCGTTAAACACTGTCAAATAGTCATTTATTGTCTTATTATCTTTTTCCGCACCCGAAACATCCATAATAGCCTCGCCGTTATGCATCATAACAGTTCTTGTGCCATGCTCAACCGCGTGACGAAGATTATGCGTTACCATAATGGTTGTTATGTTCTTTTCACGAACAATCTTATCCGTAAGCATCATAACCGTATCAGAAGATTTAGGGTCAAGCGCAGCTGTATGTTCGTCCAAAAGCAACAAATCAGGTCTGATCATAGTCGCCATAATAAGTGCAAGTGCCTGTCTTTGACCACCAGAAAGTGAGCCTGCAAGAGTTGAAAGTCTGTTTTCAAGTCCCATACCCAAAAGTTCAAGCTGTGAACGGTAAAAGTCTTTTCTCTGACGGTTGAGTCCAAACGAAAGTCCGAAATTCTTACCCTTATTATCTGCAATAGACAGGTTTTCCCATATAGTCATTGACGGACAGGTTCCCATTGCGGGATTTTGAAAAACTCTGCCTATTCTCTGAGCACGTTTAAAGTTTTTCAGCTTATTAAGCTCCTTACCGTCAAGCAAAACACTTCCGCTGTCAATCGGCATATCGCCCGAAATGACATTTAACATAGTCGTTTTTCCCGAACCGTTTGAACCGATAACTCCGACAAAATCACCGTCGTTTACGGTTATGTTAAAATCCGAAAAAAGTACCTTTTCATCAATAGTTCCTTGATTAAAAGTTTTATAAATGTGAGAAAGTTCAAGCATTTTTCTTCACCCCAACTTTCTTCTTTTTAAGCAAAAATTCGTCTACGCAAAGTGTTGCAATAAACAAAATCGTTATCATAAGGTTTGTATCTTGCGAACGCAAGCCTGCGGCAAGTGCGATTGAAATACAGGCCTTATAAATAATCATACCGAAAAGCACGCCTGTTGTAATTCTAAGGAATTTAATTTTCTTAAATATAGTCGAGCCGATAATAACGGCGGCAAGACCCATGACAACAGTACCCGTACCCGACGCAACGTTAAACGCTTTGCCGTATTGGCAGTACACCGCACCGGCAAGAGAAACAAGTCCGTTTGCAATCGCAAGACCGATAATTTTAATCGTTCCCGGATTTTGTGCAAGCGTGATTACAAGCCCCTCATTATCTCCGACACTTCTTAAAAGAAATCCCGACTTGGTACGCATATACCAATCAAGTGCAAACTTTGCGATAAGCGTAATCACAAGAATAACAACAAGTTTAGAGTACAATGCAAAGTGACCGTTTCCGAAAAGGAAAGCTGCCTGCGAGAAAATAGTCGTTGTATCCATACTTAGGAAATCCGACGCTTTTCCGACTATTCCGTAATTTATCGAATAAAGAGCCGTCATAGTAAGAATACCGCAAAGAAGATTGCGTATTCTGAGTTTTACGTTGAAAATTCCCGTAAACATACCGGCTATGCACCCTGCGGCAAATGCCGCAAGCAATGCAAGCCACGGATTAAGACCGTTATTAATCATCACAAAGCATATAGCTATTCCGAGAGGGAACGTACCGTCTACAGACAAATCGGGGAAATCAAGAATGGTATAGGTGATATACACACCCATAGCCATTATTCCATATATCAGTCCCTGCTCAAGTATTCCGACTATCAGTCCTTCAATCATGATTCAGACGGAGCGTTTTTGACCTCAGCTCTGTCTGTGATTGACTGCGGTATTGTTACTCCGATTTTTTCTGCGACGTCAGTGTTGATTGTAATTTTACTTTCTGTAAGAGTTTCGAAAGGGATATTCTTAACGTCCTCACCCTTTAGCACTCTTGCAGCCATAACGCCTGCTTTTTTACCAAGTTCAATGTAGTCGATACCGGCTGACGCTATACAGCCGTTTCCTACTTGTTCTTCTTCACTGCCGAATACAGGAATGTTTTTAGCAGTTGCCTTTTCAAGAAGTATAGGCAAGTTTTCAACAACTGTGTTGTCTGTCATATTTGAGATACAGTCAACTTCGCTTACCAAAAGGTCTACTGCCTGCGGAATTTCAGCGGCATTTGTAATACCCTTTTCAACAAGTTCAAAACCGTATTCGCCTACTTTTTGCTTGTATGTTTCTATTGTAGAAACAGAATTTGCTTCACTTGTTGTGTAAAGTATACCGATTTTCTTTGCGTCAGGCAACATTTCACGGATAAGCTTTAACTGTTCGTCAACAGGCAACATATCGCTTACACCTGTAATTCCGTCCATTGCCTGTGTATCGCTTTCTGCAAGCTTTGCGGCAACAGGGTCTGAAACTGCGTTAAAGATTACAGGAATTTTTGCTTCATAAGCCGCATTGTAGCAAGCCTGTGCAGACGGTGTTGCGATACCGCATACAAGGTCCATACCTTGTGAAACAAATTGCTGTGCGATTTGTGTATTTGTTGAGTCGTCGCCTTTTGCAGATGATTCTGTAATATCATACTTGATACCCTCTGAATCAAGTCCCTGCTTAAAGCCCTCGCGGCAGTTATCAAGCGACGGATGGTCTGCGTATTGAAGCACACCGATTTTGTATGTATCTTTAGCATTTGTGTCTGTTGCTCCGTCAGTTCCACCGTTTTGCGCGCCTCCGCAACCCGCCAAAGAAACGGCACATAGTGCGGCTGTTAATCCCATTACAATAATCTTCTTTAAATTTTTCATTTTACATCTTCCTTTCTTTTTTGCAAGAAAAAACAGAAAAACCTCTCAGACAGATAAGTCCGAGAGGCATAAAAATCATATTAAAATATGCTCTGTCTGTTCTAATCTCATCTAATCTGTATTATATTATACTAAACTTTACTGTCATTTGTCAATAGTAAAAACAAATTATCTGAAATTAAGCGTAGAAAGTCCGAGCGGTGTCGAATATTCAATCAACTTATTCTCTATTTGAGTCTTTCTGTCACCCTCGGCTATTGCCGGCTGATAGTCGTTGTAATCATCACGACCGGAAATTGTTGCCGGAATAAGCGTCATATTATCGTCCTCCTGCATAACCCCGTCAACAAACGTAAATGTCTGTCTGTATATAACTGTGTCCTTGTCCGCCGGGTTATTGTTACCGCCGAAGCAGAAGTTACCTAAGCTGTACGCTATATATTTACCGTTGTATTTTTCAATACCCTGCAAAACGTGAGGGTGTGTTCCCAAAACAAGGTCTGCACCTGCGTCAATCGCCTTGTGTGCAAGCTCTGTTTGTGTATCGTTCGGAGCGGTAGCCTTTTCTTCGCCCCAGTGAATACTTACTATAACAAGCTGTGCACCAAGACTTTTAACCGAACCGATAACATTTTCAAGTTTTGCCGCCTCTGTTTCGTCAAGTGCGTCAATTCCGACAAGTCCGACCGATATTCCGTTTACATCTCTTATCGCGGTATTCGTACCTATAAAATTGGAGATACCGGCCTCATTCAAATATTTTATCGTGTCCGAAAGACTTACGTCACCGTAATCGGCACTGTGGTTATTTGCAAGGTTTGCCGCCTCAACGCTTGACGATGTAAGTATCTGCACATATTCAGGCTTACCCCTGAAAGCAAACTGCTTATCCTGTCTTGTTCCTTGATTTGACAAAGTACCCTCAAAATTTACGATAGTTAAATCGTCCTCCGAAAATATCGGTGAAACATTTTTAAAGAAATATGAATAATCGCCGTTTAAAGACTCGGCAACCGATTTAAAGCTGCCGTTTGGGTCTGCGTTTATGTCAGTTGCCAACGTACAGTCACCGACAGCCGTCATTGTGACCGTCTGTACGGTAGGCGTATATTCTTTTTCAGCCTTTTTTTCTGCACGTTTATTAGATGTAAATGCAAGAACGGTGGCAGATATGAAAAGAATCACCGCCAAGCATATAGTTACCTTTCGTATACTCATTTATAATCTCCCAAGTTATTTTAATCAATAGTTTAATTTTATTCTAATGCAACTGTTTTGTCAATATAAAATTTAACCGTTTGGTTTAACAATCTTTTTAATTTTTTGTTTTAATGTTAAATAAGCAAGTTTTGCTTTTGACGTTTGCTTTGCTACATCTGCGTTTGCATGAGCATTTATCATTTCGGTAAATTTTTGTGCCATCAAGTAATACACACGTTTTTTATAATGGTTTACACTGTCGTTAAAATCATCATCGGACGTTATATATTCATTCACGTCAAACAACGTCACGTTTTTGCAGCCGTCAAATTCTTTCCGTACCGCCGCATTATATTCCTTGTGGTCATTGTGCCTGTTCACCCAAGCTTCCAGCTTATTATCCTTGTACTCACGTTCACAGCCAAGCAAAATAACAAGTTCCGTATCGGGTTTGATATGCTCATAGATAAACCGCAAATTTTCCGCCGTCTGCTTCGGTGTAAGTCTGCCCAAGAACTCATATTCTCCCGCAATCTTCTGCAAATCCTTTTCTTTAAAATCACAATTTGCGGTATAAACTTCTTTATTAATATACTTTTTCCACATCGCCGTATCGGTAAGCGGATAAATATACTCACCGAACGCAAAAACAGCACCGTTGTTTTTGTTTCGATACACGCCGAGATTAGCGTCAGTCAAAATACTTATAAAAATCATTCCGTACTTATTTTTATAAATGCTGTCCGAGTACATTTGACTGTCGCATATCGGAAGTTTACAAATTTCGGCTGTTTCTTCGTCTGTAATCGAATAGGCATTTACAATTTGCGAAGTATGGTTCATACCCTCAATCGCAACACCGAGCGACTGTTTTTCGCGGCTCACATACGTGAACTCACAATCGAATATATCCTCATTTTTTATGAACGAAAATATTTGATTTAAGTCGCAAGGCCCTTTTATAAGCACCTTAAAACCGGTATTTTTTATGTCCTCAAATTCATTATCCGTCTTTACGTTATCTTGATTTATCCACGTTACAGTCGGCTCGTTTTTGCCGATTTTAACCGACACGTCACCTACAATATCAAGTTTCGGACAACCGATTTTTTCATATGTATATTGCTCAATCCCCATACCGAGCGTACGGCACGAAAACAGAAAATGCACAAGCGTATTATCCTTTACGGCATAAAAGCCGACAATTCCGTATTCACCGTACTTGTCATACGCCGTTATATATTCACATTTCGCATTTTTATCTTCAAACAACGCTTTAAGTTCGTCTTTCGTTGAACGCACTTTCGTAAAATTAAGCTGATTTGCACGGAATATAAGCTCATGCAATCTGTCAATGTGTTCCGCACAATCCGAATGAAAATCAACGTGGATATTGCTCTGTCGCAAAAATTCTTCATTTGAACCGATACTCTTTTTAATCTTATTTTTCTTTTCAAGCACCTTGTAACTTTCAAGACGTGATAATTTTTCGTCATTCTTATCAAGCATTGAAACCGCCGCATAAAGTTCACCGATTTTATCGGGCAGCATTGTCATAATATCGGGGCAGAAAAACTTTGCCTCCTCCAAATTCAGCTTATTATCGTCAATAAAAAGTACATTGCAAGTTCTTAAATTCATACTTTCCACAGTATCTTTAATCCTCTGACCTTTCGGCCCCCAGTTAATCGAATTGAACACAAAATACTTATCCAAATCCCATTCTTTCAGCTTATCGATACACGGCTTTTCATCATTTTTGGAACAAATCGAATTGACAATTCCCTTTTTTGAGGATAACAAAACAAGGTCGCAAGCCTGCTTAACAGGTGCGACCTTTTGTTCTGAAATAGTACCGTTCCAAAAGGTTTCGTCAAGGTCCCATATAATCAATTTGATTTTAGATGCGTCCATAACAAATTCCCCCTTGGGTTCATTTTAATTATTTCAATATAATATCTTCTCTTGAAGGACCGTTAGAAACAATCTTAATAGGCACTTCAAGTTCTTTTTCAACAAATTCGATGTACTTACGGCAATTTTCCGGTAAGTCCTCATATTTCTTGATACCTCTGATGTCAGATTTCCAACCCGGAAGAACTTTCAAAACAGGCTTTGCTCTTTCAAGCTTGTTTGTTGTAGGGAAATCTCTGATAACTTCACCGTCAACTTCATATCCCACGCATACAGGAATTTCATCAAGATAACCAAGTACGTCAAGTACAGTAAATGCAACTTGAGTTGTACCCTGTACACGACAGCCGTAACGTGACGCAACGCAGTCGAACCAACCCATACGTCTCGGTCTGCCTGTTGTAGCACCGAATTCACCGCCGTCACCGCCGCGTCTTCTAAGTTCGTCAGCCTCTTCGCCGAATATTTCCGAAACAAACGCACCTGCACCAACTGCTGATGAATATGCTTTTACAACTGTAATTATGTCTGTAATTTCATACGGAGGAATACCTGCACCAACCGCACCGTAACCGGCAAGAGTAGATGAAGAAGTTGTCATCGGATAAATACCGAAATCAGGGTCTTTCAGTGAGCCAAGCTGACCTTCCAAAAGAATTTTCTTACCTTCTTTGATTGCATTGTGCATAAATGCAACCGAATCAATCACATACGGCTTAATCATATCGGCATATTCCATAAGTGTATTGAAAAGCTCGTCTGCGTCCAATAGCGGTTTATGATAGATATGTTCAAGCATAAGATTTTTTACTTCGATTACGTTCTTAATCTTTTCCTTTAGTCTTTCAGGCTCGAAAAGTTCCCAAACCTGAAAACCGATTTTTGAAAATTTATCTGAGAAGAACGGTGCTATACCTGACTTTGTAGAACCAAACTGACGGTCTGAAAGTCTTTCTTCTTCGTATTGATCAAACAACTTGTGATAAGGCATAAGAACCTGTGTTCTTTCTGACACAACAATGTTCGGCTTTGGAACACCACGTTTTACGACCTCGTCAATTTCCTTTATAAGTTCAGGAATATCAAGTGCAACACCGTTTCCGATCATATTTGTTACATTCTGATTGAATGAACCTGACGGAAGAAGATGCAATGCAAATTTTCCGTATTCGTTTATAATAGTGTGACCTGCGTTTGCACCGCCCTGAAATCTGATTACGATGTCACTGTCAGCAGCAAGCATATCTGTAATCTTGCCCTTACCTTCATCGCCCCAGTTTGCACCAACTATTGCTTTTACCATGTATTTGTCCTCCTATGCTAACCAAGCGTTTGCCTGATTTTTAATTTCATAACTTATTTTTCAATTACAAGCTCAATGCGTGTTGTTTTACCGGAAATTGTTGTTTTCGCCTCTTGAGCGCTCCATGTATAATCTGTGCCTTGGAATGCTCCGCCGAATCTGTCAACTTCACTGCCGTTTTCATCAAGGCACCTAAATTCAACCACAACCAAACCACGACCTTCAAGATATGTTTGAAGTGTGTATGTTATATCATAGTTGCCGTCCGAATTTTTTACCGCGTCAAGAATTTTAAATTCTTTCATATAACTTGCATACTGCTCATTATCGGCATTATATTCGATTGTATTAACTGAATTAACAGGCGTTTCTGTCGGTGACGGTGTCGGCACGTCAGTATCTGTATTATTGTCAGAATTGCTTTCAATAATAACAGTTTGACTTTCGCTGTCCCACTCTACCTTACAGCCAAAGCACTCCGAAACCGCACGAACAGGAACAAGCGTACGCCCGTCTATAATCATCGGCGGTACATCAAGTTCAATATCGTTTGATGTCGGCAAGTTCTCCTTAACCGTCTCCTTATGAATTATCTTGTCACCCACACGCATACTGATATAAAACAAATCAGTATCCGAACGTCTTGCGTTGATAGTCTGAGTTTCCTCTTTCCACTCAACATCTGTGCCCAATGCCTCGAATATCACACGCATAGGCACAAGTGTACGTTCGTCTATAATTTGTGGCTGAACGTCAAATTCAAGTGTTTTGCCGTCAAGTATCACTTTAATATTATCCTCGCAGTGTACGGTCACAAACGACATCGCAGCCATACAAACCGCAACAAGGCAAAATATAATTTTCTTCATATAATTACCTCTAAATTTATATTTCAAATAAATCAGACGTTAATTTCAACTTCAATACCAAGTAAATCCTTGTTCTTTTCAAGAACAGGCTCAACGTAACCCTTTAAAAAATCTTCAACCTGCTGCGGAGCACGTCCGACAAAATTTTCAGGTTTCATAACAGCATTAATTTCTTCCAAAGTCAAACCGAATGCAGGATCGCCGGCAATAAGTTCGGCAAGGTTGTTTTCCTTACCCTCCATTTTAACAGTCTTTCCCGCCTCCATAGAATATACTCTGATTTTTTCGTGAAGATCCTGTCTGTCACCGCCTTTTTTAACAGCGTCCATCATAATATTTTCAGTAGCCATAAACGGAATTTCACGCATAAACTGCTGATTGATTACTTTATCATATACCACAAGTCCGTCAACAACGTTGATGTACAAGCTGAGAATAGCATCTACTGCAAGAAAAGCCTCAGGAACTGAAATTCGCTTATTTGCACTGTCATCAAGAGTTCTTTCAAACCATTGTGTTGATGCAGTGATTGCCGGATTAAGTGCGTCTACTATTACATATCTTGCAAGAGAGCCGATTCTTTCACTTCTCATAGGGTTTCTCTTATAAGCCATTGCCGATGAACCGATTTGCGACTTTTCAAACGGTTCTTCAATCTGCTTTAAGTGTTGAAGAAGTCTGATGTCGTTTGAGAACTTGTACGCACTCTGTGCGATAAGGCTCAATGTATTAAGCATTTGAGAGTCAAGTTTTCTCGGATATGTCTGACCGCTTACAGGGAATGATTCTTCATAACCCATTTTTTCGGCAATCTTCTTGTCAAGCATTTTACATTTTTCATGGTCCCCCTCAAAAAGTTCAAGGAAACTTGCCTGTGTACCCGTTGTACCCTTACAGCCCAAAAGCTTTGCCTTTGAAAGCTGATAATCAACGTCCTCAAGGTCCATAAGCAAATCTTCAAGCCACAATGACGCACGCTTACCTACTGTTGTAGGCTGTGCCGGCTGAAAATGAGTAAATGCCAATGTCGGCAAATCCTTATATTCCTTTGCAAACTTTGCAAGCTCTCCGATAAGACATACAAGCTTTTTCTTAACAAGCTGCATAGCCTCTGTCATTATGATAATATCAGTGTTGTCACCGACATAACAACTTGTTGCACCCAAGTGAATAATAGGCTTTGCGTCCGGGCACTGTACGCCGTATGCGTAAACGTGCGACATTACATCGTGACGAACTTCCTTTTCACGAGCCTTTGCAACATCATAATTAATATCGTAAATATGCTCTTTCATTTGAGCAATCTGTTTGTCTGTTATATCAAGTCCAAGTTCTTTTTCACTTTCTGCAAGTGCAATCCAAAGTTTTCTCCAAGTTGAGAATTTCTTGTCCGGAGAAAAAATGTACTGCATTTCCTTTGATGCGTAACGTGAGTTTAACGGACTTTCGTAAGTATTTGTTGCCATTTCATTTACTCCTCTAAATTTTTTATAAGACCGAAGAAAATCGCTTTGATTGCCACTTTGCAGTCGACGGTGCCGTACATATGCACTGCCCTCGGCAAAAAGCGGTGAGCCGGGCGATTTAATTCGGTCTACACTTAATTATAGTCCAAGACGTTTAAATACCTCTGCATATGCCTCTTCAACATTGCCCATATCACGTCTGAAACGGTCTTTGTCAAGTTTTTCGTGAGTTGTAGCGTCCCATAGACGGCAAGTGTCAGGTGAGATTTCATCCGCAAGAATAATCTGACCGTCAGGAGTTTTACCGAACTCAATCTTGAAATCAACAAGTTCTATATTAATACTTTCAAAATATGCTTTTAGAACATCATTTACTTTAAAAGTAAGGTCAGCAATAGTATCAAGATCCTCTTTAGTAGCGGCACCGATAGCGATAATCTGATAATCGTTAATCATAGGATCGCCAAGGTCGTCGTTCTTTAGACAGTATTCCAAAGTTGTGCAGTTTAATTTCTTGCCTTCTTCAACGCCAAAACGCTTTGAAAAACTACCTGCCGCAATATTTCTGATGATTACTTCCAAAGGTACGATTTCTACTCTCTTAACAACAGTTTCTCTGTCTGAAATTTCTTCAACAAAGTGAGTAGGGATACCGTTCTTCTCCATAATTTGCATAAGGAAGTTTGACATTTTGTTGTTCACAACACCCTTACCTGCAATTTGACCTTTTTTAAGACCGTTAAATGCAGTTGCGTCATCTTTGTAATCAACGATGTAAAGATTTTCGTCATCAGTTTTAAAAACCTTCTTTGCTTTTCCTTCGTAAAGTTGTTCCATTTTCTTCATATTTATCAGTTCCTTTCCTGTAAACATAATTTTACTTCTATATTATATTATAAACCGCCGATAAAATCAAGACTAATCAAAAAATATCGTAAATTTTAGAATAAAAAAGTATTTTGCAATGTGCGCCCCCTCAGTCGACCTTATCGACAGCTCCCCTCTATGGGAGCCTTTTTTCTCCCCCTGAGGAGTGGTTGCACGCAGTGACGGAGTGGTGGCAACACCCAAAATCAAATTTACACAAAATTAATCTAAATTTATTTCAAAAAACTATTGACAAACCGAAAAACGTCTGTTATAATGAACTCATAAATCAGTAATGATTATCATTATTGATTTTGAAGGAGTGAAATATATGAAGTATTCAAAACAGCGTGAGGCACTTCTAACGCTGCTTAGAAGTACACGCTCCCACCCGTCGGCTGATTGGCTGTACGAAAATCTGCGTAAGGAATTTCCAAACATCAGTCTTGGAACTGTATACAGAAACCTTGCACAGCTTGCGGAAAACGGAGATATTTTAAAAATCAGCACTTCCGCAAACAAAGAACATTTCGACGGTTTTGTCCACCGACATTTTCATTTCGTATGTAATAAGTGTGACAAAATATACGATGTTGATTTAGACGGTATGGACGAGATAAAAAATCAAGCGGCGGAAAAATTAAATGCAGATATAGAAGACTATTCGCTTATATTTTACGGTATCTGCGAAAATTGTAGTAGTAAAAAAAATAATTAATTCTAAGGAGGAAATTTATTATGAAAAAGTATGTATGTCCGGTATGCGGTTATGTTCACGAGGGTAACGAACCACCTGAAAAATGTCCACAGTGCGGTGTTCCGGGTTCAAAGTTCACTGTTATGGAAGAGGGTACTGCACTAAACTTTGTATGTGAACACGTTATCGGAGTAGGTGCAAAAGATCAGGTTGAAGCTGATGTTTACGAGGGTCTAAAGGCTAATTTTGAAGGCGAATGTACAGAAGTCGGTATGTATATCGCAATGAGCAGACAGGCAATCCGTGAGGGTTACCCTGAAATCGGCGAATTTTATATGAGAGCCGCTTTGGAAGAAGCTGAACACGCAGCAAAATTTGCCGAACTTCTTGGCGAAGTTGTAACTCCGTCAACAAAGAAAAATCTTGAACTTAGAGCAGAAGCTGAATGTGGTGCAACAGCAGGTAAACTTGAACTTGCAAAGAGAGCAAAAGAACTTGGCTATGACGCTATTCATGACACAGTTCACGAAATGGCAAAAGACGAGGCAAGACACGGCAAAGGCTTTGAAGGTATGTTAAAGAGATATTTTGGTTAATGCCAAAAATGGCTTAAAACCTGATAAAATTGGATATTTTACAAGAGCTTGTTCAATCACGAACAGGCTCTTTTTTTGTGCCTTGCCGCCGCCTGACTGGTACTTTTCTTGTACTTTTTTAATTCTTCACTACCCCAAAAACGTGAAAAATCGTTTAAACTGGTACTTTTTAAATCTGGTACTATTTTGTAATGTCATTATACACCATGAACTGTCAGCGAAACAAGTCCTTTTTTACTTTTATTGAACAATAAAACATCTTTTTATAAACTTTTATTCAAATTTAATACATCATTAAATCATAATCATAACATCTTTTATACATCTTTCAAGCCAGAAGCAAACATTAAGCCGCCGCGTTAGCGAGTCTTTTTATACCGCAGAGCCGCAGCCGCAAGTATCTTTTTCCGCAAACACAAAAGGCAGCGCGAACGCTGCCCCTGTGAATTATTCAATATTGATGATATTTCGTCTGGCGGCTTCGTTCGTAAGCAAATTAATAGCTATATTCATCTCATTTTCAGCGTTATTAACGTTTTCATAAATTTTTGATAAATCATCAAACGAAACCTCTAAACTTAACTCATCGGCAAAATCTTTTATTGATTCCGCTGAATTCTTAACATGCCTCATAACTTCTGTAAGTTCTGAAGGTAATTTGCTTGTATCATATTGAAATACCTTGTTATATATTTGAAATAAATTATTTTTTGCAGATGAAAATCTCTCATCATTATTTATATTAATTGAATTTCTATCTATAAAAGTAACTCCATAATAATCATGACCTTCTTTTAAAGCATTGTTGACATCAATTAAAATATTAAGATAAGATTCGAGAATTTCCTTTTCGCCATAAAGATACTCAAGTATTAATTCTTTTATTTGGTAGAAATCTGTATTTTCACTGTAAATCAATACGGTTTGTTGTTCGCCATTCCATGATACATAGCAATCAAAGGCTTCTGAAATTGCTCTTACCGGAACAAGCGTCCTGTCATCTATAACACAAGCAGGTGTATCAAGCGTAATAGGGTTATCATTTACATACATTATGTTACTGTTAATAGTCAGCTTAATTGTTGTATTACCTTTTGTTGAAATAATAGTTTTTGTTTCTTGATTCCAGTCAACACTTGCTCCAAGAGCTTCAAATATGGCACGAAGCGGAACCATCGTTCTTTCATTAATAATTTGCGGCAGTACATCAAATGATAAAGTTTTATCGTTTAAATTCACTCTTATATCGTTTTTTGCCATTGCATGGATAGCTGCTGATGTTATCAGCATTGTTGCAGATAATATTCCACATAAGATTTTTTTTAATAGTTTCATTTAAAACTACCTCCTTTTATTCGTTTTATAAGTATTATTATACTTTTTATTACTTATAATGTCAAGAGAAACGAATATAATTATTCTTATAAGGTATAAAAAGGCGGTTGGATTTATGAAACGAATTGCAGAATTGAGAAAAGAAAAACACCTAAATCAAATAGGATTAGGTTTAAAACTAAATGTATCGCAAAAGATGATAAGTGCATACGAAAGCGGCGCACATCAGCCCAGTATTGATACCTTAATTCAGATGTCAAATATTTTTGGTGTTTCTGTTGATTATATTATAGGAAATACCGATATACGAACACCTGTTGAAAAATTTTTAAAGG
>ERZ791607.1164-NODE-1164-length-20106-cov-1.861254_pt1 | contig 20106 bp, 16 predicted proteins | sample MGYA00509964_ERZ791607 | MGnify/ENA primary metagenome ERZ791607 (study PRJEB30046, sample SAMN00791907) | human gut metagenome | study: EMG produced TPA metagenomics assembly of the A metagenome-wide association study of gut microbiota in type 2...
GCCCTTCTGAAAATGCAGTCCTCTTAGTGTGCCTCGCCGAGAAAACGAGGCGCTGTCCTGCGAAAAGTCAATTTGGATGCCGAGCGAAGCAAGCGTACGGCGGTTGTATGACTCCAGGAAATAGCCGCGATCGTCTCGGTAGACGGCGGGCGCAAGCAGCACAATGTCGGCGATGGCGGTTGAAAGAATCTGCATGAGCGAACTTCTCGATGGCCTCGAGGCTTCAAAACAAAGCAATGACGCGGCTTAGGCGTAACGGGCGTGAGTGCTGCGCAAAAGTAAAACAAGTAAAAACGGCACACCCACAAGACTTGTGACGATGCCGACCGGTAGGACGGCGCCGGCCGAGAGCAGTTTAGCGGCCACGGAACTTGCGAGCATCAGCATGGCGCCGGTCAAAAGACTTCCCGGCAAAAGATAGCGCTGATCTTCACCGAGCGTCAATTTGGCCAGATGCGGTGCAACCAATCCGACGAAGCTGACGGTTCCGATAAAGGAAACAGAGCAGGCGATCAACAGCGCACTAATGCCAAAAGCGACAACGCGAAGACGACGCACGGGAACGCCCAGGCTCAAGGCTCTTTCTTCACCGATGGTGAGCGTCGTTAACTCCCACGAGCGCCCGATCAAATATGCCGCTGCGGCGATCACGGCGCCAGCGGCTGCTGCCGTGCTGGTCCATGTGCTGCGCTCCAGATTTCCGAAGGTCCAGCCGCTGATGAGTTGCGCGACTTCAGGGCTTGCATGGTACTGCAGGAATTGCTGCAGAGCCATGAAAAAGAAGTTCATGACGATGCCCGCAAGGATCACGGTCGAAGGCGACATGCCGCGCCGGCCGCCGAGCCAGTAGATGGCCGCAGACACGATGATGGCCATGGAAAAAGCGGCAAGCGCCGTGCCGAGCCAAAGCATACCGAAAATCGTAAATCCGGCGGTGATGGCGCCGGCTGCGCCGAATCCGGCGGCTGAGGAAATCCCCAGTGTTGAGGGACTTGCCAATGCATTGCCGGTGATGTTTTGAATTTGCAGACCAGCCAACGATAAGGCGGCTCCCACGAAGAAAGCCGTCAGCGTCATCGGCAGACGAATGGACCAGACGATGACGGCTTCAGCTGTGCTGGCTTCTGGCCCTTGCAGCAGAGCCTGAAGCACCGCGGCAAGTTTCATGCCGGAAGAGCCCGTCATCAGGTCTGCTAAGGCAAGCAAAACGACTCCGACAACACCGGCAGCGAGAATCCGCAGGCGTTTTCGGCTTTGAAGTCGGTATTGCAGGTCGCAGCTCACGGTTCGATTTCCTTTGCGATCGGTTTAGCGTTCGAGCTTGATGAAGAATGTTCCCGAGCCGTCAACTTCAGGCAGATATGTTTTCCAGAAACGGTTGTATTCGGCAAGCGGATCAAAATCGGCAAATGTTTCAGGGTAGATGATTTTGGCGAGATCCATCAGATACGTGTAGTCAACCATGGAGCGGAGAGAGCCGTGGTCAACGCCGTAGACCTCTCCGGTCTTGACGGCTTCAAGGGTTTTCCATTCGGGACGAGAGGCAAAGCCGCGCAGCCGCGATTGTGCCTCTTTGGGGGAGACGGAAAGCCCCATGCGCATTTGATCGGTGCCATGAGCACCTTGCCAGATACTGCCGGTGATGACAACAATTTGCGGATTGTGTGCTAGCACGTATTCGCGGGAAAGTGCTGCGTAGGGCTGCTTCATGTCCGCAGCAATATTGTTTGCCTGCAGTTGATTGAGAATGCCGCCCCAGAGTACGCCCTTGTTGTATGTGTTGCCATATTCGCCCGGGCCTTTGCTTCCGGTTTCGACGTAGACGCGGCGGGCTTTGGCTGATTCGGGGAGTTTGGAGACGCGCTCGCGAACGATGTCGGCAATTTCAAGATAGCGTCGATTCAGACTTTCGGCCGTGGATTTTTGATTGAGCAGTTCACCTAGGATTTTCGTACTTTGAGTGTGATTGGCAGCGGTAAGCGCGTGGTAGTCGAGCACCACGGTCGGAATGCCGGCTTTCTGAAGAACTTCGACGCGTTTGTTGTTGTCGGCGTACTGGCTCTTGTTGATCAGCAGGAGATCGGGCTTGAGCGAAATAATCTTTTCCGTGTTGAGAATGTTGTCGTGGTAGCCGCCGATGCTCGGGATTTTCTTGATCTCAGGAAAAGACTTTGTCAGCGCAGTGTATTCGCCAAAACGCGTGGCCTGCCAGCCGTCCTGAGGCAGGGCGACGACTTTTTTCAAACTCTCGGTTCCGCCCACCATCAGAAAGTTAAGGATGTAGTTTCCCACGACGATGCGCTGCGGCGTCTCTTTGAGCGTGATCGTGCGATTCTCGAGATCGGTGATGGTTATGGGGGCGGCATCTGCACTCAGCGACAGCATGCCGAAAAGCAAAACAAGGGTAGCGGATTGAAAAAGACGACCGAGCATATCCGAAATCTCAAAGAGGACGGCGCGCGACTGCCGCCAGTATGATGTTTTTGCTTTTCGTATGATACCCGTGCTTTTTCAGGATGCCATAGCTCGAAAGACGTACGACAACAGTGAACAAGAATTTGGCAGAAACGGGCAATCCGGAGGAACAAAAAAGGAAGCGCCTCAAGTTAGAAGCGCTTCCTGTCCGATCGGATACAACCCGCTGTTAGGCGAAGAAGCCTCGCAGGCCGTATGCGAAGATCGCAATGATCACGACCGGAATGACATAACGCACCCAGACAAACCAAAGGCCGGTGGTTTTATGCGGCAGCGTACCGCAGTTGTCGATTTCGTCCTTGGCGTTGTTTTTCATAATCCAACCCACGAAAATGGTGGCGCCGAGTGCTGTGATCACAAAGCAGATGTTGCCGCTCACAAAGTCGAACGCATCGAAAATGTTGCGATCGAGAATGCGTACGTCGCGCCACGGACCATAGGCAAGAATGCAAGGCAGATTGCCGAACAGGAAGATGCCGCCAAGCGTCAGATTGATGGCGCGGCCCAGGCTGATGCGCAGACGTTCAACAAGCACGCTGATGATCACTTGATAGATGGTCAGCGACGTCGTCAGAGCAGCAATCACCAGCAACAGGAAGAAGACGATCGCAAAGAAGTTGCCGAGGAACATTTCGGAGAATGCGATCGGAAGAGACTTGAAGACCAGAGACGGGCCGGAATCGGGAGCCAAATTGGCGCTAAAGAGCGACGGAAAGATCATGAAGCCCGCCATTACGGCCACCAGCGTATTGATGATGCCTGTAATAACAGCTGTCTTGACCATGTCTTCCTTCTGGTTCAGGTGCGAAGAAAGCGTGATCATCACACCGAAACCAAGTGACAGGGCAAAGAACACCTGGCCGAGCACGTCAAGGAAAAGTCGGGGTGTGATTTTGGAGAAGTCAGGCGTCAGGTAGAAGCTCACGCCGGCTGCTGCATCGTCGAGCGTGAGGTTGCGAATCACCATGATCAGCAGGCACAGCAGCAACAGAGGCATCAGGTACTTCACCGAGCGTTCGATGCCCTGAATGACGCCTTTGCGCAGGATCACCCAGTTGATGAGAACGAAGACGAGCGTGTAGCAGGTGATTGCAAAGGGCGAATGTTCAATTGTGTCGGAATAGAAACTTTCGGTGAGTTCTTTCGTGATAGGACTCGAAAGGTCCAGGCCTCCGGCAACGCCTGCGGCGCCGAGGAAAATATGCCAGATGTATGAGATCACCCAGCCGCCGATCACCATGTAGTAGGCGAGAATCCCGAAGGCCCCCAAGAGTCCCGTGTAGCCGAAGATCTTCCAGAGGGCGTTCGGCTTCGTGCCGTCGGAGATTCCTGCGCGCACGAAGGCGTCGACGCTGTTGGCCTGTGCGCGGCGGCCGATGACGTTTTCAACGAGAATGATGGGAATGCCGACGAGCATCATGACGGCAATGAAGGTGAGCACGTATGCACCACCGCCGTTTTCACCGACGAGATAAGGAAAGCGCCAAGTTGCGCCGAATCCGATCGTCGCGCCGGCAACGGTCAGGATATAGGTCAAGCGGCTTGACCAGGTTTGTCGTGTACTCACCCGTTTTCTCCCGAAAATTTGTTTTTCTTCTATTGCAAAAAGAGTCCCGGCAGACAAGCTCGGGATCTCAGATTTCTTGCAACTATTAACCCATTTTCGACTATACCATATAACCTAATATGACAATGCGTCTGTTCGAGCATTTCCTGGCGGTTGAGGGCCTTGTTGCAAACAAAAAATCCGCTGATGCGAGCGGACATCGGCGGACTTTTGAGTGGTGGGATGAGGTGGACAGATCGCCGTTGTTTTTTAAGTGGAAATCTCGCACATAAATCATACTTATACCAACGCTTATACCAACGCAACCGATGCTTGCTATCTGTCCAGGCGCCTCACACACACTCTCTCTCTCTCGCAAACCCGACCGCTCATTATAGGCTGTTATAGAAGAACTCTATCTGAACTCGATCGATTGAAGCCCCAGTACGATGGCGAGTTGGCAGTTGATCGCATGAAGTTCCTCAGTGCGTAATGTGCCAATTTTCTTGTGGAGCATCTCCTTAGGCACGGTAGTGATTTTATCTGTCATTACCCAACTGGTTTTCGAGAGCCCATTTTCAATCGAGGGTTCAATTCGCACGCGAGTCGGAATGTTGGTCGAATCAAAGCTTGTCAATAAACACAAAACCACTGATTGAAATTGCGTGATTTCGTCAGATTGAATTACAACTACCGGACGCGGCTTTGATGCATAGCCCTCATCTCTGAGAACCCAAATTTCACCGCGCTTCATCGTTGTCGACCTCCTGAAGCAATTTGTTTGTCATGCGAGTGGTGAAGTCGATCGCTTCTTGCTCTGACTCGAGAGGCTCTGCGGGACTTTTCACATTGACGCGGACGCTATAAGGAAAGCCCCCGGCTGCATTGAAGGCGTAAACAAACATCCGCAGAGCGTCAGCCGGCGTTGTCCCCAACTGCTTTGTCAAGGATCGGAATAGATCGTTTTGTTTGCTGTCCAATCGAACAGCCACCTGTACTGTGGACATATTGTTACTCCATACATGCATTTGCTATCGCTATGATAGCAAATGCACATTAAGTGAGAGTAATTACTGTTTGGCAAGACTCTACTGCAATCAACGTCTTTTTAGTAACCACTGATGATAGGAAAAAGCCAAAAAAGGCATTTTTTGCGGTGACAATTTCTTGTCACTTTGCCCTAAACCCACGAAACCAGTCAATCCTCCCGCCGAATTTTGTCAGTCAGATACATGCAGAGGCAAAACATCCAAACTTGGCTGAAATTGTGTAGTGCTTTGAAATTACTATGAATTTTTACCGACTGGGGTGGCAATTTTTTTGTCAGAAAGCTGACTGACAAAAACAGTGGTTGTCAAAAAAAATTTTGACAAATTACTTCCTTCAGAATTTCTGCGTCGACACCAAAAAGGGGCCCCTGAAACTTTTTGGAGAAAACCGATGGAAATTGTGAAATTGCTCGTTCTGTTAGAGGTTCTAAATATTTTGAGGATCAAGAAAACGAAGCTGTACAACGACATAGCCCGAGGCGTTTTCCCACCACCAATGAAGTTCGACAGTGCGTCAAGATGGCCTGAAGCAGAAGTGGCGGAAGTTCTTCAGGCGCGGCTTCGTGGAGCATCCGAGGCAGAGCTGGTGCTTCTCGTAAACGATTTAGTTGCGAGGAGAAAGGCATGAAGTCGCGTCATTTCGTTACCCCTTCTCCTGCAGGGGTGCCTGTTATTGCGGCTCTTCGTAAAGCAGGTTTCCTGAAGGAAACCGACGGCCGCATGGCAACGTTTACTTGCCCGATGTGCCAAGCAATTGCCACGTATTCCGTTCCCTCGGAGCAGGAGCCGTATGGGGAAGTCAAATGTTCGTGTGGGCTGACGCTTATCCAATTGCTTAAAGAATTGGACATGAAGCTCCACGAGGCGCGGTGTTGCCCAACACTGAATATTTCCCACATCCCCATTCATGAGGTCGTTGAGGCCGCCGAAGAGCTGCTTGCAGAAACGGGAAAAGTCGTTGCTTGTGGACGTTCGCTTTACACGGCCGATTACCGTTCAGGCGTATTGGCTTGGATCGACGAAGCTGATTTAACGCGGCTTTTGAGTCAGTACGGTGTTTTTCTGAAGCACGACGCCAGAGCAAGGGCAGATTTGCCAGTTGATCCGCCTGCGAGGATGGTGCATTTGCTGATGTCGACGCAATACAAGCAGGCTGTGCCTCAAGTAATGGGAGTTGTCCGGCAGCCGTTTGTCCTCACCGACGGATCTCTCTGTTTGACTCCCGGCTACCACGCAGACCTGAAAGTTTTGGCGGCATTTGATCCTGCCACTTTTAGAAAATTTGCTTGGACAGGAAAGGTGTCGACATCACAAGCTGAAGAGTCGGCTCGCTTCTGCGAGGATCTCTACCGAGAATTCGCGGTAGAGCCTTCTATGAAGAGCACAGTTTTGTGCGCAGGATTGACGGCAGTTCAACGAGGGGTGCTGGATCGTGCTCCCATGATCCTAATTCAATCCAACATATCAGGCATTGGTAAGAGCACTCTTGCACGTGTTTTTGCTCTTCTTGTTTCGGAAGTGCCGCCATCAGAGATTTCCTATCCAAACTCGGCTGAAGAAACAGGAAGGACTCTTTTTTCGGCACTAGCTTCCGCTCCCGCTTGTGTACTAATTGACAATATTGTGGGCACGTTGGCCGATTACCCGGCCCTTTGCACATGTCTCACGGAGCCTTTGTACGAAAGTCGCGTGCTGCGAACGTCGTCAACAAAACAAGTTTCTACTCGGGCTCTTTTTGTCGGAACGGGCAATTACGTTGTTCCGGCTGCAGACATGCGCCGGCGAGTTTTATCCATAAGACTTGTTGCACCTGACGAACATCCGGAACAACGACGATTCGAGCGTGAGGATATTGACGAATTTGTCCGCAAGCATCGACCTGAGCTAGTAATGCACTATTTGCGGATCGCGGCAGCTTACCTCCAATCGGGTGCGACAGTGGACTGCGCGCCGTTGTCAGGTTTGCATAACTGGTCTCGCCGTTGTCGGGAACCGATACAGGCGTTGGGTTATGACGATCCTGCCTTGCCGATGCTCAAACTTCTTGAAGAAGGTGATGATGATCAGGTCTATCGACTGCAGTTGCTGCAGGCATTACGCCATTTTTTTGGGGCAGAGGCTTTTACCGTAAGTGATATTGCGTGTCTTGAGCAGCGACAGATGCTTGATGCATTGGCAAACGTTGGCGTTTTGAAGGGTGGGCAACTTAGTCGCGAAAAACTGGGGTGGTTTCTAAAAGGGCTCGCAGGGTTCCCGATCAAGGGGCTTCTCCTTGAGCGGCTTGGTAAGCATCCTCAGTACCGGGTCAAGGAGCTGAAATGAAACGCCAAGATTTTATTAATGGCTTTTCGGCTTGCGAAAAGGCTGAAAACGAGCTTTGGTCAACGGTGGCGTCTCTGAATTCTGCATCTCAGTCGGTTCTTGCGCAGAGCCCGATCAATGGATTGGGAATTCACGCTCTCTTCAAGTTCGGCGAAGACGGAAATCGACCGTATGTGGGTGTGGTGCCCTTTGACTTGCGGGCAGTGATGGCTATCACTCCTAATGCTTATAACGCAGCAGTATTTTCCATTCGCGCCGCTTTAGCTTGGTCTGCTACCCAAGGTTTGGATGCTGATCAATCACCCCAGACGGTCATGGAGGATTTTTCCAGAATTTATATGCTCAATGTCGTGAATTTAGCCAAGATCAGTCCCGTTGGGGCGGCTGTTTGCTATGGGGTTGGGCTGCGTGTAGCGCAATTGATGCAGTCAATTGGAACGGACAGGCTGTCTGTAGAGGTGCTGGTTCGAAACTTTCATCTGAAATTCTCCTTTTTGGGGGAAATCGAAGAGATACATGAAGATTGTCGGGATCCAGCGCAGCTTGCATTTGTTGACTGGATGCAGGCTCGGCCCAAGATGAGGCTCGAAAAAAGAACGGCTTATGTCCAGCATGCTTTCAGAGTAAAAGGCGCTTTGACGGGGAGCTTTATCGCAACCCCAATTGAGGAAATCGACAGTGAAATAGCCCGTCTGCTAGAAGCCTGTGCTGAATTAGGGGTTTCTTTGCCGACGGCGCAAAGGCTCTTACAGCTTTATGGCAGAAGTTCGGGCAGCGCCTACAACGAGGCACGCCAGTACTTGAGGCACTGCCAGGCAAAAAAGGCTCCGGCCTACATTCCCCGATCAAGAAAGATCGGACAGATTATCCAGGTTTGTAAATCGCTGATGGAACGGGCTCTCGATGGGCCTTACACAACGTCAATGTTGATCGAAGCTTTTATGTGGTCGGCTTTGGCGGCCATAAGAGTCACAGGAGTGGATAACACCAAGGGTCGCGAGGGATTTTGGATTACTTGGCTTGAAAAAAAGATGCAGAACCACCTGCGGACGCTTGTTAACTATTGCGGAGCGGACAGCTGCGGCTCCGCTAAGAATAATTCTTTGGGAGCGAGGAATGACGCAGCGTGACTGGAACTTGATGGCAGATCCTCAGCAAGTCGAACTGCGGCGGACGCTAGCCAGTGAAGAAGTTGCGGACGCAATGCAGAAGGAAATTCGGAACCTGCATGACGGCATTGCGAAGATCCGGCAGTTGCTGTTGATTCAAGGGCTTGGCGTGACGGACATTTTTCACGCTATGAAGCACGAAACAGCGTTTTCAGCAGAGGAGACCTTGATTGCCCCTCGAGTGCGCATGGACGAAAGGAGAGGGACGCCTAACTTCTATTGGGAGAGAACAATTCGGCATGCGTATCCGTTAGGTGCATCGCAAACAGAGAGAAGAGAGGGACAAACGAGAACCTATCAGGCATTTGTACGGCGTCGAGGATCAAAAACCAAGACAAAGATGCGGGTCTATTTGCTTTCCAAGCATGTGCCGTTGCTCAAGAAGACCCAAAGCGTTTCCATGAAGGAGTTCACACACGAGCCGGAGTGGGTTCAGACAGCGGCGGCGCTTATTGAGCCGCAGTTGACGGACCTGCGCCGTCTTGCAACAGCCATCGGTGCCGTGAACCGCAGCCTATGTCGTTTTGAGCAGATGATGAAAAAACAAACCAAGGAGGAGCAGACGTGATTAAGTCTTTTCTTGGTTTGTTTTCCGATCATCAGTCAAAACCGATACAGCCGAGTGGGAACTTCATCCGCTATCAAGACATTCCGGAGCATTCAAAGCTGGGGCTGATTCATGAAAGTTATCCGCAGGTCGTGGGTGTCCCTCTTGTTCCGCAGCCGCCTGAGTTCTTCTGCCAACGCTATGCCGACGAGCTTCATGACTTTTTCAATCGACTGGCCTTGAACAAGGAAGAAGTAGACCGTCTGTTGATGCCATTGATAACGCGGGTCATAACCTTGGTGAATATTCTTCCAGCCTCAGAAAGCCACCATCATTCGGGAGTTTGTGGGCTTTTTGCTCATTCGATTCAGTGCGCGAGTGCCGCGGCTGCCGTAGCTGAACGACAGTTATTGGCAGAAGGAACAACCTTGAGACAGCGCTATCAGGATTGTCCGCGTTGGCTTGTGGCAGCGGGTGTCATGGGGGTCATTCATGACGTGGGGAAGGTATTTGACGTGGAGGTTGTTACCGCAAACGGAGACAAATGGAATCCCTTCGCCGGTTCGTTGTGGGAGTGGGTGACGCAGGCCAAGGCAAAACAGGTTTTTGTCCTCTGGAGACAAGATCGGGTTCATAAGCAGCATGAGCTCCGGTCAGTCCGAGTGGCATACGGCCAGCTGTTTACGAATGACCTGCTAACTTATCTGACAGAGGTTTCTGGAGACGTGATTCCCGGAGCCATTGACGATGCGATCGTTTTTGGAACAGGCCCACTGGCCGCAGTTCTCAAGGAGGCTGAAGAGGAATCTATTCGACAGGATGGGGAAAGCAGAAGACAGCTTGGATCCGCATACACGCGTTCGGTTTCCCCGTTGGTGACGCCAATTTTTTCGGCAATGAAAGGACTGCTGGAGGCAGGCTTATGGTCGGTTAACAAAGAGAACTCTCAGGTATATGTGACCAACCAAGGAACGTTTATCCGTCTTAGCGAAGTTTCGGCTTCAGATGTGCATCAGGCGGCCATTAAACTGCAGGCTCCGTATGTGCCGGGAACCCCGGAAGGGTTGATTCGTGTACTCGGGGAACAGCACCTGATTGATACGCATCTGGGAGAGAACGACCAACCTTCTTATGTTTGGCTCGTCAAAGTTGGGGAGGAAAACAACCGCAAACAAGCTTGCATCAAGCTCTGTGAGCCGATGGTGTTGTTTGAGCACAATAAGCTGCCGGAACCGATTGACGTGACGGTTTGCAATGCAAACAAGACTGTGAAGAATGATGCAGCTGCGTCAGTGCCTCAAAAATCTAAGTTGCGGTTTATGGCTCCTCAAACTGAATATCTTCAGGAGTCAAATTCTCGGGAGAATAAGAGGGCTTCCCTGCAGGTCACTCAGGCTGAATGCGATGAAATTCCTCAAGAAGCGATGAAGCCGCAGGAAGCAAAAGTGTTCGTGGAACGTTTGTTAGCTACCGCGGTGGAGCAAATGAGGGTCGGAAAGGGGTTTCTTGTCGAGAATTTGGTCTTGCATGAGGATGGCCGGCGCACCTGCAGCTCCCAAAAAGTCGAGACCGTCTTAGAAATGCACAAAATCGGCCAAAAAACGCAGGAAATGCTCCTAAGGCTGATCTCAACGAGCTTTAGGCTTGATTTTGATCCAAGTGATCATTTTTTCACTTTTGTTGAGGATGATGCAGATGAAGAATCAAAATCTGGCCTGTCAACTGGGCCCTAATTTGCCAGGGCGTCGGGCGGCAGTTTGCGCGATTGGTGCTGCCGGCTATGGCCTTGCTGCCGCCTGCTTGCCTCAGATGGCTTTACCTTTGGGAGTTGTGGGTGGATATCTGGCTACTAAGAGTGCTTTGGGTATTCGGGAAGCGCTTGTGAAAATGCGCTTTGAATCAGCCATGCTTGGCAAGCGTCGGCAGTGGATGACGCACGATGAGTTTGCTCATTTGGCAGTTCAGGCTGCCGGTGTGGAATCTCGTTGGCTTGGCTATGGCTTTTCTTGGGACGCTGAACATTGCCAGAGCACCGTAGACTTTCTTAAGCAGGACTGGCGGGAGCTTTATCGCCAGGCGGTGACGAATACGGCAAAACTGCGTTACGTGAAAGGCCATTTCGCTGATTGCCTGCTGCATCCTCTGACTTCCTTGAATGTCTTAAGAACAATGAAGGATGTGGTCTCGACTCAGCCTGGTTATGCATGGATTCATGCAATGGGAGAAGAAAAGCCGCTGTTGCTACCAAGCAAAAACTTTGAAGGGCATGCAGCTGTCTTCGGGACCACAGGCGCAGGAAAATCTCGTTTTCTTGAACTCATGATTCACCAAGCCATTTTGATGGGTTACACGGTGATCGTGATTGATCCCAAGGGAGATAAAGGGCTGGTTAAAACCACAAGGGCAGCCTGTATCAGAGCCGGACGCCAGTCAGATTACCTGTACTTTCATCCCGGCCACCCTGAAGAATCGATCAATCTCAACCTTCTGGCCAATTCAACCCGCACAGATGAAATTGCATCTCGTATTGCCGATTCATTGCCCGGACAAGGTGGCGACAGTCAGCCCTTCATCGACATGGGACGAGGGGCTTTGAGAACCATCTGTGTTGGGTTGGCAATTTTGGGCAGAAAACCTACATTCAGAAATCTCCACTACTTCTTTGCCAACCGCCGTGAACTGGCAGAACAGGTGCTTTACCAGGTTTTGACAAAGACCTATGGGGTTGACGTGATTGAGGAGGCTTTGTCGGGAAAGAAGTCTACTTCCAGGCTTGAAACCTTGATCGTTTTCTACCAATCACGTCGGATGGTGACACCGGAACTCGAAAGCATCATTGCGCTGGCGGAACGTGATGAGGATTCCTTTAGCAAAACCACGCAAAGCACCTGGCTTTTGCTGACTGCTCTGGCAAGTGGGGATCTCGGCAAAAAGCTTTCGCCGTCTGAAGATGACGATAAGAAACCTTTTTATGACACGAGGAAAATCATTGAACAGCGCGGTGTGTTCTATCTGGGGCTGGATGCGTTGACTGATTCAGGCATGGCTCGGGCAATCGGCTCCATGATGCTCGCGGATTTGGCTTCCACTGCAGGTGCCCGCTATGACTTTGAGACGGCTCCGGCTCCTGTGATGCTTTATGTTGATGAGGCGGCCGAATTGACTTGTGAGCCGCTTACACAAATGCTCAACAAATCCCGCGGCGCAAACTTTTCCATTTGCTTGGCTTCGCAGACGATATCCGACTTTGTTGCCAAGGCAAAGGATCGGGCAGAAGCGCTGAGGATCCTGGCAAACCTCAACAATTTCTTTGCATTGCGCTGCAATGATCCGGAGACTCAGAGATTTCTGATGGAGCGTATCCCCAAGACCCGGATCCGGACGACAGTCAAAGCGCACGGTGTTTCTACTTCAGCAAGGAATCTGATCGCTGAAGGAGGTTCCATCAGTGAGCGTGTGACGGAGGAAGAGGCGGATCTTGTGCCGGCACCATTGCTGAGTGCACTTCCAAACTGTGAGTACTTCGGCGTTGTGGCTGGAGGACATGTGATCAAAGGGCGCATCCCGATCCTTGTGGAAACGGCTCAGGATTTTAAGGAGGGGGCGTAATGGCAAACACAAACAGAACCGGCCGTTCCGAAACGAGTCTCGCGGGGATTGTCTGGTCAATGGCCCTAATGATGTTGTTTCTTTTGTTGCTGGCGGTTCCGTTGGAAAACATCAGAACCGTTGTGGAAACTGAATGGCAGCAAAGTACAGAAGTGTTTGGATACTGGGCTGTTGGGCTGACAAGACAAATCTACGATTTCTTTGGTGTTGAGCATCTGATGCATGAATTGGTCAGGATAAGCGGTGCCGACCGGCCGAATTTCGATGTTGAGGTTAGGCTGGCTCACTGGATTGTCGGTCGTATTGATGTGTTGCACCAACTGCTGGTGATTACCTTGTTGCGACTGGTGACGCTGTGTGGTTGGGTAGCTGTTTTCACCCCCGCTTTTGTCATTACGCTTTTCTGTGGTTGGATGCAGAGAGAAGAAAACAAGGGAAAGTTCTTTTTTACTTCGCCCTACAAGATGACGAAATGGTCATGTGGCATCAAGCTTTGCCTGATGGGAGTGATTATCTCGGTTTTGTGTCCGGTAACAGTCAACGTCTATGTCGTTCCGTTGCTGCTAATTGTGCTGGTGGTCCTGAGTGGAAAGCTGGTGAGCGGCTTGCAAAAGGAAATCTGAGTACGGTAGCAAATGAATAGCGGCGCGGTTGTGGCATCAACACCTCATCTGCGCCGCAACTGTTTTTTTGCTTTTGTCGATGTGGTCACAGGTATTTATGAAACTTATGTTTTTCAGCCTCACACCATTTGTGGTAACCACCAAAATCGTCCTTGAAGAGAATTACTTTTTGACTGCGATCCAATTTCAAGACTCGTGATATGACCTCAATGGGCAATGTAATCACGACGAAAATGAATTCCAGCAGCCTGAGCTCAACGTCACCGAGAAATTTCTTGGCTCGTACCTTCCACGGCAAAGCAGCCCATGCCTTTTTTTTCCTTGCTTGTTCGCAGTCAATCAGTACTTTGATGCCGTAGGCTTGATGTGGGAGCAAAACAACCCACTTATCCAAAATGGTGTTGTACCGCAGCATGCCTTCTGTGTCGTCTTTAGCTGGGTAGGTAGGCAACCCCATTTGTTCTCGATTTGTCACGACAATGCGCACGACATCATCGCGTGTCAAGTAGCGAAAAGAATACCACTCAAGCTTCGACGAATCTCGGATCAGTTCTTCGGCTTCATGCTGACAAGCTCGTTTCTCGTCAATTTCCTTGAGTAACCGCTGGACGGGATTTTTGTAGTCAAGATCGTCTTTCTTGCCGCGCAAAGAGTTTTCCCAATCGGCCACGCTGCCGTATATGCAGATCCCCTTCTCGTAATCCTCGACAATTTTGTCAGCCTCATCAAAGGGGATGTAAGAAGGAGTCCACCAACTGCTCATGACTTTTGCGCTTTGGGAAGAGGAAATCTTGCAGAAATGCTGAAGGGGCGCTGCTTGTTGCAGAAACGGCAACGCCGATCATTAAACGGACTTTATACGAAACTCCGGTTGGCAACAGGTGTGATTTTTGGGTTGTCATTTCTGCGGTATCGGGGTAAAAAGGGTTGAAGTGAGAGGTTCTGTTATTTTTGTGGGAGCCGACTGTGCTGATTACTGTGCTATTCGTGCGACAGTTATAGATACCCCAGTGCCTGATGCGATATTGGCACAGCCAAGTCGGGAAGTAGGCGTTTCGGGGATAAGAGTGTTGGAGGCACAGCCTAGATCCACCCCTAGAGAAGATTTGTTAAGCCATGAGCCATGAGCAATGGCTACACAACCTTGCATAACATCGTCATCGACTCTAGCGATGGCTTTTACTTTGCCTCTGCTGTTGTGCAAGAAGATAATGTCTCCCTGGGAAATTCCGAGAGCTGATGCGTCATGCGTATTGATCGTGCAAATTTCAACACCATTAACTTTGGCTAACGATGAAATACTGTCGAGCTGAGAATGGAGACGATGACGACTTTTGATACTTAGGAGCCTGAAAGGGTGGTTTTGAGCATCTTTTAAGTCGTTGGGAATGTAGGTTGGATGTTCTGGCGCATCCTCGTTGTGAAGCGCACGAAGACGATTGCTGACGATTTCGATTTTTCCACTTGGAGTTGGCAGTGCAAAAGTTTTGGGGTCATCGCGAAAGCGACGCCAGAAACACCGCGCAGGATCCTGTGGTAACGGATCAAAAAGCAGAAGTCCTTTTTGCCAGAATTCCTCAAACGGAGGAGGTTGGAGGTTGCTGTTAGTTGAGCTAAGGTTATAGAAGTGGTAGATCCAATCGGCTTCAGAACGATTTTGACTGAATGCAGACTCAAGATCGAGCAATGAGGCTAATTCACAAAAGATATCGTAATCACTTCGGGACAATCCGATCGGCTTCATGATTTGATGCATGGCCGCAATGCCTCTGTTGGCATATGTTCCAAGCGGCGTGATGTCGTTTCTTTCGAAACTTGAACAAGCAGGCAAGACAATGTCAGCGCGTTGCGCTGTAGGAGTCATGTGTGTGTCGCATACGATGACTGCGCTTGGTTTTTGCCAACCTTTTTCTAGAAGATTGAGGTCGGGTTGGTGAGAAAAGGGATTGCCGCCGGCCCAAACGATCACATCAATGTCGGGATATCGAATTTGCCTGCCTTCATATTCGATAGTCTTTCCTGGATGAGCCAACATGTCAGCCAGTCGAGAGACAGGGATTGCTTCCATCTCGTTTGTGTTAGTTCCGACAAGAGGATACAACGAGTGAACTTTGCTCGAAATTGGATTGGGAAGTGTCGGGGCGCATATCAGGTCTCCGCCGTCACAGTAGTGATGATGCGTGCTGATTCCACAGCCAGGTAAACCGATTTGACCTAAAAATAAGGCCAGGGCGAAGGCCATGAAATGGAACTGTTCGCCGAAACGCGCTCTTTGAGGCCCCCATCCAAAACAAAGCATGGTTTTCTCGCGACTGAGTTCCAGAGCCAACGCTTCTATATCCGCTGCGGCAATATGAGTGATGCCTTCAGCCCACAGTGGTGTTTTCGGTTGTCCGTCGTTGTGTCCCAAAACATAGTCAATGAATGTGTCCACACCGTAGGCTAGACGATGACACAAATTCAAATCCACAAGATCACGGGTAAGCAGTACGTGCATGAGGGCAAGCATCAATGCACAATCGCTCCCAGGAAAAACAGAAATCCAACGGCTGTTGAGGTATTTGGCTGTTTCACCTCGGATTGGATTGATGAAAATTGATTTCGTACCGAGCGATCTGAGTGCAGACAAAGCGGCCTGTCCTTCGTGCAGGGGACAAGCCCAGTCGACATCATTCGTAACGAGAGGATCAGCCCCCCAAAATACGACGCATGTTGCATTCTCAAGAATGTCTTTCCAAGGTTCTGCCGGCGGATCACTTAAACCAATCACATATGGAAGGATGGTTGAAATTGCTCCGGTTGAGTACGTGCCGCAAACAGGAACGAAGCCGCCACGAAGAGCTAAAAGTCTACGAACCAAATGAATAGAACTATGAACAAGGCCGCAAGACTTCCAACCCGATGATTTGCCATAAACTGCAGAGGGACCTTTTTGGTCGTATACCCGATTAATTTCACGGGCTGCTATCGCTAATGCCGTCTCCCAGCTCACCTCAACGAAGTCGTCGAGTCCTCGAGTTTGGCGACTTTCTGTTCCCCGTTTAAGAAAGTCGCGGCGAATCAATGGGGTGCGTATACGTCTATTGCTTTTGATCCATTCACAAAGAGTATGAAGATTCGGACTCGGGAATCGATCGGCTTCGTGAGCATGAAGCGTTTTAAGCTCGCCGTTTTCAATAATGGGACGACACAAGCCCCAGTGGGTGGCTGTCATGGGATTAATAACAGCGGGCAAATTTATTGGCATTGCAGTCGGTTATTTCAGGTGTTTAAGCTGATCGATACCAACAAGCGGCTGAGCGTCCGTTTGCGTGGCGTGGCAAAGAGTGCATTCATAGCGAGATGGTGCGAGTACACGTTTACCGTTAACTGACTTCCAGTGAGTTTCTGGAATCGTTATAGGGATCCCGTTATGTTTGGGATCGCCCAATGCACTTTGATTGGCGTGGCACATCATGCAGGGATTATTGTCACGGGTGATTTTGAATGAATCAATGGCATGCGGGATCATTGAAGGTGCGCCAGGAAGCGCGTGTTCATAGAGTCCGGCATTTTCTCCGTATTGTTTGGGAGTCGGGGTTTCGAAAGGACTGGTTTTTTCAAGACTCATTGAATCAATGTCGATCGGAGTCTGTTGATTTTCAGAGGCTGATGCACAGAAAGATAACAAACACAGGGCAGATACAAAAAATACTTTTGTCATTGTGTATCACTCGAATATTCTGATTTGATGATGCAAAAATGCTTGCTCGACAAGCGCGGTAGCGCTTGTCGAAGAAAACTGTTTTTGGTCAGGCTTTGGTAATCTTCACAGCCGATTTTTTGTAATCCGGTTCTCCTGAGATGGGATCAGTGGCATCTACACAAAGTTTGTTGACTTGAACCGATTCATCGAAAAATGCCATCCAAACCATGCCTCGAGGCATCGTCATTCGGCCTCGTGTTTCAATTCGAGCTTTGATGCTGCCACGTCGACTTGAGATGCGAGCGACATCATTCCGTTTTAGACCACGTTTTTCAGCATCAGCGGGATGCATGTAAACCACAGCTGATGGAGCAGCTCGATGCAGCTCTGGCACGCGTCGTGTCATTGTTCCTGTATGCCAGTGTTCAAGAATACGGCCTGTACATAGCATTAGATCGTATTCAGCATCGGGCTTTTCGACTGGTTCGGCAAAGGGACGGAAAAAGATCTTTGCCCGTCCCGGAAGAGGTTTTAAGGTCTTGTCAGTAATGCCATGAAGATTTCCCTGAGGAATGGCTTTCATCAGTGGGCCGTAAAACTCAAAATCACCGTTTTTCACATATGGATCGTACTGAGCGTTGAATCGATAGGTTGTGGGCTTCCCGTTGACAACAGGCCAAGTAAGGCCTCGAACTTCAGGATCCATATACGTGTTAAAGTCTGCAAGGTCATGCCCGTGTCCCAGAGTAAATTCTCGGTATTCATTGAAGAGAGCTTTTTCTGGGAACCAATTAAGATTTAGAGCTTTTGCTGTGCTGCATTCCTTCCCAGGGAATTTAGGATCGGGCCATGGACATTGTTTAGCCTGAGGCATGCCGGCAAATAGAACGTCAAAAAGCGTCGCATCGGCGCTCAATCCCATAGCTTCTGCTTTGTCCAGAACATCAGGCAATGTTTGCCCTGATGTGAGTTTGTGTTCTTTCCAACATTCCGAGATTTTGAAACGCTTGGAAAATTCCATCATCATCCCTATGTCGGTCATGGCCTGACCGATAGGAGCGACCATTTGTGTCCAGCCCTGAGTACGTCGTTCTCCGTTGCCGTAAAGTCCCCATTTCTCGAAGATCATGGCTGCCGGCAGAATCAAATCGGCGACTTTTGCCGATAATGTCGGATAAACATCGGCTACGACAACAAAATTTTCTGGTTTTCTAGCTGCCTTCAGCCAGTGGTTGGCATTGGGTGCGGACTGAAAAACATTGACAACTTGAGTCCAAAGAAAATTTACTGATCCGTCTTCGAGACCGCGCATTAAATCCATGAGGGGTTTGCCCACGATAGGATTGAGTGTGCCTTCGGGAAGGTGCCAAAGACGCTCTGTGCGGCGGTGATGTTCGAGATTGCCGATGAGCATATCCGAGGGAAGTCGATGTGAGAACGCACCAACTTCTCGAGCTGATCCGCATGCTGAAGGTTGACCGGTAAGTGAGAAGGCTCCATTGCCCGGGCGGCCTTGCTTGGCCGTCAGGAGGTGCAATGCGTATACGAGTTCATTGATCCACACGCCGCGGACATGCTGGTTAAAGCCCATACACCAGAGCGAAAGAATGTCGCTTTTACTGTCGCAGTAGATATCGGCAAGTTGTTTAAGTTTCTTTTTGAAATTCTCGAGTGTTTCATCCGGATCGCCCTTGGCGAGATTTGCCACGAAATCAAGGGTGTAAGGGGCAAGCCCCCGTTTGTATTCCTCAAATGAGATGTGCCAGTGTGCTCCGGCAGACTCAACTTGACTCTGCTTAACCTCAATACCTTCTTTTCGTCCTTGACCGATTGCTTCAGCGTGGCTCAGGATGATCTGTCGTTGTTTGGCCAAGGTGTCTTTTTCCGCTTCGTATGCGAAATGGTCATTGGAGCGCATACCATAGCCAATATCAACTGCTCCAGTTGCAAAAATACAGTGCTTTTCAATGAACTCCTCATCGTAGGCCTGCCGTTCAATGATTTCACGAGCCAGATAATTAGCTATAGCTAAGTCTGTGTTGGGTTTGAAAATGATTTCAAGATCGGCCATGCTCGAAGAAAGATTCGTATGCGTCGTAAGATTGACGATACGAGTTTCTTTGTGTGTGAGTTTTCGATCGGTTACTCGACTCCAAAGAACCGGATGGGCTTCAGCCATGTTGTTGCCCCACAGAACCAACGCATTGCATTGTTCAATATCGTCGTACACGTTCATTGGTTCGTCCACGCCGAATGTCTGATAAAAACCGGCAACAGCTGAAGCCATACAAAGTCGAGCGTTGGGGTCAATGTTGTTCGAACGAAAGCCGGCTTTGAGCAATTTTGAAGCGGCGTAGGCCTCGGGGATTGTGTACTGTCCAGACCCAACGATGGCTACTCCTTCTGGCCCTTTTTCTTGATAAACACGACGAAACTGTCGTTCCATTTCATCAAAGGCTTGCTCCCAGCTCACCGCAACGAAAGGCGCATTTTTATCAAACTTTCCGTTTTTCATGCGCATGAGGGGACGTGTCAAGCGGTCATGACCATAAAGAATCCGGGCGTTGAAGTAACCTTTGATGCAATTGAGACCGCGGTTCACAGGTGCTTTGGGATCGCCTTTGGTAGCAACGATTCGACCGTTAAGTGTTCCAATCTGAAGGCCGCATCCGGTTCCGCAAAATCTACATACACCTTTATGCCATTCAATACCGGCATCGGCATTTTTGATTGTCTGCGAAGCTGCCTGATCGACTGGTAGCCCTACTGAAAGAGCTGTTGAAGCAGCAACTGCTGATTTCAAGAGTTCACGTCTAGAAATAGGAATGACTTGCTTTGGGTTCATGTTCAAATCCTCAAGAGTTATAAGCAAGCAATTTGCGAATGCGTATCAAACGTCTGGAACGGAACGCACTGATTGGATTAAAAGGAGATTTGTCGTTTTGGACACTAGAGATTCCATAGGAAACGGAGGCACTCTATCAGGCCAATATTATTTATAGATGAGTAATTTGTTGTCTGTGCCTTTAAAAGTCCTGAAAATTGGCCTATTGTGGTGGTAGGCCAATTATTAGTCTGTCT
>ERZ791607.1174-NODE-1174-length-19982-cov-5.101069_pt1 | contig 19982 bp, 19 predicted proteins | sample MGYA00509964_ERZ791607 | MGnify/ENA primary metagenome ERZ791607 (study PRJEB30046, sample SAMN00791907) | human gut metagenome | study: EMG produced TPA metagenomics assembly of the A metagenome-wide association study of gut microbiota in type 2...
TTCTTCCATTCGGGCAAGGGCGAAAGCAGGCTTGTACCGCTGTTCCTTTAACCCTGTCGGCTATCTGAAAGCACCCGACAATCACAACAAACTGATTGTTGATGTGGAAACCGCTTGGATTGTAAAGCGTATTTTTGAGCTTGCCAACGCAGGAATGGGAATGCACAAAATCGCCACGCAGTTCCGCAGAGAACAAGTACCCTGCCCGTCTTGGTGGTTTCATTCAAGGGGAGAAAAGGACTACTCCAAACGCTTTGAAAATCCCGAAAACAAATATGAGTGGTCGCATACAGTCATTCGGAACATTATCTCTAATCCTCTCTATCTCGGACATTCTGTGATGTGCAAAACGGAGAGCATTTTCAAGGTGGGAAAGAGTAAAAAAGTACCCGAAGCCGAGCAGATACGGGTGGAGAATACCCACGAACCGCTTGTATCGCAGGAAATCTTTGACGGAGCAAACGCAAAGATTTTAAGCCGCAGGCGTGAGGATACCGAGCATTTCGTATCACCCTTTGCAGGGCTTGTGAAGTGCGGCACTTGCGGAAAAGCATTAAATATCCGTTATTGGACAAAGAAAAGGCACAGGATTTATGTGTGTACCACCTACGCCCACAATACAAAGTCCTGCACAGACCACCGCATTTTCTATGAAGATTTATACAAGGCGGTGCTTGCGGATATTCAGTATCACGCCCGACTTGCTTATGAGGACAAGGATAAGGCGGTGGCTCTGGCGGTCAAGATGAACGATAAGGCGGACGGAAACAAGGGAAAGACTAACGAAAGCAAGCTGAAGCAGACAAAGAAACGCTATGACGAAGTGACAAGGCTGTTTGACCGTCTGTATGAGGACAGTCTTTCGGGGCGTATTTCCAACGATAACTTTAACCGTCTGATTGAGAAATACCAGAGTGAGCAGGAAGAACTTTTAAAGCAGATAGACACACTCGAAAACGCCTTGCAGGAGGTCAAGGACAATCAGAGAAATGCTGTGAAATGGGCAGATTTAATGGCTGAATATGTAGGCATACAGGAACTGACCGCCGAAAACCTTAATCTTCTGATAGAGCGTATTGAGGTATTTGACCGAACGGAAACAGACGGAGAAGTCTTGCAGACTATCCGTATCTGTTACCGCTTCGGCGGTTACATAGGGGAACGGACTTTCAAGGCAAAGGTCTTAAAGCACCCTTGCAAAAAGCAAGCCTGCCCCCTGCGGAAAGGAAAAGATGATAATGGAGGAAATGACAATGGCAAAATCATTCTTTGAAGAAATAGGCGGCAGATATGAACAGCAGGGAGATTACCTTATCCCCTGCCTTACCTTATCAACCGAAAAAGAAACAATTATCGGCGTTTGGGGGCAACGGCATTTGCGGTATCTGAAAGAATACCGCAGGGTTACATACACAAATCTTCTCACAAGCGGCAGGCTCAATTCCTACCTTGCAGACATAGAGAAACAGGCACAGGAACGCTTTGAAACGCTCATAGAGCAGATGAAACAGGCACAGGGTATCACGGAACAGCTAAAAGCGGAAAACGCCTTAGAATGGGTTGGACGAATGAATAACATTCGGGCGTGTGCAAGGGAGATTGTGAATGAGGAAATTATCTTCGCATAGGCAGACAAGGCGGCAGGGAGAAATCTCTGCTGTTTTTGTTTTTCGGAAAGTGAATAGCTATAATTTGCTTGTTGATATTATTCGTTTGAACGATTATAATGTATCTACTGGAATTATGGAGGGTTGCTATGTTTGAATATATGACGGTACAGGAAGCTGCAACGAAATGGAATATATCACAACGACGAGTACAGATACTTTGTGCTGAAAATCGGATTGAGGGTATTGTGCGTTTAAGCAGAGTATGGCTCATTCCCAAAGGTGCAAAAAAGCCTGCGGATAGGCGAAGAAAATCAGAAAACTAATCAAAAACTAATCAAACCTTAGTATAATCAGATTGGAGGTTTAAGATATGGCAAAAACAATACTGATTATTGAAGATGAAATAGCGATACAGAACATTTTGGCAGAGCCACTTAGGGCTTGCGGCTATGAGGTTGTGACTGCATCGGATGGTCTGGAGGGCATCAACGCTTTTCACGCCCACCATATAGACCTTATCCTTTTAGATATTATGCTGCCGAAGATAAATGGATATGCGGTATGCGAAATGATACGGCAAGAAGCACAAACCCCTATTATTCTCCTAACAGCACTTGATACGGAAGATGACCAGATAAAGGGTTTTGATTTATTAGCGGATGATTACATCACAAAACCTTTTTCCATCAAGTTGCTATTAAAGCGTGTGGAAGCATTGCTTAGAAGAACAGAATCTGTTTCTGATACGGACTCTATCCGATATAAGGAGCTTCAGATAAGTGCAACACAGAGGCAGGTATTTGTATCTGGTACAGAGATTACACTTACACAATCCGAGTTTGATATTTTACTGTTATTCCTTAAAAATCAAGGGCGGGTATTCACAAGGGATGAGCTTTTAAATCTTGTCTGGGGATATGAATTTATCGGAGATGAAAAAAGCGTCAACTTCCATATTATGAATTTAAGGAAAAAGTTGAATGTGGACTATATTGAAACAGTCAGAGGAGTGGGATACAAAATTGCGAAAGAAAATCAGTAATTCATTAAGTACCAAAGTGTTTTTATGGGTATTTACCGCATTGACCTTGTGCAGTATTTTGATATACAGCATTATTCTTATTTTTGTACCGCAGAGCTATCAGCTTACAGGCAGCAAACGGTTTGAGAACAATGCGACAACCTTATTTTCTGGATTGGAGAACACCAGTTATGAGGATGCATCAGAACGTATTACGAATTTCTGTATTGAAAACAATGCCGTTGCAATGTTGGGCAATGATAAGGAAACAGTTACATTTGGAGATTTTGAGAATATTGGCGAAGATTTATCCACGGCACAGACCTATACCTCTGATGTGAAATTCGCCGAGAATAAAGTTGCTTATACACTTTCAGTTATATCTCTCTCAAAAACAGCAAGCGAATTGTTTTTCCTTTTATTGAAGTTTATTCCGTTAGTGCTTATCGTTATCGTACTGCTTTCTGCTTTAAGTGCTTTTATTTGCAGTCGGGTTATTGTCGCTCCGATTACGAAAATCAGCCAGATTTCAAAGCGGATGACAGAACTTGATATGACTTGGAGATGTGATACAGACCGTAAAGACGAAATTGGTGTACTTTCTTCCAGCTTAAATACAATGGCTGCACGATTACAAAGCACAATGGAAGAATTAGAAACGGCAAATCAGCAGCTGACAAAGGATGTGGAAAAATTTCAAAAATTGGAGGAACAGCATCGAAACTTCTTTGCCGCTGTTTCCCACGAATTGAAAACCCCTTTGACAATTTTGAAAGGTCAGCTTGAAAATATGATATTAGGTTTTGGGGATTATCAAAACCACGAGAAGTATTTGCCGCAGGCATTAAAGTCAGCCGAGGACATCGAGTATTTAGTGAAAGAGATACTTTCCATTACCAAGATGGAAACAATGAATATCGGAAACTCTCTGGAAACTCTTTTGTTGTCAGATTTGGTAAATAAGATAGTCGCAGATATGCAGCCTTTGGCGGAGGAAAAAGATATTTCCATTTATCAGAATATCCCCGATACCCTAAGTGTATCGGTCAATCGTAATCTTTTTGGCAAAGCGTTATCCAATATCATTGGCAATGCTATCAGACATTCAGAAACAGGAGCTAAAGTTTATACTTCTTTTGATAAGGATACAAACACTCTGGTCGTTGAAAATACAGGAGTATTCTTAAATGAGGATAATTTGGAGAATATGTTTACACCATTTTATAGAGTGGATAAATCTCGGAATAAAGCCACTGGTGGAAGCGGTTTGGGATTGTACATTGTAAAAACAATTCTTGACCTACACGGTATGGGATACCAAATCTCGAACACACAAAAGGGCGTTGCGTTTTATTTGAAATTAAATTAAAAATGATGCATTGAAAAAGCCGTCAGTTATCTGGCGGCTTTTTGCTGCCCTAAACCAAATAAAACGCATATTAAATGCTAACCAAAAACTAATGAAAAAGAGATAAGATTGTCAGCAGAAAGGAGATGAAGCCTAAATGGATTATAAAAAACGGGCAGGCTTATATCTGCTCCGTAAAAAAGGAAAAGCAATTAGTGTCTTTTTACTTATTATGGTCGTATCAACTTTTTTGATTTCCTGTTGAAAAAAGGCGACTTGCAGGTTGTTACCAACTAAATATGTCAGAGCCTATATCCACCAAATAAAAAAAACGGTGTATTTGGTGGATAGGCTTTGTCACGCCAAAATGAACAAATAGTAGAATCCCTCCAGACCCGTTTGAGTTTGGAGGGATTTTTATGTGTTGGTCTAATACCACCATACCGCTGCTGATTTTGAGCAGCAACTATTTACATATTATTCAATAGGAATGAGGACAGTCTGTTAAAAAAATCCTCGTTTCTCTATGGGGATTTTATGCCCCAAAAGTAGAAGTTAAATATCTACATAACAGTGTTTTAATCTCTGATAACCGCAAAAGGCTGACAGCCTTTGCGGTTTTTCTTTTGTCGTTTTTTATCGAAATATGGCATAAGCCATCTTCTGGTATAGGTTGCCGTTCTCCACCGACCAATCTGAGTTATTCAAAAAAATTCAGATTGGAGGAAAACAAGAATGGCATATAACCACGGACGAGAAGAACGGAAATGGCGGCTCTGGAAAGAAGCCGAGGAAAAGATATTGAGGGCGTATGGTGTTGAGGAAAGTATCATTAAACTTCTTTACACCTATGACCGAGCAGAGTTTAATTCCGACAGGCGTTTTTATCGCCGCCTAAATGATGTCGGAGATTACATCGGGGAAACGATTGCGGAGGAACAACCGATTGAAGTTGGAACAGTTGTAGATATGCTTGATGAAATTGAAAACGAAAATCTGTATCGGGCATTGCTCACGGTGGACAAGCGTACCCTGCAAATTGTCCTGCTGAAAATGCAGGGGTATTCCACAAAGGAGATTGCTCCCCTTGTCGGCTTAACAACAGGTGCAATTTATGCAAGGTTAGACCACTTGCGGAAAAAACTGAAACAATTTAAGGCGTAAAGGAGAAAACCACATTTCCTTATGGGCTGTTGGGTGAGAGGGCAAAACCTCTCACCCATTTTTCAGCAGGAGGAAAAAAGAATGTGGTATCGGAGAAGAACATATATACTTTGGGAGGAAGTGACGGAGAACGGAACAAGATACTTTATCAGCTTCAAAGACGGACAAGACATATCCCATGAATTGAATGTGTCTTATGATTTTTATATGGCGTTTCGCAGATTGGAGCTTGATAATCGGAGATTAGAAAATTGGGATTGGCGGCACAGAGAGTTCTCAGAGATTTATGATGGAACGCTGAACAGACGGGCGTTAAGACTTCCGAAAGCGATTGATGAACTTATCATTGAGGAAGAACAGGCAGAGCTGCTCCGCAAGGTGATAGCTGCCCTACCCGAAATTCAAAGGCGGCGTTTCCTACTCTACTATGAGTATGAATATAACTATTATGAAATTGCCGCTATGGAACATTGCACCGCTTCTTCGGTAGGTCAATCCATTACCCGTGCGAAAGAGAAAATAAAAGCACAGATGAAGAAATATCTCTGTGCCTGATTGATAAACTGTACCCTTGTATCTTCGGATATGAGGGTATTTGTTATATGTTCTCTAATGGAATTTTACAAAGGTGAAAAAGCCGGAGCACGCTTTGAAGCTGTTTGTAAGGTTTGCCCTTGCAAAGGGCGTTATAACCTACGGACTGGAGCTAATGACAGCTTTGTTTTCAATTGTTCAGGGAATAGTGAATAAAGTGTTTATCACCGCAAGTACGGGCTTTATATTTAATTCGGGAATACCGAGCAGTATAGAGGACGCCGTAGAGGACAGCGGCTTTATAGAAAGCATACCGATATGGGCGGTCACCTTTGTGGGAAGCCTGTTTATAACTATTTTGTCGTTTGTTATGATTATGAGCGTTTACGGACGTTTTTTCCGGTTGTATATGTATACGGCGATAGCTCCGGTGCCTTTGGCTGCTTTCGGAGGCGAGCCGACGGCTCATATAGGAAAAAGCTTTCTCAAAAGCTATGCCGCGGTCTGCTTGGAGGGCGTCATTATAATTTTAGCCTGCGTTATATTTTCGGCGTTTTCAGTTTCTTCGCCGGACGTTGATTCGGACGCTTCGGCGGTCACGCAGGTATGGAGCTATATCGGCGAGTTTATTTTCAATATTTTAGTGCTTGTGGGTACTGTAAAAATATCCGACAGGATAGTAAGGGAGATGATGGGGCTTTAATAAGTCAGAACAACTTCGGACCCAATGGGACCGAAGTTAATTTTATTTTAACGGAGGAATAAAAATTATGAGCAGCTATGAGGATAAGAAACAGGCAAGGATCGACTATTACAGAGAAAAAGCGGAAAAGGCAAGGCAGGAAAGCGAAAGCCAGTATAAGAAATCGCACGATATGCTTAAAAATATACCTCTCGGACAGCCTATGATGCCGGATCATTACAGCTATAAGTCGGATAAAAACTACCGTAACAGGGCGGCTAAGGCAATGGACAATTCAATCGAGGCTCAGAAAAAGGCTGAATATTATGAGCAGAAAGCAAAAGCCGCTGAAAACAACAACGCCATATCAAGCGACGATCCCGAAGCGGTTACAAAGCTGAAAGACAAGTTGGAAAAACTGCAAAATTTTCAAAAACGTATGAAAACGGTAAACGCCTATTACCGCAAAAACGGTACAATGAAAGGTTTTGAGGGTATTTCTGATGAAAAAGCGGCGGAGATCGACGAGGAAGTAAAAAACAGTTATTCGTGGATAACCGCTCCCTATGCTCCCTACGAACTTTCAAATAACAATGCTGAAATCAACCGTTTGAAAAAGCGAATCGCCGCATTGGAGAGCCGGAAGGAAGTTGGCTTTGCAGGATGGGAGTTTGAGGGCGGAAAAGCTGTTCCCAACACCGATGAAAACAGATTGCAGCTGTTCTTTGACGAAATTCCCTCGGAGGAACAGCGAGGCGTTCTTAAATCAAACGGTTTCCGCTGGTCGAGATATAACAAGGCTTGGCAGAGACAGCTTAACGCTAACGCAATTTACGCCGCAAGCCGTATAAGCTTTTTGCAGCCGTCAGACGGAAGCGATATACGAAAAATCCAGCCTAAAGCCAAAAAGGAACCTGAAAGGAGTTAAAGGTGGAAGTAAAAATAAATAAGGAAATACGGGATTATACGGAAAGCGTATTTTTCGGGCTGTCTTTAAGGCAGCTCGTTTTTTCCGTTATTGCCTGCGCGGCGGCAGCGGCGGTATATTTTCTTTTGAAAGACGCGCTCGGTACGGAAACGGTGTCGTGGGTATGCGTACTTTGCGCGGCTCCGTTTGCGGCTCTGGGCTTCATAAAGTACAACGGCATGACTGCGGAACGCTTTTTTATCGCATGGCTCAAAAGCGAGATAATAACGCCTAAACGTTTGCCGTTTAAAGCGGATAATTTTTATTATATCAATCTGATGAAAGGCAGTAAAAAATGAAAACACTGAAAAATATAAAGAGGCATGAAAAGGTAAGGTTTGCAATTCCGAGAAGCGTTCAGGATATTATACCTGTCAAGACGGTATGGCAGGACGGCATATTTTACGCCGACGGAAAATATTCAAAGACCTTTAAGTTTGAGGATATTAATTACAGCGTTGCGGGAAAAGAGGATCAGGAGACCATGTTCCTTGAATACTGCGAGCTTCTTAATTCTCTTGACAGCACAGCGGTAACAAAGATAACCTTAAACAACAGACGCCTTAATAAAAAGGATTTAGAGAAAAACATTCTGATAGCCTGCCGCGGCGACGGTCTTGACAAGTACAGGAAAGAATACAATCAAATGCTGCTTGACAAAGCGTCCGGAGCCAACGCCGTTGTGCAGGATAAATATATAACGGTTTCTGCCTCCAAAAAAAGCATTGAAGAAGCAAGGAACTATTTCGCCCGTATCGGCGCGGAGCTGTCGGGGCATTTTTCACGTCTGGGCTCAAGATGTACGGAGCTTGATATAAACGAGAGAATGAGAATATTTTATGACTTTTACAGAGCGGGGGAGGAAACGGATTTCAGGTTTGAGTTTTCGGAAGCGGTAAAAAAAGGGCACAGCTTTAAGGACTATATCGCCCCTGACGGAGCCGAGTTTGACAGCGGATATTTCAGGATAGGCGGCAGGTACGGCAGGACGATTTTTCTAAAAGAATACGCAAGCTATATAAGGGACGACATGATAGCCAAGCTCTGCGAAATAAACTGCGGTCTTATGCTTTCGATCGATATTATTCCGGTCCCTACGGACGAAGCGGTCAGAGAGGTTGAAAACCGTCTTTTAGGCGTAGAAACAAATATTACGAACTGGCAGAGAAAACAGAATCGGAACAATAATTTTTCGGCGGTAGTTCCTTACGATATGGAACAGCAGAGAAAGGAAAGCAAGGAATTTTTAGACGACCTTACGACCAGAAATCAGAGAATGATGTTTGCGGTAATTACTATTGTGCATACCGCCGATACTTTGGAAAAGCTCAACAGCGATACGGAAGCGCTGCTTACTTCGGCAAGACAAAGCCTGTGTCAGCTTGGCGTTTTAAGATACCAGCAGCTTGACGGACTTAATACGGCTCTCCCGTTCGGAGTAAGACGGATAGAAGCGCTAAGAACTCTGACCACCGAAAGCCTTGCGGTATTTATGCCCTTTAGAGTGCAGGAGGTTTCTCATTCCAACGGCATATATTACGCCCGTAATGTAATAAGCAAAAATATGATAGTAGCAAACCGCCGTAATCTTCTTAACGGAAATTCGTTTATTTTCGGAGTGTCGGGAAGCGGTAAGTCCTTAATGGCGAAACAGGAAATAATAAGTATTATTCTTTCCGATAATAACGCGGACGTAATTCTTATCGATCCCGAAAGAGAGTATTATCCTCTTGTAAACGCAATGAACGGAGAAGCGATAAAAAGGACTACGGAGACGATTCAAACCCCGTATCGGCAAAATGCGAATTTATTTTATCTCTGTGCGAACAGCTTATAGGCTCCGAGATAGGAGCGAAGCAGCGTTCTATTATAGACCGCTGTACGGCTAATACCTACCGTTACTATCAGCAGGGAAACTTTCAGGGAACGCCGCCTACATTGCAGGATTTCCGCAGGGAGCTGCTGGATCAGGACGAGCCGGAATCAAAGGAAATAGCCCTTGCTATCGAATTATTTACGGAAGGCTCGCTTAATACGTTTGCCAAGCAGACTAACGTCGATACGGAAAACCGTTTTATCTGTTACGACATACTGGAGCTTGGTAAGCAATTGCAGTCTATAGGTATGCTTGTGGTGCTTGACAGCATACTTAACCGAATAAGCCGCAATCGTGCGAAGGGCAGGACCACATATATATTTATAGACGAAATCTATCTGATGTTTCAGCATGAATATTCCGCAAACTTTCTTTTTACTCTCTGGAAGCGCGTCCGTAAATACGGCGCGTTCGCCACAGGCATTACCCAGAACGTGGACGACCTGCTGCAAAGCCATACGGCAAGGACAATGCTTGCAAACTCCGAGTTTATAATTATGCTCAATCAGGCATCCACTGACAGAGCCGAGCTTGCAAAGCTCCTTAATATTTCACAGCTGCAAATGTCGTATATAACCGACGTTAATGCGGGGCATGGACTTATAAAGGTAAACAAGTCCCTTATACCCTTTGAAAATCAATTTCCTAATGACACGGAGCTCTATAGGCTGATGACTACTAAAATAAACGAGGTGAAGCGTTGAAACCGAAGCTGTATATTGCGCACCTTTCGGGCGGTAAGGATTCAACCGCTATGCTGCTGAGGCTTCTGGAAGAAAAAAGACCGCTCGATCTCATAATCTATTGCGATACGGGACTTGAATTTCCGCAGCTTTACGAGCATTTAAATAAGCTGGAGGAATATATACAAGCGCCTGTAATAAGGCTCAGGGCTGAAAAAAGCTTTGAATACTATTTTTATGAATATACCCCCAAGCGAAGAAATCCGAAGCTTAACAAGTATTACGGAATGAGCTGGCCCGGACCTCGGAACAGATGGTGCACAGCCATGCTTAAAACAAGGGTAGCAAGCCGTTATCTGGCGAGGCTGAAAAAGGAATATGAAGTAATTGAGTATATAGGAATAGCCGCGGACGAGCCCCGGAGACTTCGGGACGCCTGTTATCCGCTTGCGGAGTGGGGAATGACTGAGAAGGACTGTCTTGATTACTGTTACTCAAAGGGCTTTGACTGGGGCGGTCTGTATCAGATATTCAGGCGTGTTTCGTGCTGGTGCTGTCCTTTGCAGGGCTTGGACGAGCTCAGGCGGCTGCATGAATATTTTCCGCATTTATGGAATAAGCTTACTATGCTCGACAGGAATTCATGGCGAAGATTCAGGGCTGATTATTCAGTACCGCAGCTTGCCATGAGGTTTGATTATGAAAAAAGGCGTATTGAAAACGGACAGAGCATTCGCAGCAGGGAATTTTACAGAGAATTAAAAGCTATACTGAACAGTTCCTTTTCAGAGGACGGAAAGCGTTATGCTTTCCGTTCTTTATCATATATGCCGGAGGTGTCGGATGGATCGTATCAAAACCAAAAAGATATGCAGGAATATAAAGACGCTGGACAGATCGGTCAGAAACAGCGGAAGAATAGTACATGATATGATCAGAACAAAGGATAAGGCTGACGCCGGACGTCCTGAGGCTGATGTATCAGTTATTTATACCGATAAAATGAAAAAAGCGGCTTTGACGCCGCTTAAAGCCGGAAAATCGGCTGTTCAATATACGGCGGACGCAAAGCGAAGTCTGCAAAAAAGCAAAACCTGCCGATGGGATAAAAAGCTTTCAGATCCCGCCGACGTTCAAAAACAGCCGCAGGTATCGCCGGAAAATAAGGATTTCAGGCGTTCGGGAGATAAGGTCAAAACCGCCGGCAGAGCTGTCAGGACCAATCAAAACGCAGTAAAGACAGCAGAACGGTCGGCGGAAGCGGCAGGGAAATACGCTGAAGCCGCAAGACGTTCACAGCGTATATCAAAGGCGGTCAGAGGCGGGACGGGCAAAACAAAAGTCGCGGTAAGAAAAACCGCGGAAGCTGCCGCAAAGGCAATACGAGCTGTAAAAACCTCTGTTACCGTACTGCTTGCCGGAGGCTGGATCATATTAGCCGTCGTTATATTGATAAGCTTTACGGCTGCGGTATTCGGATCGGGCTTTAGTATTTTTTACTCCGGCAGCGACGATAAGCCTATATCCGTCATTGCCGCTGAGATAGACGCGGATTTTAACGCGGAGCTGCAAAGAATACAAAGCTCCAATAAGCATGATATTTTAAAAATCACAGGTCATAAAGCCGATTGGAAAGAAACGCTTGCCTTTTTCGCCGTTTATGCTGCCGATTCCGATTCGGAGGCCGCTCAGGACGTTATAGAGCTTGACGAAGAAAAAATAAAAAAGCTTAATTCAATCTTTTGGGAAATGAATAGTATAGATTACAGGACGGGGGAAATTACGGAAACCGTAACTGAAACGGTGAAGGATAAAAACGGTAAAACAGTTGAAAAGAAAAAGAACGTAAAACGTATTTGCCTGTATATCAATATCAGGTCAAAGACCGCCGATGAAATGGCGTTTGAATATGACTTTACCGATTCCCAGACGCAGCAGCTTGAAGAGCTTTTAAGTCCTGAATACGATGAAATGTGGGAAGCTGTGCTGTCAGGGGTTTCAGATGATTATTACGGAATGGGAAACGGAGATATAGCCGCAATTGCAAGATCACAGCTTGGAAATACGGGAGGCGAAATCTACTGGCGGTGGTACGGCTTTGAAACAAGAACTGAATGGTGCGCCTGTTTTGTTTCGTGGTGCGCCGATCAGTGCGGATATATAAATACGGGAGTATTCCCTAAGTTTGCTTCATGCTCGCAGGGTATTATGTGGTTTCAGGAGCATGATTGTTGGCGCGCAGGCAGCTATATTCCGAAGCGGGGGGATATAATATTTTTCGATTGGGATAACGACGGTATTTCAGATCATGTTGGTATAGTGGAACGCGCTGAAAACGGAACTGTTTATACGATAGAGGGAAACAGCGGCGACGTCTGCCGAAGCGGAAGCTACGAGGTAGGAAGTGGCTGTATATTCGGGTACGGCGTTCTTGATTATTAACTTCGGCTCCATTGGGACCGAAGTCTGAAAATTAAAGCGTGTATCTGGAATAGGATACACGCTTTAAATTAATCGTCAGCCATAAGCGGCATAATCGCCTTTTAGAAATTTATTGGTAAAATTATACAAATAAAAGATAGCTCAGTTAGATATTTATACAAAATATATAATAATGTTATATCATTAAATAATAGGTATTATTTTCCGTTTATTATTCTAATGATAAATTATTGATAATTATAGGAGGACGAAAAAATTGAAAAAAATTTTTTCAACGTGCGCTTTCAGGCGCTTTGTCTGTGCTGTTTATTGGACAAGCGCTTATCTACGGCGACGGCAGCTCACAGGGAATAGCTCATGCTGAAACGATTGCGGACGTCAAGGAATCTCTTGAGCTTTCAGGAAACGCTGATGAACTGAAGCAGGAATTTTATGAACAAACAGAGGAACTCGGAAATATTGATTATTTTTCTTTTCCAGAGGTTTCGTTAATGTCAAATGCTCCGACAGGCTTTTCGGATAGCTTAGCTGTTACCGGATTTATTGGTAAATACGGAACAAACACTGATTTGACAAAAGTAAAAATTCTGATTTTTGATGGCTGGGACTTAGCAGCGGAAACCACAGCCAATGAAAATGGTTGGTTTTATATTAATAGCGGCAGCATAGGCAGCGAAACAAATATAAAAATAGAATGCGACGGTTATTTGCCAAGATTTTATAAAGGCATGGGCTGGGGAGCGTATCAAATAGGAACGGAAGCAGAGCCGGAAATGCTGTATCCGGGTGATACTACATATAATGCGGATAACGGAAATCAGTGGAGTGATGAACAGATAACAGAAGACGACGCATTGTATGTGCAGAGCTGCATCGGTGCATATGCCGGAGATGACGGTTATAATCCGGGTTGTGATTTAAATGGGGACGGTACGATAACTCAGGAGGAAATTGACGAATTGACAGACTATTTAAATTCGATTGATCCTGTAGATGTAACAATAATTGCCGCATGGGATATTAATGATGATTGGCTGATAGATAATAATGATCTTGAAATATTGAAACTGTATGAAAATTATGAAGTAACAGAAAATATAGCGCATTTAGACGTTAATCAGAACGGCATTATAGACAGTGAAGATATAACAGCTTATACAGAATACTTAAATTCTACAGAAGCCTTTTTATATATGATGGATTTAAACGGCGATAATGTTGTTAATTCAGACGACATAGATTATTTATCTGATAAATTGAATTTAAGAAGCAGATCTTTAAATTACTTTGAATATATGGATATATATTCAGAGGACAGGACAATAACGATTGAAGATTATAATTGGTTTAAAGAATATTGCACTCAATATTCCGGATATACTTCCGAAAACAGTTATAAGAAAAATATAAAATTGACAGCCGATTGTTATGTTGACGGAAGTTTTAATCTTCATGACGGAAACCTTGATTTAAACGGTTATTATCTTACCGTTTATGACTGTATGTCATTTACAACAGATAACCCTAATCTATGGAATAATAATACGGGAGCTTTTCTTAATGTTAATTCAGGTGACTGATTGTATATAACAATTTGGTTTTTCGTACTGCTTCACCGGATGGTTGGGATGGCAATGCCGGACAAACATTTGATTTAAACGGAGGAACGGTTGAAATAGGCGGAGATTTTAACTTCGGACAAGCAAATTGCTATGACACATTGCTTATGACAACGGCAGGAAGCCAGTTAACTATTTATGGAAACTGGAATTACATAACTCTGACAGATATGGAGGGCAAGTGGACAAATGGTACCATATACTTTGAAGGTCCCGTTTGGGAAGTTAATGAAGCCTCCGGTGAAAAATCTGTTTATTCCAGCGGAGAACATGTAATAAGCCTTTATTATCCATACGGACAACAAACTATCCTTTGGGATAACAGATATACATATGTAGAAGATGAAAACGGAAACCCAACTACCAACAGACATTTGAATTTTGATTATTTTGATGAAGAATACGAAATGGGAGGCGTTTATTTCCCCTATGGATATTCTGACGAAATATATAATATACGTCCTTGGTTTCCTGAAGAGGAATACCCATCCGAACCTGATTATTCGTTATACCGTAAAGGCTGGGAAATAGGCGACGGAGTTCATATAGCAACCGGAAACTACACTAAGTCTTTTATTGATTTCAGTATAAAGTCTCCGGGTGTTCAATCGGATTTTATAAGAACATATAATTCAATGAGCAATGAATAAGGCAGCTTCGGTATAGGCTGGGATTTTAATATTGATGTAAGCAGAATAATAATACCCGCAGATGGGTATTATCAGGTTGTTTTGCCGGACGGGTCTAATACTACGATTAAGGACGATGGAAACGGCGGTTATGAATGCCTGAACGCTCACAGTACAATGGCAAAGAACGGCAGCGAATATATTGTAACCAATGCAGCTCAGTCGAAATACTATTTCAATGCGAACGGAGAAATGTACAAGGTTGAGGATGGTGCAGGAAATAAGCTTGAAGTTTCAGTCAAGCAGAATAATAAGCGGACTGTTACAGATTCAACGGGTAGAAAATACATTATAACTTACAGCAGTGATACTGAACATCCCCGTGTAATTCAAATTGATGATGTGACAGGCGACCGTACAGTAAAATACAATTACAATTCTGAAAATCAACTTGTTTTCTGCCGTTAGTGTATCAGGTGCAGTTGAAAAATACGAATATGATGAAAATGGAAGATTAAACAAGATAGTAAACTTTAATAACGAAGTAACGGATCAGATTAAATACCGTTCTCATGGCGAGGTAGACTATTTAATTAATTCATCAGGTCTGAAACAGGAGTATAAATATAACAAGTCTCAAAAGCATACCGAAACGAAAGAATACAGCGGTAATGAAATAGTAAAAACTTATAGTTATAATTATGATGAAAAATATACAGTAAATACAAATAAGATAACTGCTGACGGTAAAGCATATGAAGCTGAAAAATCAAAATTTAATCTTATAAACGGCGAAAATAAATATGATGAAGTTGCTGAAAGCGCTGACATTATGGGCAATGTAACAAAATATGAACGTGACAGCAACGGAAATGTTATTAAAACTATAAATCCTGACGGAACGGTAACTTTAGCAAATTACAATAATAAAAATAGTCTTATTGCCTATGTTGATGAAATGGGTAATGCTGAAATAAATGCATATGATACAGACGGAGTAACTCTGCTCAAAGAGGCCAAAAGCCTGAAAGCTCTTACTCAAAATGAAATAAATGATATTACAGCAAATAACTTTGATCCGATAGTATATATTAACGAACACGAAAGCAGCTATGCAGTAACCAGCTATGAATATTTTGCAGACAGCTATGTAAGCGGAGTTATCGGACTGATTAAAAAGACAACAGACCCTGAGGGTAATATAACCGAATATGAATATTATAAGGACGGTTTAGGCAAAGGATTAATCAAAGAAAAGTGGATATACGGTAATGGTATATCAAAATTTGCAAACGGTACACGCTATGAATACAATAAACAATTGCAGGTTTCAAAGGAAATAAGTCCTGAGGGTTATGTAAAAGAATATGAATATGATAAATTTGATAATGTTACGGTAACACGTCTTGGATCAGGCGAAAATGTTATTAAAACAATATATGAATACGATGGATTAGGCAGAAAGATAAAAGAATATGAGGGTAACTATTCCGAATCAAAAGATAAGTATAAATCTTTCTCATATTACCTGAATAATCTTGTGAAATCTGAAACAGACGCCGAGGGGAACGTTACGTCATATGAGTATGATGTGTACGGTAATGTTATTAAGAAAACTAATCCCGACGGCACGATAAATATTGTTGAATACGACGGTTTACAGCGTGAAAAAGCAACATATTTCAAGTGGAAAGCAGACGCCGAAAAACAGATTCTGACTTCAACGGCTTATGAATTTGTAAAGAATCACAGCTTTGACGTTTACGCTGCTCTTGACAGTTCGTCATCGAAGTCATGCAGCGGACTTAAGACAATAAAAACGACGTATATTACAGCCGACAAGCAGGTAGTAAATGAAACTCTTACCGATTTCAGGGGCAATACGGTAACGGAAAAAACCAACGGCGAAACCAAGCGTACAAGCGCGTATTATGCAAACGGACGGCTTGCCCGTCAGACTGACGCTCTTAACAATACCACAAAATATGAGTACGGTACGCTTAACAAACTTACCAAAACTTATGCTCCGTTTGATAATGAAAACGGTACTGTAAGATACTCCGTTACAGAAAATCAGTATGACAAAAACGGAAATGTGACCAAGGTAATTCAGACTGTTGATACAGGCAAAAACAGCGTTACTCAGAATCAGTACAACGCTATGGGACTGCTTGAAAAGGTAACTCTCAGCGACGGTACTGCAAACGGCGAAAAGAATATTTCAAAATATTTCTACAACAACGCTGGCGTTCAAGTTAAGATGTACACAGGCATGTCGTCTGAATCAGATACCTCATATCTGACAACAAATTATGAGTATGACAGCTGGCTGAGAGCGGTAAGAACCACCGACAGCACAGGCTACAATTCCGGTACGATCACATATGACCTGAACGGCAACATCCTTACATCAACTGACGCTAACGGCAATGTGACAACCAACACCTATGACGCTCTCAATCGTGTGCTTTCTTCAAATACGGTAAATTCAAAAGATTCTTCCAAGAACGTCGGCAAATCCTACACCTATGATAGCATGGGAAGAATAACTCAGACAGTTAGCAACGGACTCACAACAAATACCGTTTACGATGATCTGGGCAGGAAATATACCGAAACAGAGTATGACGGTAATGGTTATGCAGTATTCAGAGGATTTTTCTATGAGGGTGTTTCGCAGTATGTAAGCAGAGAGCTTACAGGCAAGCCTAATCTTCTCAACTATTCTGAAAAGACATACGAATATGATGGAGAAATGCGCATAGTCAAGGTTAAGGAATCTGGAAATGAAACTGTTTCCTATACCTATGACGCAAACGGCAACAAGAAGTCGGAAACCCTTGCAAACGGCGTAGTTTCCACTTATACCTACAACAAAGCGAACAGAATTACAAAGATTGAAAACAAATCCGGTAATACTGACATATCAAGCTACGAATATTCCTATTATTTAGACGGATCTGACGCTTGCAAAGTACGCAGTGAAAGTGGTATAATAGAAACGACATCATATGAGTATGATGGTCTGAAAAGACTGACGGAGGAAGCTGTTAAGGTTGGAAACAACACGACAGATACTTACACATACGAATATGACGATTACGGCAACCGATCCAAGATGACGGCAGAAGGTACTGAGGATTATGTAACCGAGTACAGCTATGTTGATTCCAACGGCAAATACACTGCGCTGCTTCAGAAGGAAGTAAAGACTGTTGAAAATGAAGCTGATGAAAATCTGATTAACTTAAATCCGGCTTCAAACATAAAGCAGACGGTTTACGCCTACGATGCAAACGGAAATCAGATCACAAAGACTGTCGAGGGCAAGACGGAAACCAACACTTATGACGGTCTGAATCAGCTGATTGGTTTTAACGACGGTGAAACGACTGCAAGCTACAAGTACAATGCAAGCGGTTTACGTTATGAAAAGACTGTTGACGGTGAAACTATTAATCATGTCTGGGACGGAAGCAAACAGATTGTTGCTGATGTAGTTGATAACCAGTTCTATGAGGCAGATTGTTACATCAGAGGTACAAATCTTGTTGCCAAGTACAACTACAGAAACGGCAATAAGTCCGAGTATACTTACTATACGCATAATGCGCATGGGGACGTTGTAAATCTTACAAATGCTGACGGCGAGGTTACAAAGAAGTATACATATGACGCTTTTGGCGTTGAAAAGAATATTGATGATTCCGATACAAATGCGTTCCGTTACTGCGGTGAATATTACGATACCGAAACGGGTACAATTTATCTTAGAGCAAGATATTATAATCCTATAAACGGAAGATTTACAAGTCGGGACACTGCACTTGGAAATCCGACTGATCCTTTAAGCCTTAATCTTTATACATACTGTCATAATAATCCTGTATTAGGCGTTGATCCAAGCGGACATTTCTTTGAAACGCTTCTTGATGTTGTTGATGTAGTTGATTTTGTAAAGGAACCATCGGTGGAGGATTTGTAGATATAGCTTGGGACATCGGAGGACTGTTAGTACCGGGTGTTCCGGGATCTTATGCCGGCGACGCTGTAGAAGCTGTATATGATGTAACTAAGGCTGTTGATAAGGCGCATGACGTAAAGAAAGCTGCAAATGCGGCTGACGCAGCAGGAGACTTAGGAAAAGCTGCTAAAAAGCTTGATACTGCAAGCGACGCTTACAAGGATATTGACCGCTCTACCGAGGTTTTACAGCAGGGTAAGAAAGCAAACAAGGATTTTGATTCTTGGTTGAACAAAGGAAATGCTGATAATAAGGTTTATTATGGAATAAAAGATGGGAAACCACAATATACAGGTATAACCAAACAGACATTTGATGCCAGACTTAATCAGCATAATCGTAACGGAAAAGGTTTTTCATATCTTAAGGATGTATATCCGGGACAGACATTTACAAGAAATCAAGCAAGAGCTTTAGAACAGTATGATATAGTAAATGGACCTAATGCACTTAACAAAATTAATAGTATCAGTCCTAATAGCAAGCATTATGACGATGCTATGAATTGGGCGGCAGATTATATTAGTAAACACAGAAGGTAGGAAAAGTATGTTTCAGGAAGAAAATAAACTATCATTGAAATGGAAGAAACGGTATGAAAGTCAGCCGGAAGAAATAAAAAGGGAATTAGATGATTTATCAGAAGCTTTTGATGACTATAAGGTATTTAAAGAAAAATACCAATTAAAGGTCATAAAAAGAACAAGGAAATTAACTAAGAAAGGTGACATATTCGTTTTTTCACCAAGAGAAGGAATATACTTTTACGGTCTTGTAGTAAAAGACGACTTAAAAAGTGATGAGGAATATAATTGGTATGTCATTATGCTCTTTAAGAATAAGACAAATTCATTGGACAAAATTAATTTTGTGCCGGATTATAATGAACTTTTAATTCCACCATTAGTTGTAACTCGTTTATATTGGACAAAAGGATTTTTCTATAATGTTGGACATTTAGATAATGTTAATATAACTACTACATATGGATTCTACAGCGCATACTGGAATATTATAGAAGATGAGTATCACAATAAGATAATAGAAAAACCACATTATTTAGGATTAGCAGGTATAGCAACTGATATTGGAGTTGCCTATGATGTTAATAGGGAACTAATAATAAACAAGGATTTATTGAAATTCTAAAAATTATAATGTAAGGGTATAACTTCGGCTCCAGTGGAGCCGAAGTTATACATTATTTTATATCTATAGATAATCATTATGAATTGAAATTAATAGTTAATTGTCAGAGTTATTTTTGCTATGTTCATATTGGAGGAAGTATGTTTCAGGAAGAAAATATAATATCGCTGGGATGGAAAAAACGGTATGAAAGTCAGCCGGAAGAAATAAAAAGGGAATTAGATGATTTATCAG
>ERZ791607.1191-NODE-1191-length-19756-cov-5.221867_pt1 | contig 19756 bp, 20 predicted proteins | sample MGYA00509964_ERZ791607 | MGnify/ENA primary metagenome ERZ791607 (study PRJEB30046, sample SAMN00791907) | human gut metagenome | study: EMG produced TPA metagenomics assembly of the A metagenome-wide association study of gut microbiota in type 2...
GCTACATGTTTGCAGGAGCAGGGCTTGGAGTGGCAGGAATACGAAATGCCGCAAAAAGCGGAAAAATAGCAGGGTTTATGGCAGATGAAGCCGGAAGTGTGGCGTATGAGGGCGGTACAGGTTCTACTAGAAGACAAGTATTTAGAGAGGCGAAGGAAGCAACAGGTATTCCAAAGTCAGCAGAATATAAAACTCACAAGTTTGTGTTTGATGGAACATCAGAAAACAGAATTGTGTATGAATTTGATGTAAGTGGAGAAAAGAAATATATTATAGAACATCCTTTTGATAAGATGGGACGTGGAAATCATTTTCATGGTGCAGATGCTACAAAAGGAAATCCGTTCAGTAAAGGTAGATATAATCAATACCCAGGACATTTCCCAGAGGATTTTAATGGGTTTAAATAGGAAATGGAGATATAAATGGATAAAACAAGATTGGTTGAAGCCAAAAGAAGAAATGGAATACTACAAATCTGTAAAGAATGGAGAAATAATGGAATAGAAATAGCTATTGATGATTTTTATGATATTCATACTACTTTACAATTACAAGAAAAAATAATTGCTAAGTTAGATGATTTGGATACTCAGAAAAAGTATATTGTTTGTAAAAAAACATATGAAATAGAAGATTTCTTGAATTATACAAGTAAAGTAATATGTAAATCAATGAAATATGTTTTTTTTGTGGAAAACTCAACAAAGTTTGGAGCAATAAAATTACAAGGAGATATTATTTCTAATAATATAGAATATATAATAAGTAAATCGGAACTCTTAAATGGTGGATGTAGCATATTCATTTGTTCATGTGGTTTAGAAAATGGTGTGTGTTTATGGAGAGGAGAGTATGATAGTAGAGTTTACTGCTGGTAATAGTAGTTTATTCTTTTACTTATTTTTTAGAGATACCGAGAAGAGTTATGCTAAAAGAGATGTAGTTGAACTGACACATCCTCTCACAAAGATAAAGTCAAGACTAGAAAATACTAAAATATTAATGAATAATTGAATTTTCCTAGTAAGGTTGTAGTGATTAGGATTTATATGCTTATTATGAGCATTTGTATGAGTTACATTAAAACCGGAATTTGAAATATTATGAAAGGCTACATTTAATAATTACTTCGTATAATAATATATGAAGTAATTATTAGATATTTTTCTTTAAAATTAGAACGCATTGTTTTCATAGCACTTGGTGCTGTGGAGATGATGCGATTTTGCATTAAATGTCAGCACATTAAAATGACGGCCTTGGAAACAGAACAAAAGAAACAATTACAACAGGACTAATCAAAAAGAAAAAAGAGGAAAAAGAGTATGTGTGGGACTACACAAAAAAGTATCCGGTACTGCTTGAAGAAAAGGAATCAGATGGTACAATTGTAAGGTATACATATGCAGGAAACAGGGAAAGGGCATATGCGGATGTAACAAAAAACTTGAAAATACTAACAGATATGATAAAATATAAAAGTTCTTAATAAATACACTAAGAATCAAAAATTTTTTTAATCGGTGCGTGGCTCAGTTTGGTAGAGCGCTGCGTTCGGGACGCAGAGGTCGCAGGTTCGAATCCTGTCGCACCGATTTTTTAGTGCAAAAAAACAATATTTTATTATTGATATAAAAGCTGTAGTCTATATGAAAAAGCAAATTTTGCATTAAATACAATGCCCTGCAAAACATTTGCAATACATCATAATATTTGTAATTTAGTGCTATATATGGTATTATAAAAAATGAGTATGGGCTTACGTAGAATTTAGAAAAATTCAGTAAAAGAGGCAAAAAATGGATACTTTAATTGTAAAAATGAATTCAGAAAATATTGATAATGAATCAATAAAAAAAGCTGGAGAAATAATAAGAGAAGGTGGACTTGTAGCATTCCCTACAGAGACTGTATACGGATTGGGTGCCAATGCATTAAATAAAGAGGCAGCTAAGAAGATTTATGCGGCAAAGGGCAGACCGTCCGACAATCCATTAATTGCACATATAGCAAATGAAGAGATGCTTAAACCGTTGGTAAAAGAGATTCCGGAAGTGGCAAAGAAACTTATGGATGCTTTTTGGCCGGGTCCAATGACACTTATTTTTAATAAAAGTGATATTGTTCCAAAGGACACAACGGGAGGATTGGATACAGTTGCTATAAGAATGCCAAATCACCCGATTGCACAGGCGCTTATAAAAGAAGCAGGTGTTAGCATAGCAGCACCAAGTGCAAATTTATCAGGAAAGCCAAGTCCTACATTAGGAGAACATGTTATTGATGACATGGATGGCAGAATTGATATGATTATTGACGGTGGAATGGTAGGAATGGGGTTGGAGTCAACGATTATTGACGTAACAGTTGAGCCGCCTATGATTTTGCGCCCAGGATTTATTACAAAAGAAATGTTAAAAGAAGTAATAGACCAAGTAGAAACGGATAAGGCGATTCTTACAAAGCCTACGGACGGACTTAGACCGAAGGCTCCAGGTATGAAATATAGGCATTACGCACCTAAAGCTGATTTTCGAATGTACGATGGAGAAGAAGAAAAGGTTGCGAATGAAATAATTAAAGTTGCCAATGAAAAGGATTCACAGGGATACGTTACGGGAATACTTACATCAGACCAGAATAAGCATTTTTATGAAGGAAAGGTAAATGATGGAGTAGTTGTAGTGTCACTAGGGGACTTGGACAAGCCTGAAACAATTGCAAATCATTTGTTTAAAGCACTGAGAGATTTTGATAAGATGGAAGCTCAGTTTATTTTTGGAGAAACATTTTCCAGAAAAAATGTAGGTGATGCAATTATGAACAGACTTACTAAGGCAGCAGGTTATAACATAATAAACTTATAGTATATTTGGAGGCATAATGGATTATTCAAAGATTATCTTCGTAACGAAAGATGATACATCAAGAGGTCCGTTGGCAGCAGCTATTCTAAGACAGAAGATGCCAATAGAACCAATTGAGATTGAATCCAGAGGCTTGATTGTATTGTTCCCGGAGCCGATAAATCAGAAAGTTGAAGCGATAGCAGCGGCAAAAGATTTAGACGTAAAGGGATATGCATCACAACAATTAAGTGAATCGGACTTTGGAAAAGATGTGTTAGTTTTAGTATTTGAAGAAAGTTTAAAGCCTACTGTATATGAAGAATATGCGGAGGCACAGAATGTTTACACATTCAAAGAATTTATAAATGAGTCAGGAAATATTGCGGACCCTTATGGTGGAGAATTACAGGAATATGGTAAGTTATACGACTCATTGAATGAATTAATGAGAAAATTGGTTTACAAATTAAGAGTACCAAAATTAAGCTAAAAAAGATGGAGGAAGTAATAAATGGCAAAGACAATGGTAATGGATCACCCATTGATTCAGCACAAGATTGGAATTATCAGAAGAAAGGAAACAGGAACAAAAGATTTCAGACAGTTAATTAGTGAAATTGCAATGCTTATTACATATGAAGCAACAAGAGAACTTGAATTAACAGACGTTGAAATTGATACACCAATTTGCAAAACAACAGTAAAAGAATTAGGTGGAAAAAAATTAGCAATAGTTCCGATTTTAAGAGCCGGTTTAGGAATGGTAGACGGAATGTTAGCAATGATTCCATCAGCAAAAGTAGGACATATCGGACTTTACAGAGATCCTGTAACAGTAAAACCTGTTGAATACTACTGTAAATTACCTGAAGATTGTGAAAAAAGAGATGTATTTGTAGTAGACCCAATGTTAGCAACAGGTGGTTCATCTGTAGCAGCAATTCAGATGTTAAAAGATAAAGGTGTAAAAAATATCAAATTTATGTGTATCATAGCAGCTCCTGAAGGAGTAAAAGCAATGCAGGAAGCACATCCTGATGTTGACATGTTTATCGGAGCATTAGACGAAAAATTAAATGAACACAGCTATATAGTACCAGGATTAGGAGACGCAGGAGACCGCATATTCGGAACTAAATAAGCACTGCATTAATAAGTAAAAAATACGTTTTCTTGTGCTAGCACAAAAGAAAACGTATTTTTGTTTATGACAACAAGGAGGTATATGTATGCGAAATTATAAAAGAAAAGACTATATATCCTGGGATGAATATTTTATGGGAGTTGCATATTTATCATCGATGCGCTCAAAAGACCCAAATACTCAGGTTGGAGCATGCATAGTAAGTCAGGATAATAAGATTTTATCTATGGGATACAACGGACTTCCTGTGGGATGTGACGATGATGAATTTCCATGGAATCGTGAAAGTGACAGCCCGTATGACAATAAATATTTTTACACAACACATAGTGAATTGAATGCAATATTAAATTACCGAGGTGGAAGTTTAGAAGGAGCAAAAATATACGTGACATTATTTCCCTGTAATGAATGCGCAAAAGCAATTATCCAATGTGGAATAAAAGAAGTTATTTACGATCAGGACAAATATGGAGATACGCCAGGGGTAAAAGCGTCGAAACGAATGATGGACGCTGCAGGTGTAAAATATACTCGCTATAAAAAATCAAATAGAATTATAGAAGTGGATTTATAATTTGCACATATTTTAACTGCATAGAAAAGAGATATGCGAATACAAAAGAGGGAATTATCCAAATTAAATGACGCAAAGTATAAATTGTTTTTCATTATGATAGACGTCGATAAATTTAATAAATTTTCTAAATTTGGTTAATATAAAAATAAAAAGGATTTAGAAAATGAAAAGTATTGATACAATAAAGTTGTTGCAGGAATGCGATGCCGGGACCAAAATGGCGGTAGCGTCAATAGACAATATGCTTGATAAAGTAGGAAGTCAGCAGTTGAAAAATGTCCTAGAAGAAAGCAAATCGCATCATGAAAGTCTAGGAAATCAAATTCATGATATGTTAAATGAAAGAGAAGCTTTTGAAAAAGAACCAAATCCAATAGCAAAAGGAATGTCTCGTGTGAAAACAGGTGTAAAAACAACAATGGAAAGCGGAGATGCTACAATTGCGGATTTGATTACAGATGGTTGCAATATGGGAATTAAATCTTTGCACAAATATTTAAACCAATATGAAAAAGCTGAAAAAAATGCTAAAGAAATGGCAAAACAAATAATAGAAATAGAGGAAAAACTCAGGAGTGAAGTCGCAGAATATTTATAGTGGCAAAATTAATAATAATTGCATACAATGTAAATAGGCAAGAATACTTGCTAGATTTAAGCACGTCGTTACTTTGAATGCAAACTTTTAATTTAAGTGCTTCACTACTTTGAATGTGAACCTTTATTTTGAGCACTTGGCAGCTTAAAATGCGAATCATTATTTTTTTAGGGAGATAAAGTTCTTATCTCCCTGTTTTTGTGTATTATATGAATTAAATTTTATCGCTTGTAAAAACAAGCACGTCATTTACTATTGATTTCTTCTTTGAATTTCATATAAAAGAAGAACCATAATTGTATCTTTTAACCAATCATCTTCGGGATATATTATGCAGACATCATTTTCGCAGGCTGCATTTTCCATATGAACAATCTCAAAAATTCTATCCCTGATACCTAAAAGTCTGGTTTTATCAGGATATTCGTCGTACATAGGACTGCCGACATAATCCATTTTATCGCACTCTTCTTCTATAGTACTTTGAATTTTTGCAAAAGCTTTAGGGTACATTTCCTTAACATAATCAATTTTGTTAGAAAAAGAAGAATCCATCTTGATAAAAAAGCCTTCACTAAGTGAACTTTGCTGTATATAAACGGGTATATAATTATAAATCATTTTCAAATCCGACTATTTTCTTAATATATCTATATGACAAAATAAAAAATAACGTGATTGAAAAATAGACAAAATTCACATTAAAGCGTCAGAAAATTATTGTGGTAACGCATAAAGTAAAATTGCAAAAAAATGAAGGATGCTTCCAAGTAAAATAAATAAATGGAAGATAGAGTGCATATATCTGTGGTTTTTTCCAAGCCCATATAAAACAGCACCAACAGTATAAGCAATTCCACCGGAAACAAGTAATACAACTCCACCCATTCCCATAACTTCAAATGTCTGTCTTATAAAGAATATGATGCACCATCCCATGGCTAAATAGCAAATCATGGAAAATACGTTATATTTCTTTAAATCTATAGCAGTAAGCGTACATGCAACTACTGCACAACCCCAGACAATACCAAATAAAACCCATGCGATAACAGGATATTTAGGCATCATTGCAACAAGTAGTACAGGAGTATAACTTCCTGCAATTAAAAAGTAAATAGTGCAATGGTCAAGAACCTGCATAACTTTTTTGGCTTTGCCCGGTTTCAAACCGTGATAAATACTGGACATTGCATATAGGTCAATAAGAGTAATTCCATAAATGATACTACTTATTACACCGATAGCACTTCCGTGTTTAGCTGCCATAATAATACATAATACCATAGCTGCTATGCCTAATGCTCCCCCAACAATGTGGGATACCATATTAAAAATCTCTTCCCCTTTTGTGTAATCAGGGAGTTCTCTGTCGTCTAATTTAATTCTTTTAGCCATTTGACACCTCCAAAACATAACATGTAGTATTCAATACTACATCAGTATAACACAGTGAAATTTATAGTCAACAGTAAAATTCAAAAAGAAAAATAGAAAAAATTATAAAAAGGTATAGACAATTTGAAAATATGCATATATAATGTGAGTACACTAAAAACAACAAAAAGTATATAGAAAGGAACAAAATAAATGAAAACAGGTATGCTGGGAATTTACGATGTTGATAGCAACTATGCGAATTCGCTTATGGAGTACATAAGTGACAAAAGAGGAATACCGTTTCGCACGGTTGCATTTACAGAATTAGAGGCACTTAAGGAATTTGCAGAAAAAAGAGAGATAGATATTTTGTTGATATCTGCAACTGCAATGACGCATGATATTGCTGAATATAATATTGGAAAGATAATTTTGCTGACGGATGGTAACGTATTTGCCGAATATATAAGTTATGCATCGATTTATAAATATCAATCTTCAGAAAATATTATAAGAGAAGTAATAAATTATTATGTCGATATAAGCACTGCGGAAGGCGTCGGGTCAGTTTTGGTTGATGATGTTGAAGTAATTGGAGTGTATTCGCCAATTGGCAGAAGTGGAAAGACCACATTTGCAATTACTTTAGGACAGGTTTTAGCGAAAGAGAAAGAAACCCTGTATATAAATATGGAAGAGTTTTCAGCATTGTCAAAGATTTTTAATAAAGAATACAGCGGAGATTTGTCTGACCTAATGTATTTTTACAAGCAGAATCCGGAGTCGTTACCATTAAAACTTAAAGCGATAGTTAACAGCATAAATGAAATGGATTACATACCGCCTTCGATGTTTTCTAATGACTTGAGAAGTTTAGATAGTAGTGTTTGGTTAGGAATGATACAGGCAATTATTAATTCAGGAATGTATAAGACGATAATTTTAGATTTAAGTAATATGGTTAAAGACATTTATGAAGTGCTGGAGTTTTGTAACGTAATTTATATGCCAATGAATGATGACAGAATGTCGCTTATGAAAATATCTGAATTTGAAGAATTTATATTTAAAACAGAGCAGGAAGAGTTGTTAGATAAGATTGTTAAGGTAAAATTGCCTATTTGTAATGAAAACCAATGGGATGAAGATTATTTTGATAAGCAGATTTGGGGTAGTTTAGGTGATTTTATAAGAAAACTGTTAAAAGAGGAAGTGGCTTGAAAACAAAAGTTGATTTAGAAGAATTGCGTGAAAAAATAATTGAAGAGATAGACATGACAAGAAATCCTAATGATGAAGAGCTTCATGAAATAATTGATTATGTTATTGCAGGAGTTGCCAAGTGCAGACTTATGCCACTTTATGACAGATGGGAGATACATAGACAATTGTATGATTCAATCAGAGGACTTGGAATTTTAGAGGAACTTTTGGCAGATGATAATATTTCTGAAATTATGATTAATGGAGTGGACAATATTTATGCAGAAAAATTTGGCCGAATTGTAAAAATAGATGGGAAATTTCCTTCGGTAGAAAGGTTAGAGGACGTAATTCAGCAGATTGTTTCAGCAACAAATAGAAGGGTAAATCAGTCTGATCCTATAGTGGATACAAGATTGCCTGACGGTTCAAGAGTAAACGTGGTTTTGCCCCCTGTTGCGATTGATGGAGCCGCAGTAACAATTAGAAAATTTCCGGCTGACCAGATAACAATGGAAGATTTGATTAAATGGGGTTCTATCACAAAAGAGGCAGCCGATTTTCTTAAAAAACTTGTAGAGGGTGGATACAACATTTTTATAAGTGGAGGAACAGGTTCAGGCAAGACTACATTTTTAAATGCATTGTCCAATTATATTCCGCAGGATGAGAGAATTATTACGATAGAGGATTCGGCAGAATTACAATTGCTCAATACTGATAATTTGGTACGAATGGAAACAAGGCAGGCGAATACTGAGGGTGAAAATGAAATAACAATCAGAGATTTAATAAAGACAGCTTTGAGAATGAGGCCGGACAGAATAATTGTGGGAGAAGTAAGAGGCGCAGAAGCGGTGGATATGCTCCAGGCCATGAATACAGGACATGACGGTTCAATGTGTACAGGTCATGCAAACTCTGCACAAGATATGATGTACAGACTTGAAAACATGGTTTTGACAGGAATTGATATACCACTTGAAGCAATAAAATCACAGATTGGAGCAGCAATAGATATAGTGGTTCATTTGGGAAGATTAAGGGATAAGACACGAAAAGTTATGACAATACATGAGATGGTGAAAGATGAAAATGAAAAAATAAAACTTCAACCATTATATGTATATAAGGAAACAGGTGAAAGTAATGGTATTGTGCAGGGTAGTTTGGAAAAAACAGAAAAGAAACTAAAAAATAATGAAAAATTAGCAGCACATGGAATAGAAATATAGGTGTATAAATGGATTACGAAAAGTATGTGTTTAACAGGAAAGAGTTATTTAATTATCTAATAATGGCGATAGTATGTGTGCTTATGATTGCCAAATTATTTTATGGCAAATATTTATATGCAGTGCTTTTATCACCTTTAATAATAGTTATTTTAAGAATTAAAAAATTGCAATTAAAAAGAAAGCGTAAAGAAAAATTAGAGGAGCAGTTTAAAGATATGCTAATGGGAATGGCTGATGCGATGAGTGCAGGCGCATCTTCAGTAACAGCATTAAAAGAAAGTTATAAAGAGATGTTGGGAATGCATGGTTATAACAGTTATATTTGCCAGGAATTAAGGATTATATTATCAGGAATTAAATTAAATGTTCCGTTAGAAAAATTGTTAAAAAATTTTGCAGAGAGGGCAAATATAGAAGATTTAAATTTGTTTGTAGCCGTATTTGAAATAGCGCAGAAAAAAGGTGGAAATATGATTCATGTTGTAAAAAACGTAGCTGATAATATACGACAGAAATCAGAAGTAAAAGAGGAAATAAGAGTAGCTATAAACGGAAAAAAATATGAACAAAAAATAATGAGTACAGTTCCCGTTATTTTAATTGGATATATGCTGATTTCTTCACCGGGATTTTTAAATGTTATGTATGAAACATGGATGGGAAAAGGCATTATGACAATCGGGTTAATAGCGTATGTACTGGCAATCGTATGGGCACAAAGAATTATGGATGTTGAAATTTAATTATTTTATTGAAGATTATTGAGGTTGAGATTTAATGATTTTGGAAAGATGGATTATGGTAATGAAATATAGATTGTTAGATATCAGGGAAAATGATAGCGAATGAAATTGGAGAATAGATGGCAGGTATAGTGTTATGTAGTAGTGGTTTAGTAATTTTACTTATACTTTTATTAGTGACAGGAAGATACAAAATAAAGTATAGAAAAAGACTAAAAAATAAGTTGGATAAGGACGAGCATCCTTTGTTAAAACTTTATGGATTATGTTTTTGGATAAATGATAAATTTGTTGTGAAAAAATGCAAAAACCTATATAAAAAAAGTGATTCAAAATTAAAGAAACTATATGTCAGGGAAGACATAGATGAATACCGATATTTGTATATGAGTAAAAAGATAGCGAATAGTATCGCTGTATTAGTAATAGTTTTAATTGTTGGATTGGGTATAGGTGTTAATGAATATGGAGAAGCAAAAAATAAATTATCAGAAATACAAAGAAATAATCCGGGTGAGGGAGAAAAAGAGTATTCACTCATTGCAAAAGGTAAAGATAACAGTGAAGAAATAACTGTTAACGCTGCAGAAAAAAGTTTGACTATTGATGAATGTTATGAACAACTTGATAAAAAAAAGCCGGAAATATTAAAAAAAGTTCTAGGTGAGAACAAAAATGTTAATAACATTTCGAAAAAACTGAATTTAATAACAACTGATGATGATAAGGAAATTGATATAAGATGGGAAATTGATAAAAAAGATGTTATTGATTCATCAGGAAAAATTATTAAGGAAATAAATGATAAGGGCGATGATGTAAAACTTACAGGTTATTTGTCTTTAGAGGATGTAACGATAATATATGAAATTCCTTTGCATATCACCGGGAATGATGAAATTGATTCAGTACAGGATAAGGTTCAGGAAATAGCAGATGAAAATCTGTATGAAAAAACTATAAAACTACCCCGAAAAATAAATGGTAAAAGTATTGAATTTTATAGTGATGTAGACACCGTTGCAGATAAATTTATAATTATAGGGCTGATTTTTGCTATTGCAATATTCTTTTTTGAAGACAAAAATCTGGACAAAAATTTAAAGAAAAGAGAAAGTCAGATGGTAAGGGATTATCCTGAAATTATTAGTAAGCTGCTTTTATATAATGGTGCCGGCATGTCGATACGAAATGGTTTGGAAAGAATTGTTGCAGAGTATAAAAGAAATTTGAATTTAGGCTATAGATATGCATATGAAGAACTGGATTATACATTAAATGCAATGAATAGTGGTATTAATGAACAGCAGGCTATTAGTGAATATGGAAAAAGAAGCGGAATTCATTGCTATATAAAACTGGCAAATATTTTACAACAGAACATTAAACGTGGAACAAGAGAAATGGCAGTAGCTTTGCAGGAGGAAATGGATAATGCGTTAATTGAAAGAAAAAATAAGGCATTAAAAGAAGGAGAGGAAGTCGGAACGAAACTGTTAGGACCGATGATAATAATGTTGATTGTAGCAATGGGCATTGTCGTGGCTCCGGCACTTATGTCGATAAAAATATAAAACAGAATAACAATATAAATAATGTAGGAATGGGAGAAATATATGAGAGGTTTAATAGATAAATTAAAGAAAAATTTAGTAGATTTTGGACAAGATGAGTCAGGTATGGGTGTAATTGAAGTTATTTTAATAATATTGGTTTTAGTTGGACTTGCACTAATTTTTAAGAAACAGATAGGAGATATTGCAGATGGAATATTTACTTCAATAAAAACTCAAGTAGGCAAGTTTTAATGAGATTAAAAGCAAGCGTAACTATATTTTTAAGCCTGGTTATAACTGTGGTTATAGTTGTTGTATGTACTGTAATTGAGTCAGCAAGAATAAGTGTTTCGCAAATGGAAGGAAAAGCTGCAACATATATGGCAGTTGAATCCGTTTTTGCAGGATATGGAAAACAGTTATATCAGGATTATGGAATATTACTTGCATGGGAACAGGAGCCGTTAGGCAATCAGGTTACAAGATATATGCAGGATAATATAAATATGGCAGATTTAGATTTTAAAAAATATGATTTTTCAAATATAGAGATAGAAAGTGTAAATATTTTAAAACAAAAATACGCTACAGATAAAGAAGGAGACTTATTTGTAAAACAAGTAGTTGATTATGCAAAATATATTGTGGGAATTGATGCTGTTAATAAATTAATTTCCGATTCTGAAGAAGAAAATAATAATAAGGAAACATGTAATGAAATAAAAGAGAATAGTAATGTTACAAATATAGCCAATGATGTTTCAAAAGAAATGATAGGAATCGTAGAAAAAATAAACACTCAGATTGACGAATTGAAAAAAACAGAAAAGTTAAAGGGAAAAATGTCAGCGGTGTTTCAGAAATTTGATGATTTAAAAGCAAATATAAAAGCAAATATAACAGGTCAAAACCAGAACCAAAATATTCACAATAAAAAGGTTAAGAAGTTTTGGAATAAATATAAGAAACTAAAAAGCGTGTTGAAAATAGAGGACACTTTAATATCAAAAACTCTAACAGATATGGATACATATGTTGAAAAGAAAAATGCTATAGAAAAAGAAATGAATGGCGATTTTTCAGGATATGAGGATTATATAGAATCAGATAGAGAAAGTTTGAAAGTAATTAAAGAATCAATAGAAGAAATATTGACAGCTTCAAATGTGGATGCAGATATTAATCAAAGCAATATTAGTGAAATAGAAAAAATGCTAGATAAGGTTAAAAGCATTGAAAAAAGTTTGTGGAATCTAAAAAAAGGAAATTCTAATGATGATGCGAAAGAAGAAAAAAACTTATATGAAAGAGCAAAAAGTTTAATAAGCGATGGTGTATTAGGAATTGTTTTAGAGGATGTAAACAATATATCTACAATGCAGATAAGAAATCTAAATCTGCCAACAACATTAGAAACAGATGGTAATAAGAAAGCAGATTTAATAAAGGATATTACAAACAAAGGAATCTTTGTGAAGTATATAGAATTGTACTTTAACAATTATGCAAAAATTTCTGAATATGGAAATGATGATACAGCCTTAAAGTACGAAATGGAGTACATTTTAAATGGAAATTTAAATGATAAAGACAATCTTACAGAGACTATTAAAAAATTAGTTGAAGTTAGAAATTTATCAAATGGAGCGTATTTAATAACGGATGGCGAAAAGATGAAGGAAATAACAACTTTGGCTGAAACAGTAGCCACGGCTATTGGAATGCCATTTTTAACGCCGGTTGCTCAGGCAGTAATAATAGAGGCGTGGGCACTGACAGAAGCGGTTATTGATGTAAGGCAGTTATTAAATGGAGAAAAAGTACCGATAGTGAAAAACAGTGAAAACTGGAATAGCAGCATAAAAAATATCGGGACATTTGAAGACGGACGTAAAAACAATACAGGGTTAACTTATACACAGTATTTGCAGACAATGATTATGACACAGAAAACAAAAAATACTGTTTTTAGAACTATGGATTTAGTGCAGGTAAATATGCAAAAAAGATATAATAAGGATTTTTTAATTTCAGAGTGTTTTGGAATGTGTGAAGTTGAAGCAAATCTTAGAATAGAACCGGTATTTACGTCGTTACCAATAGTGTCATATTTAATAGGTAACAATAACGAAAGTTATATTTATAAAACCAAGATGGAATATGAGTACTGATTTAAAAATGGCGTTGAATATAGAACATTACATTAAAAATAACGTTGAATATAGAACGCAATATTAAAAACAACGTCGGACATAAAACGTAACATTAAAAACAACGTCGAACATAGAAAACAATATTAAGAATTATAAATTTAAACAGATAGTTGAGAGTTTTGTAAAAATCTGATTAGCAGAATAAATGTGAGGTAAATAATAATGCCCTTTTTCATAAGAACAATAAAGCCAAATAAAATAATAATAAAAAATAAAAATAATAACAAATGTGCATCTCTCCAAGTGCAAAAGCGTAAATTTTATAACTTGTCTGGAAAAAGGGTATTTTTATTTGCCTTACATAATGTAAATAACTCATGTAATATAAAAAGTTCAAATAATTTAAGGGGCTCATTAACGATTGAGGCGGCGCTTGCCATGTCAGTATTTTTATATGCATCTTTTGCAATGATTCATTTTATTTTGATGTTTAACTGGCAGGTTTCTATGCAGATGAATATAAATAATATTGCAAAGGATACAGCAAAGAAAATGTATTATTTGGAAATTGCGAATAATATTACAAATAATGACAAAAACGGGGAAGAAACACGGAAAAGCATTAACAGTAAATTTAAAGAATATGAAAATAAAAATGCTGATGCAGACAATGACGAAATAGGACAGGACAATAATAAATTTTGTCAGGAAAATGTAATAGGTGTAGCTTATTTATATGGAAAACTGGTTAAAGAAATAGGCGTGAAAAATAGTGCTCAAAAGCTAGTTGATTTGAGTAAAAGTAAAGTGGATATGAATGATGGTCTGGTAGACATAATAGCTATTTCAAGGTATAAATATCCCTATTTTTCTAATGACAATCAGATTCAAATTGTTCAAAGAGCAAGAATGAAGGCATGGACAGGACGTGACTTAACACAACAGTTGAACCTTGTTTATATGACGGATGGAGGAAAAGTTTATCACACAAATATTGACTGTACATATTTAAATTTAAACATAGAAAAAACTTCTTATTTGGAAATGACACAAAGAAGAACCGGTAGCGGGAGCAAATATAAAGCATGCAGTATTTGTGTGAATAAAAAAATAGCTGATAGCCAAGTGGTTTTTATAACGAAGGAAGGAAAGAAATATCACACGGACATAAATTGCAGAGGACTTACAAGAAGGGTAATTACATTAGATATTTCTCAGGTAGAAACGAAAAATGCATGTAGTAAGTGTGGAGCAACAGAATAGGATGTTAAACATAGTGTAAGTTGTTCGTATGTAAATTTTAATTCAGTGTGAAACAATAGAGTAAGATGTTAAATTGGATAATTAGTGGAGTGTATTTATGTGGATGCACGATAATGGATATTAAAAAGAAAGAATTAAATTTAATATATTGCACAATATTTTTTATAGTTGGTATTGCGTATGCTTTGCTTTACTTAAATGGAAATATGGAGGGGCTGATATTTGCATTAATGCCGGGAATAGTTCTTCTGATTTTAAGTATGATTTTCTCGTCGCAAATAGGAATTGGGGATGGAATTATGATAATAACATTAGGATTATTTATGAATGTAGTGTATTTACTTTCAGCATTGGTATGGGCTTTTATTTTTGTTTCATTAATAGCAATATTTAAAGTTTTGTCTAATAAGAAAACAACAATTCCGTTAGCTCCATTTTTACTAATAGGACAAATATGTGTGATAGTAAATAATTTAAGAGGGTGAGAATGTAAGATGAAATATAAAAAGAGGGTGGAGGATAGGGTGGAAGTTTATGGAAAAATTATAAACTTAAAGCAAAAATTTATAGACTTAAAACAAAAACCTAAGTTAAAAGGTGAAATGACAATAGAAGCAAGCCTTGTAATGCCAATGGTGTTTTTAATGCTGGCGTTTACTTTATTTATGGCATTTTATCTTCATGACATAGTTGTTACAAAGGTATATGTTTATGGTAAATGCATAGAAATGTATGATAAAAATGAGAAAACAGAAATGGAAAGGTTAGCCACAAAAGCTATAGATTCGATACCGGTATTTGTAGCGGATAATAAGATAAAAAAGGTAAATAAAAGTGCGGTTACGATAGAAAGTAAATATAATTTTCAAATGAGATGGATAAAAAATATTATGGATAATGATGAAGATATAGAAATTAAAATAGAGAAAAATATGGATGAGCAAAAGATGTATATTTGCAAGGCAGTTATTGATTCTAAAGCAAATTGATAAAGGCAGGTAAAGAAAGTTGAGGGTGTGAATGGAAATATCTTATAAGAAAGACGGAATAAATAATTATATGATTATAAGAAATCAGAAGGACGTGGAAAATGACTACAAACTTCAGATGTTGATTAATAATAAAATAGAAGGAATTTTAAGTATAAATATAAAGAAGATTAATAATGAAAACCAATTCTATTATGATATAACGTCAAAAAATTCCATGAGAAGTTTATTTGTAAAAAATAAAGTAGGAGCCAAAGATATTGAACAGTTTATAAACAGTATGGCGATAGTAGCAAAATCTATGAAGGAATATTTGCTTGATATTAACAATATAGTTTTTGATATGGACATGATTTACTGGGATTCAAAAAAGAAAGTATATAATTTTTGCTATTATCCATTTACTGAGCAGGGAATGAAAGAAGGTCTGAACGGACTTTTTTTAGAATTGTTAGAACTTTTAAATCATAATGATAGGGAAGCGGTTGTAATAGGTTATGGACTGCAACAGAAAATAATATCAGAGAATTTTACAATTACAGAGCTAAAAGAATATGTAGCTGAAAATATAAAAATGCCAGGAAATAATATTAATAAGTATTCATATGAAAAGGCTAAAAAATCCAATTATTATAATGAAAAGCAAAATGATGACTTGGAAGATTTGGATAATATTATAGAAGAAGATGCAGACGAATATTTTGATAGTACAGATTTTGAAAATGACAATATAAATAAAAGATTCAGCAATAAAAACGAAAAGGAAAGAAAACAAAAAGAGAAAAGGGCAAATAAGAAAAAAGAAAAAGAGAAAAATAGAAAAAAGAATAAAGAAATAAAGGAAAATATAAAGGATAGTGCAAAAAATAAGAATGGAAAAACAAACACAAAGAGTAAGAAATGGTGGCAATTCTGGAAGAGAAGTAAACCAAAGAAAAGAGAAGAACTTTTAGAAAATAATTTTATAAAATTAGAGGAGACGGATGGATTTGATGATATTGAAAAATTTGTAGCAAGTGAAATGCCTGTTAAAGAAAGGGATTCTATTGATGAAGAGGCTACGGTTCTTCTTACATCAAATGTTCATAGTACAGGTATTTTACTAAGGAGTACTGACATAGAAAATCCTGTAACAATAATTCCAAATGGATTTCCATGCATTATAGGTAAAAGTGGGAAAAGTTCAGACTATAAATTAGAAGAGCAGTTTATAAGCAGAGTTCATGCAAGAATATATGAAGAAATGGATGGATATTATATAGAAGACTTAAACTCATCTAATGGAACTTTTGTTAATGGCGAAAAATTAAAGCCACATACGCAGGTAATGTTTCAGTTAGGGGATATAATAATGTTAGCTGATATGGAATTTGTTGTGGAATAATAAAAGAAAAATGGTATAATGGTCTATATTATATGTTAAAAAGTCAGGAGAACCATAAGATGGAGGATAAGGTTGTACAACTAAAACAAATAATTGAAGAAAGTGATAATATTGTTTTCTTTGGAGGTGCAGGAGTTTCAACAGAAAGCGGTATTCCGGATTTTAGAAGTGTTGATGGACTTTATAACCAGAAATACAAATTCCCACCGGAAGAAATTATTAGTCATTCTTTCTATATGAAGAATAAAGAAGAGTTTTACAGATTTTATAAAGATCGTATGTTATATGAAGGTGCGCAGCCTAATGTCACACATAAGGCTCTTGCTAAATTAGAACAGATGGGTAAATTAAAAGCAATTGTAACTCAGAATATTGATGGATTGCATCAGATGGCAGGAAGCAAAGTTGTATATGAACTTCATGGCTCTGTAATGAGAAACTACTGCGAAAAGTGTGGAAGGTTTTATGACTTTGAATATGTAAAAAATTCAGAAGGTGTTCCACATTGCGAATGTGGTGGAGATATAAAGCCTGACGTAGTCTTATATGAAGAAGGACTTGACGAAGAAATCGTTGAGAAGGCTATTAAAGCAATAGAGGAAGCAGACGTTCTTATAATAGGAGGAACTTCCCTTATAGTATATCCTGCAGCAGGGCTTATTGATTATTACAAAGGGGACAAGCTTGTATTAATTAATAAGACAATGACAATAAGAGATTCAAGAGCAGATTTAGTTATTAATGACAGCTTAGGTAAAGTATTTAGCGAAATTATGGATATGTAAAACAAATAATTTAAGCCGGGTATATTTGTATAGAGATTAAAAGAAATAACATTTAAGTCTCAAATAGTCGGGAATACATTAAACCATACATAATTAATATAAACATAATAAGAAAATGCGGTTGACAGTGATAAGCTTTTTATAAATAAAGGCCCCATCACAGTTAACCGCATTTTTTCGATGAATGTCGCAAAAGAATTTTTACATATATTTTTACAAAACCTAATTTGACAAATTGTGCTTTTTTCATGTGCTATATTCTACAAGAAATAAATGTAGAGGAGGGCTCATGATAGAGATGGTTTATAATGGAAAAGAATCCAAAGGACAAAGTGAAGTAAGGTTGCCAAAAAACATTCGCCAAATTGGTGACAACAATTCTAAAAAGAAAATATATGTAGAAGATTATGTAATGAGCAACTTAAAAAAGGAACCGGAAAATGAAGATAACATAAGATATGGTGTTCTTCTTGGTGAAACAAAAAAGGTAAAAGGTTATTCATACATATTTGTAAAAGGAATGGCAGAAGTAAACGACGTAATCGAAAACAGCATAATATTTAACGATGAAATTTGGACAAACATATATAAAGATATAAAAAGATACTTTGACGAATTTGATATTGTGGGCTGGTTCATATCTGTTCCGTACAGAGTAAAAGATGATATGTCAGGAATAAAGAAAATACATCTTGATAACTTCGCCGGAAATGATAAAGTCTGCTTTTTAAGTGATAGAACGGAAAATGAAGACGGATTTTTTGTGTATGAAAATGGAAATTTGAACAGACAAAGCGGCTATTACATATATTATGAAAAAAATGAGAAAATGAAAAAATATGTGAGGGAGAGGGAACAAAATAAAAATAGTATCAATGAAAATATTAAGGAAAATATAAAAAATAATAAAAAAACAGATGGTAAAATAATAAAGGAAAATGATGAACAATTAATAAAAGAAGAGGCAAATAAATATAATGGAGAAAATGAAAATCATAGCGTTGTAATGAATAAAGCTTCGTCTAAAAGTAAAAACCAAAAATCAGAAAACGATGAGGAGGCAAACACAAAGAGCGGGCAGACGATAGAAATGCCTGACATTTTAGGAAAAAAGAAAAAGGACATATATGCTAATAAGCAGGTTGATAACAAAACGGAAACACCTGAAAAATTAAATGGAAAAAATAAGCAGAAACGCATTGCAGAAAAAAACAGCAGAATTTCGGATTCGTTTCAGCTTAGAAAAGCTATAAGTGAAAGAAAAAAAGAAATTGAAAACCAACATAAAAATGGAAGTGAAAATTCAGGCAAAGTTAGCAAAGTAGCGGTTGGAATCAGTGGTTTGCTAATAATTGCTCTTTTACTGTCAACAATTGTTATGCTAAATAATTATGGTGAATTAAAAAATATTCCAGAGGGTTGGCTTTTATGTGATGGTACAAACGGAACTCCTGATTTAAGAGGAAAAACTCTTATTGGTACAGGAACTATTTCTGATGAATGGGGAACTGTTACCTATAAAGTTAAAGAAAGTGGTGGCGAAAGATTGCATAAACTTACTATAAAGGAAATGCCATCACATAATCATACTGGAACAACTAATAATTCTGGTCTTCATAATCATGGATTACCTACTACTGGAAATTATGATGGTGGAGGTACAGGATATGACGACGGTGGAGGAAATAATCCTAACTATACAAGATGTTTTTCTGCAACAAATGGATTACACAATCATAATTTAATTATTAATAATACAGGTAGTGATAATCCTCATAATTTAATGCAACCATATCTAGTAGTAAATTATATTATAAAAATTTAAATAAATAATAAAAGCAGCTATTATTAGCTGCTTATTTTATATTTATTATCGTGATAAAGGTTG
>ERZ791607.1198-NODE-1198-length-19609-cov-8.362841_pt1 | contig 19609 bp, 9 predicted proteins | sample MGYA00509964_ERZ791607 | MGnify/ENA primary metagenome ERZ791607 (study PRJEB30046, sample SAMN00791907) | human gut metagenome | study: EMG produced TPA metagenomics assembly of the A metagenome-wide association study of gut microbiota in type 2...
TGAAACCAAGCATTGACCTGGTAGGTAAGATTTGATAGATCTTGATAATGGTGATTATGGGAGGCCGGTAACGGGAGACGCTGCCGGCCTTTCTTTTAAAAAAATGAAAGGAAAAAAGATATGTTAGAATCTGCATTAAAAGAACAACTAAAGGGTATTTTTGCTGGGCTGGAGGCAAACTTTACTTTTGATATATCCGTATCATCCAGCTACGAAAACAAAACAGAATTATTGGAGCTGCTGGGAGATGTAGCGGATTGTTCCGATCATATCACTTGTGTAGTGAATGAGGGAGACGCATTGAAGTTTACTTTACTGAAGAATGGCGACCGCACCGGAATTACATTCCGGGGTATTCCTAATGGACATGAGTTCACGTCATTGCTTTTGGCTGTCCTGAATCTGGATGGCAAAGGAAAGAACTTTCCCGATGAGGCCGTTTGCAACCGTGTGAAAGCACTGAAAGGCCCGATACATCTGACCACTTATGTTTCGTTGACTTGTACGAACTGTCCTGACATAGTGCAGGCTCTGAATGCAATGACTACTTTGAATCCGGCTATTACGCATGAAATGGTAGACGGTGCGCTTTATCAGGATGAAGTAGATGCACTGAAGATACAAGGAGTACCCTCTGTCTTTGCAGATGGAAAATTGCTTCATGTAGGCCGTGGTGAATTTGGCGAATTGCTTGCCAAGTTGGAAGATCAATATGGTATTGACGAAACCAAAGCGAATGCAGAGGTGAAAGAATATGATGTGATTGTAGCCGGTGGAGGACCTGCAGGAGTATCGGCAGCTATTTATTCTGCCCGTAAAGGACTCCGTGTAGCTATCGTGGCCGAGCGTGTTGGCGGACAGGTAAAAGAAACGGTGGGTATTGAAAATCTAATTTCTGTTCCGGAAACGACAGGAAATGAACTTGCCGATAATCTGAAAACTCACTTGTTGCGTTATCCGGTGGATTTGCTGGAGCATCGTAAAGTAGAAAAAGTAGAAGTGGTTGGAAAACAAAAGCAGATCACTACCTCTGTTGGGGAGAAATTCCTGGCTCCGGCACTGATTATTGCAACTGGTGCAAGCTGGCGTAAACTGAATGTTCCGGGAGAAGCGGAGTATATCGGTCGTGGTGTTGCTTTCTGCCCTCATTGTGATGGGCCGTTTTATAAGGGAAAGCATGTAGCAGTAGTAGGTGGAGGAAATTCCGGCATTGAGGCAGCGATTGACTTGGCTGGTATCTGCTCCAAAGTCACTGTTTTTGAATTTATGGATGAGTTGAAAGCAGACAGTGTACTTCAAGATCGACTTAAATCATTGCCGAACGTGGAAGTGTTTGTAAGTTCACAGACTACGGAAGTGATAGGAAATGGTGATAAACTGACTGCCCTGCGCATCAAAGATCGCAAAACGGAAGAAGAACGTTTGGTTGAGTTGGATGGTGTATTTGTACAAATCGGGCTTTCTGCGAATAGCAGTGTATTCCGCGACATAGTGGAAACCAACCGTCCGGGCGAAATCATGATTGATGCACATTGCCGTACGAATGTGACGGGTATCTATGCAGCCGGAGATGTTTCTACGGTTCCTTATAAGCAAATTATTATCTCTATGGGCGAAGGAGCGAAAGCTGCGCTTTCTGCATTTGACGATAGAGTGAGAGGGATTATCTGATTGATGTATTCAGATATAAAAAGCACATAAACAAAACATTAGCAAGAGGAGAAATGACTCCTCTAAAAAATACCCCCGTTACAGATTTGTAGCGAGGGCTATTTTATATTTAGAGAGCATGACCTTCATCAACTGCTCTATCCTGCGCATTGAGACAAATGTTCATGAATATCCGAGAAAGTGAAATGAACGTTGTTCTCATGGTATGTAATTGGGGGGATTTTAAGAAATGTGTGCTAAGTTCATTTATTTAGTCATGATATGTATATCTGACGAAATCAAACAATCCGGAATTTTCCTGCTGTGCCGGTTGGTCTCCAATAAATTTAAGATTCTCTACACTGCAAAAAATATGGAATGCAATGTCTTTCCCAAATTCCAGTTGAAGTTCATGTTTGGGCTCGTTGTCTATTAACCAGGTGATGTAATAGTTCCCGTTTTTTAATGTCAGATCAATTTCGAACAGATGCCATCCGGTCTTGATTACTACAGGAACGGAAGAAAAAGGATATGCCTGCGATGTCATATAAGCAATCATTTCGTCGGGAGTTGCATTTAACTCCTTGCGAACTGTATCTTTACCATATCCGACTTCAAAATCCAATTCATGTTGGTCGTCATGGTATATCCACGAACCCACGCTACATTGATCTCCTATTCCCATTTGCGGGATATGAGTACGCCAGGTATATCTTCCTGTTGTATAAATCCGTTCTACAGTATGAACCTTTTTCCGATCCACCGAGTTAGCCCGGGTAAAGATCCGTAAATAACCATTCTCTAATATACATTGATTATCCGGGTTGTTGTCTTGATGTCCGTATTCCCATCCATCCAGATTGTTGAAGTTCCATTCTTTGTTTGGCGGATTTTTAGTAACGGTGTCATTGGTCTGTTGCTGTGCAAAGCAAAGGCCGCAAATGCATATTAGTAACAGAGTTAAATAGTAGTTTCTCATAATAATTGAATTTAAGTGTATTCGTTTTCTATCAATTGCTTGCTGCAAAAGTAGTCGAATACCTTATTCTACTCATCAGATTTTAGTCATTTCAAATCATGAAACGTCCAAATCTGCACTGGAAATCTTAATCGCTCTGTTTCGGGAAGTATAATTTCTATATAAATGATAAACTAAAGTGCTGAATCTACTCTGATTGTTGTTGGGTAGAACCGTGTTGCGCTCTGAATTGAGAAGGAGTCATTCCTTTCATTTCTTTAAATAACGTACTGAAATATCGTTGATAAGTGAAACCTACCTGCTCTGATATTTCAGTAATGCTCATGTCAGACTGAATTAAAAGAATGATTGCTTTGTCGATTCTTCTACGATTGATATAATCATTTGCTCCCATGCCAGTTAGTTCCTTGATCTTATTATATAAGGATGTCCGGCTCATTGCCATTTGGACAGTCAGGAATTTCACATCCAAATCTGGTTGAGACAGATTCTGATCGATCATTTCATTCAATTTAATCATAAATTGTTCATCTGCATTGCTGAAAGTGGCCTCTTGTGGAGACAGGATGAATTGATTGCCCCTGTATCTGGATTTAATATATTCACGATTTCTCATCTGATTTTGGATCACGCTGAGGAGCATTTCCATTTCAAAAGGTTTAGGTAGATAGGCGTCGGCTCCTAATTTGTATCCTAACATCTGGCTTTCAGAATCGGCTCTGGCGGTAAGTAGAATAACAGGGATATGGCTAATATTCAGATTCTCTTTAATTTCCTTGCATAGCTGATAGCCATTCATTTGTGGCATCATTACATCACTTACTATAATGTCCGGTTGCTGTTGCTTAATAACTTCCAGCGCTACCAATCCATTTTCTGCCTGATAGATCTTCTTGAATTTATCCTTAAGAGCATTTTTTAAGAATTCTCTTAAGTCCTGTTTATCTTCTACAATCAACAGTGAGTATCCTTGTAGAGAGAAAGCCCCGGATTCTATTTTCTCTTCTTCCTCCGGAGAACTTAAAAGTTCGTTGAGGTAGGAATGTTGAGGACATGATACTTCTTGTTCTTGTAGATTAGCCGGTATTTCATAAAAGAATGTGGCCCCTCTGTCTTTATTATTGAAAGCGCCCATCCTACCTCCATGTAAGTCAATCAACATTTTAGCATAAGATAAACCGATACCACTTCCTCCCTCATTATGTTTGCCTTGGTAGAAACGGGTAAAGAGCTTCTTTATATCTACATTATCCAATCCGATTCCCTGGTCTTGTACGTGTATTTGTATACTTTCATTTGTACGGATGGTTTTTATAACAATACGAGTCTGATTAGGACTATATTTCAAAGCATTCATAATCAGATTGGAAAGAACAACTTTGCATTTAGTGTCATCATACGCGATAGATTGTATACTGTCGTCAAAGTCGTATGTAATTTCAATTTCTTTGGCTTTAGATGCAGTTTGAAATGTTTCTGCCACTTCCTGTATCCACTTGTGCAAAGGATGCGAAGAGATGTGTAGCACTTCCTGTCCTACCTCCATTTTGCGTGTATCAAGCACAATGTTGATAATATCTTTCATCTGATTCGCCTGTTTGAATGCCCCCTGTAGATATTCCGGTAGCTCGTCTTGCTTCACCTCTTTATTGAGAATTCGTTTCAGGGAAGCATAGATGAGTGTCAAAGGGGTGCGTAGCTCATGGCTGATATTGATTAAGAAGCGTATTTTCTCTTCATATATCTTCTTCTCATGTTCCCGCATCTCACGTTTCAGCCGATTTTCTTTTTTTCTTATCAAACTAAAGAAGACCATTCCTGCCACTAGAAATGCAAAGAAAATGCATAGTATAATAAACCAGGTAGATTTCCACCAAGGAGGTGAGACTATAATAGTTAAGATCTCTGTCGGCTGGCTCCATTCACCGTTGGAGGTGTCGCAGGATACGCTGATGGTATATTCTCCTGATGCTAATGTACCCAATTCGAGTGTCTGGAGATAACTCTCGATCACCATTTTGTCTTTTCCTGTGATGACATACCGGAAAAGGTGTTTTCGGAAGGAGTTCTTTTCGTCAGCAATCACTTTAATGTTGAACGATGAATGATTCCAAGGAATCGAAATACAGTTATTATTAACCTGTTTCAGAGTTGATTTACCATTCAGTTTTACTTCAAGTAGCTTGAGAATAGGAGACGAATTGCTTTCGAAAATAATATCCGTATTAATGCGTACCAGTCCCATAGTACCTCCCATATACAGATTGGGAGTACGAAGAGCAGGAATAGGGGTAAATATCAATTCGTTGGAAGGAACTCCATCGGATTCGTCCAGGATAACAAAACGTTTTTCGTTGATAATATATGCAAAGAACATGTTCTGCGCTCCTATCCAGACTTTTCCTTTTTTATCATAGGCAAGGCTGGATACACTGTTGAACAAGTTGGTATGTATTTTTTCTGTTTTTCCAGTCTGTTTATTATAGAAGAGCAGTCCGAAATTACTTCCTATCCAAAAGTTACCTTTATCATCCCGGCAGGCCGATGTGAAATCATCTCCCTCTTTCATATTGACTAATGAAGACAGTTCGTTGGTTTTGAAGTTTAGTTTAAACAGGTTATTGGTTCCCATTAGATACAGATGCGTATCGTCGGAATAAATTGCCTGCATAGCTATTTGGCGTTGAATGTCTATTTGGGGTGCGTAGAGAATAGATGTTTGCCGGGTATGCTTGTTGTAGATATAGACTTTTGCTCCTAATATGTAAATATTATCTTTTGTAGCATATAGATTTACCAAATCACCAGATGAAAATTCTCTTTTCGAAATAGAGTCATTGATAATGGGAAAAGGTTGCATCTGTGCGGTTCTCTTATTAAAGGTAAATACCCCTTTATTAAAACATGATAATAAGAGCTCATTTTCAGAAAAATCTGTGATAGAGGTAACTTTCTCCCCGTATGTAGTAGGGTAATGATGAAATGTATTCGTTTTTTGGTCAAATGAGTTGATACCTCCTCCGTCTGTTCCAATCCAGAGCAATGTATCCTTATCTTCAAAGATGCTAACCACGGTACGTTCGCTAACTCCATTGGGATTGTTCAGTGGAACATCTTTATAGGTTTTGATGAACACTTTCTTAATGGCGAATAATCCTCCGTGTATACTGCCTATCCATATATTGTCCATCTGATCTTTATAAAGCCGGTAGATAGAGTTATTCGGCAAGGATTGTTCATCATCGGAAATATGTTTAAGATAAGAGAACTTCATAGTCTGGAAGTCAAGTATGTTGATACCTCCTCCGTCAGTAGCTATCCAAAGTTGGTTGTCTTTTTCAAGAAAATCAAAAATGATATCGTTGTTGAGCCCGGAGTTTTTGGTGGATAAACTGAAAAGCCTTTTCCCCTCTTTCGAGTAGCAGGCTATTCCTTTGCCATAGAATGATACCCAAAGCCGGTTTTGAGAGTCAACAAATATGGTGTTTATCTCACGCTCTTTTACAAATGGACATCGATACATTTTCTTTTTTATCAAGTCGTACATCCAAAGCCCGTCTTTTTTACTGCTGGTTATCAGCACATCGGGACTCCACTGAAAGATGCGGTTGATACATTTTAACTTGTCTCCATCGATGTCGGGGAAGATCGTCGTAATACTTTTATCCCTCAGATTGTATTGGTATAAAGTTTCTTCTCCTCCAAACAGGAAATTGTCACCTATTTGAAGATAAGACCAAGCGTTAAATGGCTTCCCGTTATATTTCAATGGCTGAAATTGATTTTCTGCTTTATTGTAGATGGCAATTCCTTTATTGGTAGAAACGTATAAATCGCCTAAACGATCCTCTGTAATAAAACGAATGAAATTGTCGGGCAATGAGTTTGGCTGCTCCCGGTCATGAAAATAACTTTTCAGTTCAGATTGGTCATAACTATTTAATCCCCATTTGGTACCTATCCATATGACTCCTTGATGATCTCTGTAAATGCACTGCACTCTTGATTGTGACAATCCCTGTTCCAAAGAAATTTGTCTGAAGTAGTAGTCTTGTTGTTCAGCCTTTGTAGAAAGAACAAAGAATAATATCCAGATTAGAAAAGAATACCTCTTTAGTACGTGTGCTTTTGACATAGTTATGTTCTTTTGATAGAGCAAATATAAAAGAAGTTATGAAACTGTACAATAGATTTCATCTTCTTTTGTTCACAAAGCTCATTAGATAGCTCGAAAGGATATTCAGAATACTCCTTTTGAACAGTAGCGGACTAATTATGGATGTTATTTGATCTCTATTTCCATGCTTTGCGCCTATATTTGCACAGTTAACACTAAATACGAAACGTATTAAACCTTAAAAAAAAGACTATTTACTATGGATACATCCTAAAACTGTAGAATGAAGAGGCGGCGGAGTAATGTTGGGAAAATTTTGAATGCCTTGACTTGTATCTAAAATTCCTAAAAATCTAATATCATTATATTCTAACTAAATGAAAAGTATATGGATAATCTAAGAAAAACGCTTGGCTGCTTGCTACTATTTCTTTTTGCAGCAGTTACATCTACTTATGCACAGGTTGCAAAACAGTATTCGGGTACTGTTACGGATGCCGACAGCAATGAACCTGTCATCGGTGTCAACGTAACCCTTAAAGACGCACAAACAGGTACCGTAACGGATCTTTCCGGAAAATTCTCGATTAGTGCTCCTGTTGGGTCTACACTATTGTTTTCTTATATCGGATACGTGACTAAAGAGGTTAAACTGGGAACGAATACCAGTTTGAAGATTACAATGCAGGAGGATCAGAACCAATTGAGTGAGGTAGTGGTCATCGGATATGGTGTAGTGAAAAAATCAGATATAACCGGTGCTGTGGCTTCTGTTTCTTCCAAACAATTTAAGGATCAGCCGGTAAAGCGGGTGGAAGATATTCTGCAAGGACGTACTGCAGGTGTGGCAGTGACGAGCGTAAATGGTTTACCTGGTGGTACAGTTAAAGTTCGTGTTCGTGGTACCACTTCTCTTAATACCAGCAATGACCCCCTGTATGTCATCGATGGTATTATGTCTGGTGGACTGGATGTAAATCCAGCTGACATTCAATCTATTGAAGTTCTGAAAGATGCTTCGGCAACAGCTATTTATGGCTCACGCGGCGCTAATGGTGTGGTGTTGGTAACTACTAAAAAAGGGGTGGAAGGTAAAGTACAGATTTATGCAGATGTGGCTATAGGCGTATCGAACATCCTTAAAAAATATGACTTACTGAATGCTTATGAATATGCGACTGCATTAAAGGAGTATAATGGTATCTCATTTGCAGATGATGAGATGGAAGCCTATAAGAATGGTTCCAAGGGCATTGACTGGCAGAATTTGATGTTGCAGACCGGTATTAGTCAGGACTATAAATTAGGTATTTCGGGTGGAACGGCTAAAAATAAGTATCTTATTTCAGCCAATGTACTGAATATGACAGCCATGACCATCACGACCAAGTATCAACGTGCACAGTTGCGGATAAATTTGGATAATGAACTCACCAAGTGGTTGACACTTTCTACCAAAATTAATGCTTCACGTACTCACAGTCACAATGGGGGTATTGACATTATGAACTTCCTGAACTATTCTCCTACGATGGAAATGAAAGATCCGGTGACGGGCGTTTATAATATGGACCCTTATAATTCAGTAAATGGAAACCCTTATGGTGCACGTGTCGCAAATTATGGTGACTCATACGTGTATGCTTTGAATACTAATATGGATTTGACTTTCAAAATAATGAAAGGGTTGACATTGTCTGTACAGGGTGCTGCTAATTACTCTCATGTTCCGAGTTACTCTTTCACCTCGTCGTTAGCAAAACCCGGACAAATTAGTGGTATGGAAAATGCGAGCAGGATGAATCTATTCTGGCAGAATACCAATAATGTGACTTATAACACAAGTTTCGGCGATCATCATTTGACTGCAACAGCTGTATTTGAAGCAAGTGGTGCCGAAGGCAGAAATCTAAAATTGACCGGAAGTGATTTAGCCAATGAGTTTGTTGGTTATTGGAATGCAAAAAATGCAAAGACACGCGATGGAGAAAATGGCTATTCCGCAGAAGCTATTGTGTCCGGGCTTGGTCGAATTATGTACAATTACAAAGGGAAGTATATGCTGACAGGTACTTTCCGTGCCGACGGTTCATCTAAGTTTCAGAAGAAGAATAAATGGGGATATTTTCCGTCAGCAGCTGTTGCTTGGGATGTTGCTAAAGAAAACTTTATGAGCAAACAAAACATTGTCCAGCAATTGAAACTAAGAGCCAGTTTTGGTGTTGTTGGTAATCAAAGTATCGGTGCTTACACAACATTGGGTATGTTGGCTCCTACAAATTATGACGGTTATGGTAGCGATGCAATCCATACCGGTTATTGGACTGGAAATCTCGCTACACCGGATGTAACTTGGGAAAGCACCTATCAGTATAACATAGGTTTGGACGCCAGTGTTTTAGACGGTCGCTTGAGTTTTACAGCCGAATGGTTCCGGAAAGATACTAAGGACTTGTTGCTTCGCAAACCTGCTCCTCAGTATAACGGAGGTGGCTCTTTCTGGGTCAACCAAGGTGAAGTTAGAAACTCTGGTGTTGAATTTACCATCACAGCAACTCCTTTGACTGACAAAGATATATTTGGTTGGGAAACATCGCTGAATGCATCTTATTTAAAGAATAAGATAATCGATCTGGCAGGTAGTGATTTTATCGTTGGGGAGAATTATACAAGTATTGGCGGTGGTCCTATTCAAATTAAAAAAGTAGGGTATCCGATTGGTTCTTTCTATCTTTATGAATGGGCAAACTTTAATGACCAGGGCGCCAACTTGTATAAACATCAATCTAATGGAAGTTTGACAACCAATCCGGGTGCTGACGATCTGGTTACTAAAGGGCAGGCCGAGCCTAATTGGACTTTCGGATGGAATAATACATTCACTTGGAAAAACTGGACGCTCAATCTCTTTATCAATGCTGCATTAGGACAAGATAGACTGAACGTAAGCCGCTATGCGATGGGATCTATGACAGGTGTATATCGCTTCATCTCTTTATCCGATGCTTATTACAAAAGTTGGGATAAAGTAGCCAATAAAGCAGATGCTGTGTATGCAAGTCATAAAAATTCAGATAATAGAAACTATCCTGATTCCGACTTCTGGCTTGAAGATGCATCATTTGTGAAACTGAAAAATATAAGCCTTACGTATAATATTCCTAAGAAGATAACGAAAGTAGCCGATATTCAACTGTCGGTCAGTGCTCAAAACCTGTTTACATTAACGAAATACACAGGTATGGACCCAGAAGTGTACAGTGAATCCGATTATGGCTTTAATGGTGTGGATATGGGATCTTATCCTGTTCCAAGAACATTCACTTTTGGTATGAAACTTAACTTTTAATCTTTTAACTATACATGGATATGAAAACAATATATAGAATATTCAAATCTATCGGACTAGCATTGATAGCACTTTGGATGGTGTCTTGCCAGGATTTACTGACAGAAGATCCTAAAGGGCAGTTGGCGGTGACTAATTTCTTCAATTCAAAAGGTGATCTGGACTTGGCTCTGAATGGAATGTATTCCAAAGTTGCGAGTGATATGTATGCAAATATCTGGGCAGGTTTCGAATCAGTGATGGGTGATGATATTTCTACACACCCTGCAGCTAATAAACAGGGGTTGCGTGAGGTAGATACTTATAATGTTTCGGACAATAACACTTGGGTGACTGAATTGTGGGGAGCTCGTTGGAGATTAGTAAAAGCTGCTAATTTCATTATAGATAATGCCGGACGAACTCCGGAGGTGAGCCAGGAAGAGAAAGATGCGGCCATTGGACAAGCTTATTATTGGCGTGCCTATTCTTATTTTTACTTTGTAATGGCTTGGGGAGAGGTACCTATGGTTGTGAAAGATGAAATCAATTATAACATGCCATTGGCAACCGTTCCTGAAATTTACGAGCTGATTGTATCTGATCTGAAAAAGGCAGAAACAATGGTCCCTGCTAATTATACTAAAGAACCCTACGCAAGAAATGGGGTAAACATTGCTGTTAGTCAAGGAGCTGTAAAAGCAACATTGGCTTATGTGTATATGGCAATGGCGGGATGGCCGTTGAACAAAGGAACAGAATATTATCAACTAGCCGCTGCAAAGGCAAAAGAAGTAATCGATGCTTCGAAGAAAGGTACTTATTACTACAAGTTATTACCTGATTATAAGCAAGTATATTCGATGGAGTATAATAAGAATAATCCAGAAGTGTTACTTGGTGTTTACTATAATTTGGGAATAGATGCACTTACTAATGCTCCTTTAGCCGATTTCCTGGCAGACTATGCTTATGGTGGCGGTGGATGGGGAGATACGAACGGAGAAATTAAATTCTGGTATGATTTCCCGAAAGGCTCACGCAAAGATGCATCTTATTTTCCGAAAATTATATTGAAGAATGAAACGCAATTACGTGATTGGTGGGAAGACCCCAATCCGGAAGCGCCACGTGTGGTTGTTGCTCCCTGTTTCATGAAGAAAGTAGAAACGACCACTGGAGAAGAATTCGATTATACGAATCCGAAGATTTCGATGAATCAGAATGGAGAAAAGACGCATCAGATTATTCGCTTGGCAGAAGTATATTGCTGGTATGCCGAAGCCGTAGGTCGTTCAAAAACAGGCAGTATCACGGAAGCTGTCAACTTATTGAATGAGGTACGCAATCGTGCCAATGGATCTGTTGTTGCAGACCGGGATATCTATAAGACAACCATGTCGTATGATGATCTGGCAGAAGCTGCCTATAATGAACATGGCTGGGAAATAGCCGGATACTATTGGGGAAATATTGCCACCAGAGCAAGGGATATGTTTCGCATGAATCGCATTAAAGATCATTTTGAATACAGAAAATTAAATCCGGAGATTGAAGTGGCCCCCGGAGTCTTCAGGAAAGAAGCTGTTTCCGTATCTGGTACGTGGAATGACAGTAAAATGTATCTTCCCCGTCCTTTTGTAGATTCGTCTATTAATCCGAATTTGAAGAACTGAATGAAACAATAAAAACAATCATTATGAAACTAAGATATTTATATTTAGCAATAGGTGTATTATGTAATGCTTCTTTAGTATCATGCGGCGATAGCTTCAAAGAGAAAACAGAGATTGTTGCATGCGGAATCTCCACAAATGCTTTAACATTCGGAGTCTCCTCTACTGAAGTTCAGACTGTAGATATTACGTCAGAAGCAGCTTGGGAAGTTGCAGTGGATCAGGCAGGTGGTGATTGGCTTACAGTTTCTCCTTTGGAAGGAACTGGTAATGGTATGCTAACAATTTCTGCTGATAAGAATAACGGCCCAAAACGCAGTGCAACCTTGACCATAGCGGCGAAAGGTGCTGAACTTCGAACCATCACAGTTATTCAGGATGGCTATAAAGGAACCATTTATAATTACGGTGACTTTACTGGATTGCAAAAGACGGGGCTTGTGGCAGGGATCAATCCGATCACTATCGTAGATAATGACGAATGTGAAGATGGAAAAGCGTTAAGAATCTATACCCGGGCAGGTGAAGAGTATGAAGGTACTAATGGGGACCGTTTCAAGGTGCAGACAACAACGCAATTCGGATCAGGTCGTTATGAATGGAGGATATATGTCCCTAAATTCGGAATGAATGACCGGGCTAGTATTGGAGCATTTTTATATTTTGATGATGGGCATGAATTGGATTTTGAAATTTGTTCCGGTACAGCTGCAGACCGTGCAGCACATAGTGCCGGACCAGATGATATGCTGTGCCTTGTGACTAGTCAGGCTAATCCTTTTTTCTCTGAATTCACGCCTATTAAGGGGGATGCTTGGCATACGTTTGTATTGGATTTGAAGCTGGAAAATAAGAAATATCTGGCGGAGTGGTCGGTTGATGGTAAAGTTTTAAAGAGGGCACAATTAGATTATGGTGAAGAGGCTTATTTCCGTGCTATATCTAGTGTCGAGAATCTTTATGGTATGGGCGATCATGCGGCAACTCAAGAAAATTATGCCTTATTTGATTATCTTGAATATGTTCCTTATGATTATTCAATGAAGCCGATTATCGAAGGTCAGCTTCCTCCCGAACCAGAGGGAACAACAGTGAAGTGGGACTTTGAGGAAGCTGGTTTTGTTCCTGTTGGATGGACTAACAATGGAGGAACGATTGCGGATGGAAGTTTGAATCTATCTAACGGAAATAACTTCGTTTATAGTCCGGAAGTGGGAGCTGGAAAATATACATGGGAAATAGATGTTCCTTTGGTAGGGGTAGGTGAAAAGTGGTTGGCAGGTGGTAATATCGCTGCAACTAACGCTGAAGAAAGGTCATTCTCTATGTTTGTTTTCTCGGGTACTGAAAATGATCGTGCGGCTTGTACGGTTCCTCCTGTTCCAGGCCAGATGCTGGTACGTTGTTATACAGAGGCTATGGGAGTTTACGGTGTACCTATTGATCCGGGTAAACACACTTTGACTATTGACCTTAGACTTAATGCAGATGGTGCATATTGGGCGGCATGGATTATAGATGGTGAAGTGGCGAAAACATTTACTACCTGGTATACTCCGGCACAGTTTAAATTTGGATTCTCAATGATGACCTTTGCTGATGGAGGTGGCTGGCAAGGAGATAAGCCTACTGCAAAGACATATACAGTCAAATATGACTATATAGAATATAAGAAGTATAATTATGATGAAGAATAACAGTTTACTTTACATTCAATGAGGTATTTAAGCATAATTGGAATAGCTATATGCTGTGTAATGTTGGTAATGACGAGTGTTTCCTGCAAGCAGGAAACACTCTCTTCCACCACCCTGAAGAAGAAAGTAGCTCCTTGGTATGTCTATATAGATGGAAGCTCTTTTAAGGATATAGAGCCCGTGAAAGAGATTATTAGTTCCATTAGCGTTTTTGGGAATCCTCCGAAATCATTTATCGATGAATGTCATCAGAATGATATCGAGGTATATCAGGCTGTAGGTGGGAATGAAGAAACGATTGATACGCCACAGAAAAGAAAGGCACTTGTTGAGAAGTATGTAAGTGATTGCAATGCAAACGGATATGATGGAATAGATCTTGATCTCGAACATTTGAGCCCTGATATTCAGGATGCATATACCGAATTCCTGAAACTTGTTTCAAAAGAACTCCATGCTGTTGGAAAGAAATTGAGTCATTGCGTTAGTTTTTATCCGGCTTTGTATCAGGATAACGAAACTAAAATGTTTCACGATCCGGCAGTTTTGAATACTACCTGCGACTTAATTAGAGTGATGTGTTACGATATGTATTTTGCACCTGGAATAGATAAGCCCGAGCTCAAACATAGGGATGATTGTATGGGCATTGGACCTACGTCTAATTATCTATGGACTAGAGAGGCGATGCTTTTCTGGATGAAACATATTCCAAATGATAAATTAGTGATGGCGTTGCCTGCTTATGCAAATGATTATGCTGTAACTGGCGGCATCAAAGGAAGGCAGATTTACCAATCTGTGCCTGACAGTATAAATGGAATTTTGCCTTCTCCTACCTGGTTATGTTATGAAAAGGTAAACATGTATCTATATGATGGTACTGATGGTAATCGGCATCTGTTTTATGCAAGTGATGCCAGAAGTACGGAAGCGCTACTTGAACTAGCTGATGAACTGGGAATCTCTCAAATCGGTTTTTGGCACTTTAATAGCGTAGATCCGCAAATGTGGGATACTACCGCAAAGTGGCAAAAGAAATAATAAGATAATAAATCGACCTTGTAAATAATATAGCTTTATTCTCATCCCCCCATTTAGAGAAAAGTTATTCTTAACAATAAGAGGCCGCAAAGGTATGAATCCGTATCTTTGTGGCTTTTTATTTTTTTCTTACCTTTGGGGGAACTTAACATAACCCCCAAAAATGAAGAACATGAAAAAGATCTTTTTACTCATTTCCGTCATCTTATTTATTTTTCCGGTACAGGCTCAACATACATTGAGACTGATGACTTATAATATTAAAAATGCGAATGGCATGGATGATATTTGTAGTTTTCAACGGGTAGCCAATGTGATAAATAATGCTTCTCCTGATGTTGTGGCTATACAAGAGGTAGACAGTATGACCCGTCGGAGCGGACAGAAATATGTGCTGGGTGAAATAGCTGAACGTACACAGATGCATGCCTGTTTTGCACCTGCTATAGAGTTTGAAGGAGGTAAATATGGAATCGGACTGTTGACAAAGCAAGTTCCGCTACGTTTACAAGCTATCCCTTTACCTGGTAGAGAAGAGGCCCGCACCTTGATTCTGGCAGAATTTGAGGATTATATTTATTGTTGTACTCATCTGTCATTAACGGAAGAAGACCGTATGAAATCTTTGGAAATAGTGAAGTCATTGATTGCTTCCTATAAAAAGCCTCTTTTTCTAGCCGGGGATATGAATGCTGAACCTGAATCCGATTTCATCAAAGAATTGCAAAAGGATTTTCAAATACTCTCCAATCCGGAAAAGCATACTTATCCTGCTCCCGATCCAAAAGAAACCATTGATTATATTGCCGCATCAAAGCAAAACGCTACCGGATTTGCTGTCATATCTGCGAGAGTAGTTAATGAGCCAATGGCTTCCGACCATCGTCCCATACTTGTGGAATTGCGTACTGCTGAAAAGGCAGACAAGATATTCCGTACTAAACCTTATTTGCAGAATCCTGTGGGTAATGGCATTACTGTGATGTGGGAAACAACCGTTCCTTCTTATTGCTGGGTGGAATATGGCACAGATACTACCCGGCTGGAACGTGCGCGTATGATTGTTGACGGTCAGGTGGTCTGTAATAACAAGCTGCATAAAATACGTATAGATGGCTTGCAGCCCGGACAGAAATATTATTATCGTGTGTGTTCGCAAGAGATGTTGCTTTATCAGGCATATAAAAAGGTATTTGGAAATACAGCACAATCGGCCTTCAGTGAATTTACTCTTCCTGTTGCTGATACGAAGTCTTTTACCGCTATTGTTTTTAATGATTTGCATCAACATACCAATACTTTCCGTGCTCTGTGTAAACAGATACAGGATGTTAAGTATGATTTTGTTGTTTTCAATGGTGACTGTGTGGATGATCCTGTGGATCACGAGCAGGCAACCACATTTATCAGTGAACTGACCGAAGGAGTGTATGGCGACAGCATACCGACTTTCTTTATGCGTGGCAATCATGAAATTCGCAATGCCTATTCTATCGGTTTGCGTGACCATTTTGATTATGTGGGAGATAAAACTTATGCCTCTTTTAACTGGGGAGACACCCGTATCGTCATGTTGGATTGTGGAGAAGATAAACTGGACGACCATTGGGTATATTATGGCTTGAACGATTTTACCCAATTGCGTAATGAACAGGTTGATTTTCTGAAAAAAGAACTGTCTGCCAAAGAATTCAAGAAAGCAAAGAAACGTGTCCTTATTCATCATATTCCGCTTTACGGTAATTATGAAAAGAATCTCTGTGCGAATCTTTGGACTAAATTATTGGAAAAAGCACCTTTCAATATCAGCCTGAACGCACATACTCATAAATACGCTTACCATCCGAAAGGGGAACTGGGTAATAATTATCCGGTTATTATTGGTGGAGGATATAAGATGGACAGTGCTACGGTGATGATTCTGGAGAAGAAGAACGATGAATTGAGGATTAAGGTGCTGAATGTAAGGGGAGAGGTTTTACTGGATATAACAGTCTAAAGTCTCTAATAACTTTATAAAAAATGGAGGTGCGCCAGACTTCTAGACACACCTCCATGAATTAGTTATTTCATAAAGTGCTATTCGGAGAAATATGTATAATAGAAATTCTCTATATATCCGTCATAGTTTTTGCTTTCCTCTTTGATACAACTGTTCTCGTCATATTCGAATGTGTAAGTAGCTGTACTGGATGAATGTTGCCAACCACTGCTCGTATGGCAATTAGCCGAGGCTTTTCCAAAGAGACCAGTTTCAACCAGCCAACGACTAGCTCCACTGCTTTCCGCATAGATACAATGTGCTCCGCTCACATTAGGCACGGCAGAATAGGTCTGAACTTTAAACTGCTCTACTCCATCTGAAAGTCTGGTCCATTGCATAATATTTCCATCTTCTATGGTGATGTTAGATGCAATATTACCATTCTTTTCAACTTTGGTCATGTAGCCATTCTCATCATAAGTATATTCGTAAGTGTTGGAACCATCTACAAAAGTTGCAACATAACCTTGGTCATTTAAAGTCATGTTATATGCGTTCTTACCTGTCACTGTGATATTATTTCCGTCATAAGCAAAGAGCCATTCTCTATCCAACTCTCCTTCATATAGCCTGTAGACACGTTTAACCGTACCATTGTCATTATATTCGTAATACCATTTATCCCAATCATCTGCAAAAGTGGCTATTCGATAAACTGTTACTTCAGAGGTTGTTGTAAAAGTGATTTCTGCATAGTCTGAATCTTCAAAATAGATTGATCCGGTTTTTTGAGCTTTTACTTTGAATGTATAACTTTTTTCCGGCTCTAAACCTGTCAGTTGAATTGTATTTTGGTCAGTACTTTGTTCACTACCGTTGTTCAAGCTATAAATATAAGCTGTTGCATTTCCTATGGCTTTCCATGTAATAACAGCAGAACTCTCTTTTACATCAGGAACAGTAACTTCCGGTTTATCCAGAATGTTTGTACTGGGATGATTGTCATCATCACTGCAAGCAGTCGTACCTAGTACTACTGCCAGCATGGCTAATAAGTAAAAATACTTTTTCATGTTGTTCTATTTAAGGTTAATAATTAGTTTCCGGCAACTACTATCATTCCCAAACCAACCAGGAAGAAGATAAACATCAAGGCCAGTAGTTGATTAACAGATTTCGTTGAACCTTTAAATTCTTTCCAGATAAATACTCCCCAAATAGCGGCAATAAGTGGTGCGCCTTGTCCTAGTGCATAAGATACCGCCGGACCAGCTTCTCCTGATGCGATATAGCTGAACGCGGAACCAAGTCCCCATATCGCTCCACCAAGCATTCCGCATATATGAGTTTTCGTGTTTCCTTTAAAGTATTCGGAGTAGCTGACTTTTTCTCCGACAAAAGGATATTTCATTACTAATGTGTTGAAAACAAAATTGCTTAGTAATACGCCTATTGAAAAAACAAAGATGGCAGAATAAGGAGTCATCATTCCTATAGCAGGAGAATTGAAGTTTTCTACGTCCATACCTTTCACTACGAACCTGTAGAACAAAGACATCAGTACACCGGCAATTAATGCAATGATAATTCCCTTTTTGTTGTTTTTCCTGCTTTCTTCTCCCTTTTGCATTTTTCCGGAAGCCACTCCATTGCAAATGATAGCAATGACAATGAGAGCTACACCGCCAAATAAAAGCAAAGGATTACCAGTTGGAATTCCCAGATAATTGACGATTACCCCTAATACCAATGCAATGCCAACTCCTAAAGGAAAAGCTACAGACATACCAGCCAAGGAAATAGACGCTGAAAGAAGAATGTTTGAAGCATTAAATATTACGCCCCCCAAGATAACCCAACCAATGCTGTCTCCTGATGCTTGTCCCAGATCTTCCAGGAATGAACGTCCGGTATCTCCATGACTACCCATTGTGAAGCCTAGTAAGATGGTGAACAATACCATTCCAATCACATAATCCCAATAAAAGAACTCATACCGCCAAGTCTTCGAGGCCAGCTTCTGTGTATTTCCCCACGATCCCCAACAAAGCATTGTGACAACACAAAACAGGATCGCCAACGAATAATCTTGTACTATAAACATAACTTCCTTACTTTGAAACAGGTTGATGCATCATATAATTTTCAATAAGAACCGCCATCTCCACCGCCGGCACTTTCTCGATCAGACGAAGGTCCTTACCTTTCCCATCCGGTGTCCAGCTATTGGCTCCTTCATCATTCACGACACGGAACGTTCCGCGCTCCACATTATAATAAGGTTCATACCCTTTGACTGCCACCAGCACAGCCGTAAGATCCCAACTCATCCGGCCATTTGGATCGCCTTCGGCAAAACAGAGCGAATAGGCATCTTTCACAGGACTGTCTTCCACATCCATCTGGACCAGCTTCTTCCCGGTAAAAATCATATTTCCGATTTCAAAACCACTAAATATGATTTCCGTAGGCCATCGCTCTGCCACCACACGGGATGCTGGGGTATCACAATAGACATTAAATTCCTTCCCTTCGGGAAACAAACCTGCCATCGAAACCACCCGTTTCACCTTCTTCGCGACTAAATCACAGCCGGAAAGCGGACTATATTCGTCACCACCGGAAAGCAATAGGTCCTTCAGGTTGGTGAAAAAACCGATCGTACAAACCACAACGCTGCTATCCGGCTGCGTACTCAAAATCCGGCGATAGACCTTCACCGCATCCGAAGCATCCGAGGTTTTTGCCGTTTTATGTGGATAACGTGCCGGAAGCTCTTCCGTCCATTTAGTCTTATGCCAGGTGGTCAGCGAAACGCCACCCTCGCTTTTCGAAGCACCGACAGGAATGTCCGGTCGGTTGAAATAGGTGTTCAGCACTTCTATGCAGGGTACGACATGCTCGTCCTTATTAGACGAAACAACCGCTAAAATGTTCACTTGCCCACTATCAGCCAACGCGTGCATCAGAGCCATCGCACCGACATCATCATAATCCGATCCCAGGTCCGTATCCAATATCAGGTTGACAGGCTGCACCGTCGTTTCATCCGGAGCAGTTACAGCCGATTTTCCGGAACAGGCCGCCAGCAAAGCGGTCAAACAGGTAAAAAGAATCGTTTTTTTCATGTTATT
>ERZ791607.1229-NODE-1229-length-19256-cov-3.024790_pt1 | contig 19256 bp, 18 predicted proteins | sample MGYA00509964_ERZ791607 | MGnify/ENA primary metagenome ERZ791607 (study PRJEB30046, sample SAMN00791907) | human gut metagenome | study: EMG produced TPA metagenomics assembly of the A metagenome-wide association study of gut microbiota in type 2...
CCCACCTGCTCGGCTCCAATGCCTCGAGCGTGATCCGCCATGCCCATATCCCGGTAATGGTCGTCAGGTAAGAATGACGAAAAGAGTATAAAAAAAGAGGCTACCCCTGGGTAGCCTCTTTGTTATGCAGGTCTATTGTCTGACTTGTTATGCGGTTTTCGTGCGGATCAGGTAGTCGAAAGCGCTCAGCGACGCTTTTGCCCCTTCCCCTGCCGCGATAATAATCTGTTTGTACGGCACGGTGGTGCAATCGCCCGCGGCGAACACGCCTTTGACGTTGGTTTCGCACTTCGCATCGATGATGATCTCACCCATGCGGTTGCGCTCAACGGCGCCTTCCAGCCAGGTGGTGTTAGGCAGCAGGCCAATCTGGACGAAGATCCCCGCCAGCGCGACATGATGCTCATCGCCGCTCACCCGGTCACGATACTGCAGGCCGGTGACTTTGCTGCCATCGCCTTTCACTTCCGTGGTCTGCGCATTAAGAATGATGTCGACATTCTTCAGGCTGCGGACTTTATCCTGCAACACCTGGTCGGCTTTCATCTCTGGGGCAAACTCCAGCAGGGTCACATGCTCTACGACGCCCGCCAGGTCAATGGCGGCTTCCACGCCGGAGTTCCCGCCGCCGATTACCGCTACGCGTTTGCCCTTAAACAGCGGACCATCGCAGTGAGGGCAGTAGGTCACGCCCTTGGTGCGATACTGTTCTTCGCCCGGCACGTTCATATTGCGCCATTTCGCCCCGGTGGCGATGATGACGCTACGCGCCTTGAGCACCGCGCCGGAGGCGGTTTCGATCTGATGCAGGCCGCCCTCTGTCGCCGCCGGCGTCAGTTTGGTCGCACTCTGGGAGTCGATCACGTCTACGTTATAGTCATTGACGTGCGCTTTCAGCGCGCCTGCCAGCTTCTGGCCTTCAGTTTTCGGCACCGAAATATAGTTTTCGATATCCACGGTATCCAGCACCTGACCGCCGAAGCGTTCGCCCATCAGGCCGGTACGAATCCCTTTACGTGCAGAGTAGACCGCCGCCGCCGCGCCGGACGGGCCGGAGCCAACGATCAGTACATCGTAAGCGTCACGCTGATTCAGCTCTTCCGCTGCGCGTTTTTCCGCACCGGTGTCCACTTTGGCGACGATTTCAGTCAGCGTCATCCGTCCCTGACCAAACTCCTGACCGTTCATGAACACCGCCGGAACGCCCATCACGTTACGATCGGTGATTTCGTTCTGGAAAGTACCGCCGTCAATCGCCGTATGTTTGATACGCGGGTTGAGCACCGCCATCAGGTTCAGGGCCTGGACCACGTCCGGGCAGTTATGACAGGAGAGTGAATAATAAGTCTCGAACTCGAAATCGCCATCAATATCGCGGATCTGCTCCAGCAGCGACTGGGCCTCTTTCGACGGATGACCGCCGGTCCACAGCAGCGCCAGCACCAGCGAGGTAAACTCGTGGCCCAGCGGGGAGCCTGCAAAACGTGGCCCCTGGTTGGAACCTGGGTTGGTGATCAGGAAAGACGGCTTACGCACCGGCAAGCTGTTATCTTCTTTAAAGGTGACTTTGTCTGACAGTTCAGCGATTTCAGCCAACAGTTCCTTGATTTCTGCCGATTTAGCGCTGTCATCCAGCGTGGCAATCAGCTCAACAGGCTTGGTCAGCTTCTCAAGGTAGGCCTTGAGCTGGGTTTTCATGTTGGTGTCGAGCATTGTTATCTCCTGGGCTTAAAACATCATCATGCAAGCGGCCTCGTCAGGCTGCCTGAATGCGCTTGCATCATGGTGTTGGAATAAAATGGGCGCGAAAGCGCCCATTGATTGCCGGGTGGCACGCCGTTTACCCGGCCTACGATGTTGTAGGCCCGTGCAAGCGTAGCGCCGCCGGGCACAAACAGACTTAGATCTTACCAACCAGATCTAAAGAAGGAGCCAGCGTCGCTTCGCCTTCTTTCCATTTCGCCGGGCAGACTTCGCCTGGGTGAGAAGCAACGTACTGCGCCGCTTTGATTTTACGCAGCAGGTCAGACGCATCACGGCCGATACCTTCAGCGGTAACTTCGATCGCCTGGATGATACCCTGCGGGTCAACGACGAAGGTAGCGCGGTCAGCCAGACCTTCATCTTCACGCATGTTGTCGAAGTTACGGGTCAGGGCGCCAGTCGGGTCGCCGATCATCGCATATTTGATTTTGGCGATGGTTTCAGAGCTGCTGTGCCACGCTTTGTGGGTGAAGTGGGTATCGGTAGACACAGAGTAAACGTCTACGCCCAGCTTCTGCAGTTCTTCGTAATGGTCAGCCACGTCGCCCAGTTCGGTCGGGCAGACGAAGGTGAAGTCAGCCGGATAGAAGAACACGACGGACCACTTGCCGCGGAGATCGGCTTCGGAAATATTGATGAAGTCGCCATCCTTGAAAGCGGTGGCCTTGAACGGGAGAACTTCGGTGCGAAGAATGGACATCGGAGTATTCCTTATAAAAACAAGATTTCAAACTGGTGTGATTTGCGGCTTTCTGCCACTCATCGTGTGCGAAAAATCTATCAGAAGCACCCGCTTAAAAGGGATCGACAAAAAAGAAAAAGACAGCCGGGATGTGAGAATTCTTTTCTGTTACTCTCTGGAATCTTCTAATCGACTGAAAGTAAAGAAAAAATTTGAGCGGCCTGTTGATGGGGAGAGGCATCGGAAAAGGGGTGATATCAATGTCACGGATAGGACATATCTATCGGCCACAATGCGGCAATAAATTTTCGTTTTGTCTTGCTCAATACCGCCGCCTCGGCGTTAGGATTTGAAGCAATAGATCGCGATTCTTCTGGGAGTCCCGCTGTGACCGCCAATAGCTACTGCGCGCCGGCAACGCCGGCCGAACTCGAACGTTTTACGCCTTTTCTTTTTGAGCTTCTCGACGCATCCTTTGCTGAGATTTCGGCCCGCTTCCTGCGCGGCATTAAAGTCGATGACAAGGACAACGGCACGCCCGTGACGCAGGCTGACAAACAGGCCGAAGCCATCATGCGCCAGATGATTGGTGAGCGGTTCCCTGAGCACGGAATCTTCGGCGAAGAGTTCGGCATCAAGGAAAGCCAGGAAGTTGACGGGGTTCGGTATCGCTGGATACTGGATCCGATTGACGGCACCCGCAGCTTTATCACCAACAGTTTTCTTTTCGGCACGCTGATTGCGCTCGAACGCGACGACGGAGCGGGTTTCAGGCCGATTCTCTCGTCCGTCAGTCATCCTGCTGCACGCGTGCGTACGGTGGGTTCCCTTTCGGGTACTACGCTTTACTACGACAACGGCACCGTGCCCTTGGTTCGTCCGCTTCATGTGCGTGACTGCACTCAGTTGTCCGAGGCAACGCTTCTTGCAACGAGCCACTGGACGACAGGGGAACAAAAGGGCGACAAGCGCATTCAAAAGCTGATCGACGCCGTCAAGCTCTACCGTACCTTCGGCGACTGCTTTGGTTACTTTGCCGTTGCTTCGGGCGGTGCCGACATCATGATCGACCCTGATTTGAGCTATTGGGACATCGCCGCACTTTTGCCGGTCGTGGAAGGTGCGGGCGGTACGCTCACATCGGTGACGGGCGGCAATCCGCTCAAGGATCTATCGGCCGTGTGCACGGCGGGCGGCATTCACGGCGAAGTGATCGCGCTTCTCAACAGCGGCGGCGATCAAACAGGCTCTTGATGTCGTTTCAGAGGTCGTCAAGCGTCACGCAAATATTTCAGCCGTAATATCGCTTATCTCTGACGGAAAAGGCGAAATTTGCGCCTTTTTCCGACCTAAGCGGTTGCTGTGGATGAGGTGACGGCGTTGGGACCGGAAAGCGGGATATCGATGCGCATACAAAGCCCGTGGGGTTCGACGTTCGTCGCCGTGAGGGTGCCGCCGTGGCGTTGTACCGCACGCTTGGCAATCGCAAGGCCTAGACCGAATCCGCCGCCCGTGGGTTGATTTTTGCCGCGCACGAACGGCTCAAAGATCTTTTCGAGTTCGGAGGGGTCCATGCCGGGGCCGCTGTCAGTAACGGTGATCACGACGTGTTCGTTTTCTTCCTTAGCTACCACGGAAACCTGTTGGCCTGGGCCTGAGTAGCGAAGTGCGTTGCGAACCAGATTCTCGACGGCGCGCATGAGCGAATCAACGTGCATGTTCATCAGGATGGAATCGGGAGACTGCAGCGTAACATGCGTACCGGTAGCAGATCCTTCGAAATCGGCATCATCGGTGATGGCTTCCAGTAGCGGCACCAGATCTGTCCGCTCGAAATGAATCACTGCGTTTTCGTCAAGACGGGCATAGGTGAGCAACTCGTCGACCATGGCGTTGAGAACCTGCACGTCGCCTTCGATGCGCTGCAAAAACTCATGCGATTTTTCCGGTGATTTTTCCGCCAGTTCGACGGCAACAGAAATGCGCGCCAGGGGGCTACGCAACTCGTGACTGACGTCATGAAAGAGTCGTTTTTGTCGTTCAAAGAGCCCGTGAATACGTTCGGCCATGGCGTCAAACTGACGAGCGAGCTCACCGATTTCATCGTGTTCGTGCCCGACTTCATTGGCAATGCGGACGTCAAAGACACCTTGAGAGGCTTTTTGCATGGCCCATTGCAGTTTTTTGATCGGACGCGTAGATGTCCACGCGACGCTGCCGGCAACAAACACGGAAATCAAAGCCGCTATCAGAGCCCAGCCCCACCAAGGCATTTTCCACATGATGAGTCGAATGGGGCTCGGCGGAATATCGGTGCGTACGGCAAAGAAACGGTAGCCTTGGAAAGGCCGCATGTGTCGGCCGTGTCCCCGCATCGTATAAACGCCTTCCTGGGGACCGGAATGTGCCAGACTTTCGGCCGCTTTTTGAGGTATGGAGCGCCCTGAAATTTCATGGCCCGAAGGGTCCACAACAAAAACTTCAGGGCGAGTGTTGACTTCGGGATCTTTGAGCCAGGTGATTAGAGCATCTTCCCCGCCCCAGCGGGCAATACCCAGTGCCGTGCCAATTGCGCGCTCAGCGGCCGGGCTGTGCTCAAAGGAGCCGTAATTCGAAGGTGCCTCGGTAAAAAAAGAAGAGGCACCCCAAACCAAAGCTCCCACGAATAGAAGCGTGAGCCAGATACCGGCAAAAAAGCGGATGAAGATGCCGCTGATGGATTTCAAACGCAACAATCCGAAGTCCTTTTGAGATTAGTCCAAGCGAACGAGCTGATAGCCCACGCCGCGCACGCTTTCTATGGCGATGTCTTCAACGCCTTCCTGAGCGAGCTTGTGACGGATGGCACTGATGTGTACGTCGATGGCGCGATCGTAGCGGCCCATGGGACGGCCCAGAATGCGCGGATAGATTTCAGCCTTGGGAACCGGTTGGCCGGCTGAGCGGGCAAGCATTTCGAGAAGGGACAGTTCCGTGCCCGTGAGCGGAATCTGCTTGCCGTCATAGTGTGCGCGGCGCTGAGCCAGGTCGATCTGCAGTTTGCCGACTTGTACCGGTCCGCGGTTGTTTTCGTTGCCGGCCACGCGACGCAAAATGGCGCGGATGCGGGCGACGAGCTCGCGCGGCGAACAGGGCTTCGGCACATAGTCGTCGGCACCGAGTTCCAGACCGAGAATGCGATCGACGGGGTCGCCTCGGGCGGTGAGCATCAAGACGGGGGTACGCCACTTTTCGCGAATGCGCTGCAGGGTCTCGACGCCGGAGATACCGGGCATCATGACGTCGAGAATGATGAGGTCAAACTCTTTGTTCTCGAGGGCTTGCAGACCTTCGGTACCCGAATGCGCGGGCGTGGCCTCAAAGCCTTCGAGCGTAAAGTAGTCGACGAGCAGCGTGACGAGCTCGACGTCGTCGTCGATGATGAGGATTTTCGAAGGACGTGCGTACATAAATAAAGCTCCCGAAAACTGAAACAAGCGATCGCAGCCGAAATGATTTGCGGAAAAACTTCCTCAGCGCTTACTCAAGGCCAAGGTCCTGTGTCAAGATAATTGCACAAGCTGAACCGTTTGTGCGGATTCGGCATTGTACTGAAGTCGAAATTTGCGTAGCTTTACAAAAGTCTCACGCTTCTTTGTAAAGACTCTCTTTAGATTACTGTTTAGGAAGCCAAACGGCACTGAACGAGGATTCAGATTTTTGGGTTTGGGATTAATGAAACGAACGCATCTCACTTTGACTGCCGCGCTCTGCGTCTTGCTCGCGGGGTGCGCGAGCAACACGGAGTTTCTGCAGGAGCAGGCCAAACTTGAGCCCGCCGAGTGGACGGCGACGCTGCCCGAGCTGCAGCCGCCGACGCTGTTGGGCGACAAGACCTGGTGGCAAGCCTGGAACAATCCGGAGTTAACGGCACTCCTGCAGGCAGCCGCGCAGCATAACACCGACATTCTGACAGCGCTTGCGAATCTTCGCTCGGCAGCGGCGTTGGCCGACGGTGCAACGGCAGCTCTGTTTCCGACTTTTACGGCAAACGGACAGGGCTCAGGTAATCGAGCTCAGAACAATTGGTCGGAAGGCTGGCAGGCGGGCGCTTCAGGGGCGTGGGCGATTTCGCTTGCCGGTGGCAATATCGCCGCCAAGCGAGCGGCTGATCTCGAAGCGATGGCGAGCGCCATGACTTTGGAAGACACACGCATTGCCGTGGCCGCGGAAGTTGCACAAACGTATGTGAGTCTGCGGCTGGCCTACGTGCAAAAGCTTATTGCTGAGATGACGCTTTCGAACTACAAGCAGGCGGCCGACATTGCCCGCTGGAACTATGAAGCGGGTATGTCAGATAAAACGGAAGTCGATCAGGCCGTTTCCAATGAAGAAAATGCTCGTGCTCAGATTCCGCTGCTTGAACAAAGCATCGACAGTTATCGCAACGCCTTAGCTCGCCTTACCGGTCAGTCCGTGGCAACGCTTGACGTGAAGCCTGCCGAAACGGTGCCGGCTGCGCCGATGGCTCTGGCCGTTTCGCTTCCCGCGCAGACGTTAAAGCAGCGGCCCGATATGCGTGCGGCAACCTATTCTCTGCAGGCCGCTTCTGATCGCGTCTATGAGGCGCGCAGTCAGTGGTTCCCGACGCTCAATCTTTCGGGCAACATCGGAACGAAGGCTGCGACCATCACGACGCTGGGAGCTTCCGGTACGGGAGTGGCAGGCATTCTGGCCGCGCTTGCCTTCCCTCTTCTGGACTGGGGCGCACAGGTGACGGCAACAGAACAGCAACTTGCTGCTTTGGATCAGGCGAGAGCCAATTACACCAAGACCCTTTTGGCGGCGCTGGAACAAACGGAAAATGCGATCACGGGCATCACTACGTCGCAGAGTCGAGCCGATGCGTTGCAGCGCGCTTTGACCGCAGCCGAATCGGCGGCCGATCTCGCCATGCAACAGTATTCGGCGGGTCTCACCGATTACCAGACGGTACTCAACACGCAGCGAACGCTCTATTCCGTTCGCGAAAATGAACAGAGCAACAAGGCCGATTTAGCTACACAGCTCATAGCGCTTTATCGCGCGATGGGAGGGGGCTGGAAGCCCACAACAGAAAATGGAGCGGCTGAAACAGAGCCGCAGACGACCGACAACGGCACGGCAGGATAAAGGACATGACAGAAAAGAGACTAACCATCAACGAATTGCGCGCCGGCACCAAAAGCTCTCGGGCGCTACGCATCGGCGGAGCAGCCGTGTTGATTGCGGCGGTGGCAGCCGGTGTCTGGTACTTCGGCTTTGCCGATACGGCCAAGGTCCCCGTGTACCGTACCGTTGAAATCACACGCGGTCCTTTGGAAGTGACCGTGGTGGCCAACGGCACCGTCAACCCGGTGCGTACGGTTTCAATCGGCTCCGAACTTTCGGGCATCGTTCGTAAAGTCAATGTTGACGTCAACAGCATTGTCAAGGCTGGCGACGTGCTGATCGAACTCGACGACTCCAACCTCAAGGCCAATGTCAATCAGGCAAAGGCTTCGCTTGCCAGCGCCAAGGCTTCTTTAGCCGAAGCCCAGGCTACGCTTGTGGAAGCCGAAGCCAAGATGCGCCGCTACGAAGAGCTCAACAAGAGCTCGGGCGGAAGGCTGCCCTCGCGTACGGAATTGGACGTTCAGCGCGCCACCGTTTTAAAGGCTAAGGCGGGCGTGCAGTCGGCTCGGGCGGCGATTGACGACGCGCAGGCAACTCTCGATACGCGTCTCACCGATCTTTCCAAATCCCAGATCAAGAGCCCGGTTGATGGAGTGGTGCTCACTCGCTCGGTTGAACCCGGTTACGCGGTGGCGGCGAGTTTGCAGGCCGTTGAACTTCTGACGGTGGCAACCGACTTGCGCGAACTCGAACTTGAGGTGGACGTGGACGAGGCCGACGTCGGTCAGGTGAAGGAGGGGCAGGATGCGACCTTTACGGTGGCAAGCTACCCCAATAAGCGGTTCCCCGCCAAACTCACAAAAGTCGCTTACGGTTCGACAACTTCCACCGACAACGTGATCACATACACGGCCTACCTTGACGTCAAAAATCCTCAGCTCGAACTGCGCCCCGGCATGACCGCGACAGCAACGATCAATACGGCCAAAAGCGAAAATGCGCTTCTGGTTCCGAGTACGGCGTTGCGCTTCAAACCTGTTGTGAATAACAGTTCACAAAAATCGAGCGTAGGCATCATGATGCCGCCGCATCGTACGCGCGGGACCAAGACTGCCAAGGAAGTGTCGCTTGCTCAGTACCAGCGCACTCAGACCGTTTACGTGGTGGATGAAAAGGGCGGGGCCAAGCCCGTGGAAATCGTGACTGGCCTTACCAACGGGCGCATGACGGAAGTAATTTCCGGGCCGCTGCAGGCAGGTGACAAGGTTATTACCGATCAGCTCAAGAGCATGCCCTAAGGTCGGTGGGAGCGAACGATGAGTGAACACCTCATTGAACTGCGTCGTATCGTCAAGCGCTATGGCACGGGGGAGGCGGCTTTCAACGCCCTCGGCGGTATTGATCTGACGATTGATCAGGGGGAATTTGTGGCGATCATGGGCCATTCCGGATCGGGAAAATCCACCCTGATGAACATTCTGGGCTGTCTGGACGTGCCCACCTCCGGCACCTACCATCTGGGCGGCGTGGACGTGTCCACGGTGGACGGCGAGGCGCTGCTGAAAAACTACGCCATCGTATTTCAGGATGTGGTGCTGTTTGCCGATACCGTGATGGAAAACATCCGCCTCGGCAATCGGGACGCCACCGACGAGGAGGTCATTGCCGCCGCCAAGGCTGCCAACGCCGACCACTTCATCCGCACCCTGCCCGGCGGCTACCAGATGGAGCTGAACGAGGACGCTTCCAACGTCAGTCAGGGCCAGAAGCAGCTGCTGACGATTGCCCGGGCCATTCTGGCCGACAACCGCATCCTGATCCTGGACGAGGCCACCAGCAGTGTGGACACCCGCACCGAACAGCGCATCCAGACTGCTATGGACAACCTGATGCGGGGCCGTACCAGCTTTGTCATTGCCCACCGCCTGTCCACCATCAGGGATGCAGACCTCATCCTTGTCATGCGGGACGGCGACATTGTGGAGCAGGGCACCCACGACCAGCTCATTGAGGCCGGCGGTTTCTACGCTGACCTGTACAACAGCCAGTTTGAGGATGTTGTGGATTAAGCCACGCTCCCCTCTTTGAAAAAGGCTCAGGTTTTTGATCGAAACCTGAGCCTTTTTCTTTTGTCAATTCCTACCGGATGTGCTATACTTATTTTTGTGTCTTGAAGTAGGAAAGGAGTAACCACTCATGGAAACCACTCAAAAGCCCTACGCATTCAGCCGCAAGCTATTCTGCGAAGGGATGCGGGATGGCGTGCCCATTGCGCTGGGCTATTTTGCTGTCTCGTTCTCATTGGGCATTGCAGCCCGCAATGCGGGGCTGACCCCCATTCAGGGCTTTTTTGCAAGCCTGTTCAACAATGCTTCTGCCGGCGAGTATGCAGCCTTTTCGCTGATCGCTGCCGGTGCCACCTATCTGGAAGTTGCCATCATCACCCTGATCGCCAACGCGCGCTACCTGCTGATGAGCTGCGCTCTGGCCCAGAAATTTGCCCCAGGCACGCCGTTCTTCCACCGGCTCATCATCGGCTACGATGTCACCGACGAGCTGTTTGGCATCACGATCGCACGGCCCGGCTATCTGAACCCGTTCTACACCTACGGTGCCATTGCGCTGGCAGCCCCCGCCTGGGCCATGGGCACAGCGCTGGGCATCATTGCAGGCAATCTGCTGCCCGTGCGTGTGGTCAGCGCCCTGAGCGTGGCCCTGTACGGCATGTTCCTGGCCATCATCATTCCCCCCGCCCGGAAGAACAGGGTCGTTGCCGTGCTGGTGATGCTGAGCTTTGCCCTGAGCTTTGCCTGCGGCTGCCTGCCCGGCATCGCTTCCCTTTCGGACGGCACCCGCACCATCCTGCTGACGGTGCTGATCTCCTGCGGGGCAGCCGTTCTGTTCCCTGTCACCCCCGAAGCACCGGAAACTGCCGGAACTGAGGAGGTGCAGGCATGATCTACAACAATTGGGCCTATATCGCTGTGATGGCCGCCGTTTCTTACGCCATCCGTGTGCTGCCGCTGACCCTTATCCGCAAACCCATCAACAACCAGTTCATCCAGTCCTTCCTCTACTATGTGCCCTATGTAACGCTGGCCGTGATGACCTTCCCGGCCATCATCAACGCCACCCAGAGCCCCATTGCCGGTGCAGCCGCGCTGGTAGTGGGCATCGTCGCCGCATGGTTCGGAGCCAGTCTGTTTCAGGTGTCCGTCTCCTGCTGTGCCGTGGTGCTTGTGCTGGAACTGTTTTTGGTGCACTGAGCTTTCTGCCGCTGTGGTTCTGGGTAGGCCATGGCGGCTTTTTGGTCTTTGAAAATTTTTTCGGAAAACTTGTAACGTTCCGGCGGTTTTGCCGTCTTATGGGCGAACCGGTTCCAAAACACACCAAAAAGGAGGGATGCGCACATGGAGCACCGCAGTTTTGAGCAGATTTATCTGCAGTATTACAAGCCCGTGTACGCTTACCTGATGACATTGTGCCAAAACGAGGAACTGGCAGCAGAACTGACCCAAGAGACCTTTTACAAGGCGCTGGATGCCATTGACGGGTTCAAGGGCGGCTGTGCACTGAATGTCTGGCTGTGTCAGATTGCCAAAAACACCCTGACGGATACATACCGGCGGCAGAAGCGGGAACTGCCCCCGCTGGACGACACTCTGACGGATGTGCCCAGCCCCGCCCCCCTGCCGGGGGAGGAACTGGAGCAGCGGGAAGGAGCACTGAGCCTTTACCAGAAGCTTCATGCCCTGCCCGAACCGTACCGGGAGGTGTTCTGGCTGCGGGTCTACGGCGAACTGACCTTTGCAGAGATCGCCGCACTGCACCACAAGACCGAAAGCTGGGCGCGGGTGACCTTTTACCGCGCCCGAATGAAAATGAAGGAGGCCATCTTATGAAACTACCCTGCTACCTGGTTCAGGACCTTCTGCCCCTTTATAAAGATCACGTCTGCGACGAACAGACTTCCGCCGATGTGGCAGAGCACCTGAGCGACTGTGCCGCCTGCTCTGCCCTGCTGGCTGAAATGGACGCCCCGCCCCAGGAAACTGCGGTACAGGAAGAGCAGGCCGCTGAGGCCGCTGAGGCCCTGAGCACCGTAAAAAAGAATCTGCGCGCCCGGCAGGTAAAAATCACGCTGGCCGCTGTGGGCGGACTGCTGGCCCTGATCTGCGCTTTCTTTGGCTGGCGCTACTGGATGATGCACTCTTATGTGGACCTGCCTGCCGAAGATCTTGTAGTAGAAGAGACCCATGAAGTACTTCCCTCTGATTCCTACGGGTCTATCCACACCATTCAGAAAAATGCAGTCAGGAATGCAAAGACAGGAGTTTATTACACCACAGTCGGCTATCAGGTACGTTATTACAGGGACAGCCCCATTGTGTTCCTGAGCGTCACACAGACCCGGTGGGAAGCCCTGATGCGCACGTTCAGTAAAAACAACGAGCCTATCTGGTTTGAGGTTTCAAGTCCTTACACGCTGTTTGTTACGCGGGACACCTATTTGACCCTGCGGGCCGCCCGGCTCATGCCAGAGCAGGATGAACTGATTGACATTCTGGCAGATGATGCAACGCTGACCCGTTACGATGGCGGTTTCTCGTGGACTGATACTTCCAAGACCATCAGCATTCTTTTAGAACAAGTGCGTTTTGCAAAAGTACGCGCAAGAAAAGCATCATGAAAAAAATCTTAATTTCCGGCTCCTCCGGCTTTGTGGGTTCCCGGGTACTGCACCAGTGGCAGGGCCGTGCAGAGCTTATTACCTTCCCGCGCGGATCTCTGGCCGCTGCCGATGAATCCGCCATTCGCCGTTTTGCGGAAACCGTGCAGCCGGATGTCATCCTGCATCTGGCCGCATTGTCCGATACCGGCTACTGCCAGCAGCACCCGGAGGAATCCCAGCGTGCCAACGTCGAACTGCCCATCCAGATGGCAAAGGCCGCACGGGACACCGGGGCCAAACTGATCTCATTCAGCTCGGATCAGGTGTACGCAGGTGTGACCCAGCCCGGCCCCCTGCCCGAAACGCTGCCGCTCTCCCCCGCCAATACCTATGGTCAGCACAAGCTGAAGGCCGAGGAGCGGGTCCTTGCGCTCTGCCCGGAGGCAGTGCTTCTGCGGGCCCCTTGGATGTACGATCTGCCCGGTGATGGCCTGCCCCTCCGGGGCAATCTGCCGCTGAACCTGCTGCAGGCCGCACAAGACAGTACTCCCGTTCGCTTTTCGCCACACGATCACCGGGGTGTCAGCTGGGTGCGGGAAGTGGTGGAACATCTCTTCCCCGCCTTGCAGCTGCCCGGCGGTGTATACAATTTTGGCAGCGGGAACGATGCCGACATGGTCACAACGGCCCGGCAGTTTGCCGAAGCGCTGGGCGTGCAGGTGCAGATCGAGCCTGCTGATTTCTCCCGCAACCTTGTGATGGACAGCTCAAAGCTGGCCGCACAGGGGATTCGATTCCATGATACGTTGAGCAGTTTTGAAGGCTGTTTGAGGTTTTATCAAAAATAAGAACGACCCTCTCCGCCAATGCTCCGCATTGCCACCTCTCCCAAAGGGAGAGGCAATTGCAGCTTCGAGGTAAGATTCTGCAAATCAGCAGTTTTCTTCCCGTCAGATGCGTTGGCTCCCCCTTCGGGGGAGCTGGCACGCGTCAGCGTGACTGAGAGGGTCGTTTTATGTTACAGCAGAATACAGATCAATCCGGTGCAGCCATCGTTGATAACCTGTTCCAGCGTTTCCTGCAGGCGGGTGCGGGCTTCCTGCGGCATGTGGAGGAGCTTGTTCTGCAATCCCTCATTCACCAGTTCATGCAGGCTCTTGCCAAAGATGTTTGATTCCCACAGCCTCTCCGGGTCTGCTTCAAAATCGCCCAGCAAACTCTGCACCAGATCCTCGCTCTGCTTCTCGGTGCCCACAATGGGGCTGATTTCGGTATGGATGACGGCTTTCATCATATGGATGGAGGGTGCGCTGGCTTCCAGCCGGACACCGTACCGCCCGCCCTGCCGTACGATCTCCGGTTCCTCCAGCGAGAGCTCCTCAATGCTGGGCATCACGATGCCGTAGCCGGTGGCTTCCACCTGTTCCAGTGCACTGCGGATCTTCTCGTACTCCCGCTTTGCCCGGGATAGCTCAATGATGCAGGGCATCAGGCCCGCTTCGTCGCCAATTTCCAGCCCCGTCTGCTCACTGAGAACGCGGTAGAACACCTCCGGCTTCAACAGAACGGTCACCCGCACCACGCCGTCGGCAAGGTTCATGCCGCTCAGGGCAGACTCCTGCACCGAATCTCCGGCCAGCGCTCCGGCACTGTTCTGGGCCGGAACATCCTTCATCCGGCTGATCTTCTCTGAAAACTGGAGTGCCGCCGTGTAGATCTCGTTCTGGAGCCAGTGGCCCTTTTCCAGCATCGTCACCCAGCGGGGAATGGCAAAATCCAGCTCCCGCACCGGAAATTCGTAGAGGACACGCTGCAGGATGGACAGCAGGTCATCTTTCTGCAGATCCAGACAGCTCACCGGCAGGACCGTGCGTCCGTAGGCCTGTTCCAGCTCTGCAGCCAGAGCCTTTGTCTCCGGAGCATCCGGGCGGGTGCTGTTGAGCAGGATGACAAAGGGTTTGCCCAGCGCTTCCAGCTCCTCCACCACCCGCTTTTCGGCGGGCAGGTAGTTTTCCCGGGGGATCTCGCTGATGGAGCCATCGGTGGTGACCACGATGCCGATGGTGGAGTGATCCCGGATGACCTTGCGGGTGCCGGTTTCAGCGGCAAGGTCAAAGGGGATCTCTTCCTCGAACCAGGGGCTTTTGACCATGCGGGGCTTCTCGTCTTCCTCGTGGCCCATGGCTCCCTCCACCATATAGCCCACACAGTCGATGAGCCGGATACGGCATTCCCCGCCGCCCTCCAGTTGGAGCGGCACGGCCTGCTCCGGGATGAACTTCGGCTCTGTGGTCATGATCGTTCGCCCTGCCGCCGACTGCGGCAGCTCATCCCTGGCCCGGAGCTTTGCGTCCGCCGGGCCGATGGCAGGCAGCACCAGCTGCTCCATAAACTGCTTGATGAGGGTGCTCTTGCCGGTGCGCACCGGCCCCACCACCCCGATCAGGATCTCCCCGCCGGTGCGTGCCCCGATCTCCCGGCAGACAGTGGCTTCCAAACACTCCTGTTTTTCCAAATTGCTCTCTCCTCTCTCCCGTCCGCACCGGGCGGCAAGGCCGCACCTTCTGCGTCTGCTTCTCGGAAACAGTCTATTCGGACAGGCGGCAGGATATGAGCGGCACCTAGCGAAAAAGCGTCGGTTGACGGAAAAATCCCTCTGCGCTACAATAGAGAAAACTGTATGGAAAGGTGGAACGCAGATGGAGTGGAAGGTTTATTTTGAGGACAATCCGGGCTGTCACCGCCCGCATCGGGGCCGCCCCGGGCAGGAAGTGTCCTGCGGGGCACACTCGGTGTGGGGCGGGCAGCATTTCATCATCCCTGCGATTTACCTTTGTGGAAAAGGGCTGGTTGTAGATATCTGCCGCCGGGTGGAGCGTGAGGCGATCGAAGCACATTACCAGAAGTTGGCCGCTTATGAAGGGATGGATATTGACGAATGCCCGCCGGAAGTTGTTGAACTGGCCGAAGCCGAGGACCCGTTTGGTTCTTTTGACTATCTGCCAAGTGTAGCCATCAACGGCAAAACCGTGGAGTACAGCCGCGGTGCCGGGGAATATTATAACCCCCTCCGCTCCGAAGAGGAGATCGTTTGCAGCGGTGAACAGGCGGCGCGGGACATCGTGAAGCACTACGGGCTCGACCCGGAACAGGGCTGGGATCTCCGGCAGTGGAGCTTTCCCTGGGCGACAAAGCACAGGCCTGCCCACATCACCAGCCTGACACTGACCCTCACCCAGCGGGAACAGCCTGCCGAAGCGGTGCAGTTCACGGCAGCGCCCGGGAAGACCGTGGAGTTTGCCCGCCCCGTCACCGGTGTGCCCTGCGTGCTGACGGTCAAAGACCTGAAACCGGCCCGGCTGCCGGAGAATGACCTCCCCCACATGGGGCCGCCTATGGAATGGCCCCGGGAATTTGTGGAAATGACTTACACCCTGACCCCCGCCGTGACCACCGGCTGGGTGCAGGTGAACGACTGCGTCTCTAGTGATAAGCCCATCCGGAAAAGCGACGCACCCACGGAAGATGGAGCCATTGGCATCATCGGCGGGGCAGACGGCCCAACGGCGATCTTTGTGAGCGGAAAGCAGCAGGGTGATACCCGCACCGCCTGTTCCTCGCTCCACTTTGCGCCGGTGGAACCGGAAAATATCCGGTGGAAGGTGACCTACTACCAGAAGCAGTTCCCGGATGAAACTATAGCGCTCTTATAACGAAAAGACAGGCGGCACCAACCGAAGTTGGATGCCGCCTGTTTTACTGTTCAGATCAACTTGATGGCCACTGCCTCGCTGGTGCGGTCCTGGGCTTCGTTGGTATGCTCGGGGTCATCCAGCATATAGCGGAGCAGAAGCACCTCGCCCACATAAAGCACCGCCACCTTGATGGGGATGCTGCCGGAATCCAGCGGGCTTTCCTGCGCACCGCACCGCAGCACCACATCCGCCATGGCTGCGCCGGGCGAATCCTCATAATGGGTGAGCAGAATGATCTTTGCGCCGGATGCCTTGGCCGTGCGCAGCGTTTCCAGCATATCGCGGGTCGCGCCGGAATAGGAGATGAAGAGCACCACATCCTCCGGGCCCATCAGACTGGCAGCCAGGATCTGCAGATGACTGTCCCCTGCGGTGCGGAACTTATTGGACAGGCTGGAAAAACGGGCGCAGATATCGTTGGCCAGCAGCATACTGCCGCCCTGACCCAGGCAGAACACCTGCCGCGCCGCACGCATCAGATCCACAGCCTGCTCCACGGCTTCGGGCGAAAGAGAATTCTGGGTGCCGTTGATGGCAGTGAGAAACAGGCCGCTGGCGTGCTCACACAGGCTGGCGGTGGTAGCGCCCGGCTCCGGCTCATGCTGGTTGACCAGTGCACCGGTGGCGTTGGCCTGCGCCAGCGAAATGCGCATCTCATGGTAGCCCTCAAAGCCCAATGCCCGGCAGAAGCGGAACACCGTTGCCTCTGCTACCTTGCATTCCCGCGCAAGGGAGGAAATGGAAAGGTACTGTGCCTCGTCGGCATGGTGGACAAGGTAATCTGCTACAGCACGGCCGGATTTTGTCAGTTCGTCCTGCCTTTGCTGCAGCAGCTCCCAGAAGTTCGTGGTCGTAGACATGATGGTCTCCTTTTTCCTGCTCCATTTCCCGCCGGAAGGGCCGGCCGCACACGCCAACACCATTGTCGGGAAGTTTTCCTTTAAGGAAAGTATAAAAGAATCTCTGCCGCTTGGCAAGAGGGGCTTTGACTACAAATTCGCGATCGTTTCTGTGCAGAGCGCCCAAATCCGCCGCATTAGTATGACTTATTTGTGAAAATCCTTTTCAATTTGCTGGATTTTCCGCCCTTTTTTGAGTGAAAACTATTTTCACCGGCGAAAAATGTGATTTTTCCATAATGGTTACAAAATAGCTACAACTTTCAAAATTTCCATGAATCATGTCCAAAAGGTCGGTCTTTTCACTAAAATTGTGCGACATCCACAAGAAAAGTCTTTCATTATTGGGCAGACAGCCGATAGACAAAATGAAAATATTTTTCTATAATAAGGCCAATAGAAGCGGTTCCCACACGAGGGCCGCAGAGCAGAATCGCACTACATCAATGAGTAAGGAGAAGTTTCTTATGAAAAACAGTATCTCTCGCCGCTCTTTCCTGAAGGCCGTGGGTGCCCTGAGTGCAGCCGGTGCACTGGCCGCATGCGGCGGCAGCTCCTCCAGCAGCACTGCTGCTTCCTCCACTGCAGCTTCTGCAGCGGCAAGCACCGCAGCTGGCGCAAACATCAAGCTGTGGACATACCCCATCGGCGGTTGGGGCAAAGATGAGACTGTGCAGGAGCTGATCTCCAGCTTCAATGCAAAATATCCCGACATCAAGGTCACCGTTGAGTACCTGGATTACACCAATGGTGATGACCAGGTCAACACCGCCATCGAGGGCGGCAGCGCACCCGACCTGATCATGGAAGGCCCCGAGCGTCTGGTTGCCAACTGGGGCAAGAAGGGCGTTATGGCTCCCCTGAACGACCTGTGGACCGATGATGCCAAGAAGGACATTTACGCTTCCGTTGAGTCTGCCTGCAGGAACGATGCCGGCGACTACTATGAGTATCCCCTGTGCATGACCGCACACTGCATGGCCGTGAACATGACCAAGGTCAAGGAAGTGGGCGCAGACCAGTACATTGATACTGATAAGCACACCTGGAGCACCGACGGCTTCCTCAAGACCGTTGACGCACTGTACAATGGCGGTTATGAGAATGTTGCAGCCATCTACTGCAGCGGCCAGGGCGGCGACCAGGGCACCCGCGCGATCATCAACAACATGTACGGCGGCACCTTCACCGATGCTGAGCACACCAAGTACACCGCTGACTCCCCCGAGAACATCAAGGCCATCCAGGCTCTGTACGATGCCAAGGGCGTGAACTTTGATGCTTCCATCAACGGCGGCGAGGAGATCACCCTGTTCCGCAACGGTACCCTGCAGATGGCATTCTGCTGGAACATTGCACAGCAGCTGAACTCCGACAACAACGATGCCGGCCTGACCAACAGCGGCGACGAGATCTTCCCCATGGCCTTCCCCACCGAGAGCGGCGATCCCAAGCTGTGCGGCGGCATCTGGGGCTTCGGCATCTTCGACAACGGCGACGAGGCCAAGATCGAGGCAGCCAAGACCTTTATCGACTTCATCGCTGCTGACCCCGACCAGGTTGGCGCAAGCGTTCTGGCTTCCACCTACTTCCCCGTTCGCGAGAGCGTTGGCGACATCTACGCCGGCAACGACATTATGAGCGAGTACACCAAGTTCATGGGCTTCCTGGGCGATTACTACCAGATCACCCCGGGCTGGGCAACGGCTCGTACCGAGTGGTGGAACATGCTGCAGCGCGTTGGCACCGGCGAGCCCGTTGAGCAGGCCGTTGCTACCTTTGTTGAGAACGCAAATGCTGCCGCTGCTGCCGAGGCATAAGCGCACCACCTGAGTTTTTCATCGCAACGTTATAGACCTTGCCCCTTCCTCGATAATCCCGGCGAGGGAGGGGCATTCTTTTTGCAAGTTCCGTCGGGAGCCGGTCATTTTACCGGAGCTAAACGAAAGGTTTGGTGATTTTCTTGGCTGCTACCACCGTAAAAGTCAAAGAGCCAAAGCGCAGCCGCGCACTGGTCCGGCAGGAGACCATCGCATCCTACCTCTTCCTTCTGCCCAGCCTGATCTTCTTTCTGGGGTTCGTCATCTATCCCATGATCCTCTGCGTGGTCACGAGCTTCTTTGATTCCACCATGAACCGCGCCGATGTCTTTGTCGGCCTTGCAAACTACAAAGAGCTGTTCGCCGATAAGATCTTCCTGGGTGCTCTGAAGAACACCTTCATCATCGTCATCGTATCGGTGCCTGTGACCTGCGCCTTCTCGCTGTGGGTCAGCTCTGCCATCGTGGATCTGCCCGAGTGGGCCACCAGCCTTTTCCGCTGCGTGTTCTACCTGCCCGTGGTCACCGGCT
>ERZ791607.1242-NODE-1242-length-19071-cov-3.017564_pt1 | contig 19071 bp, 19 predicted proteins | sample MGYA00509964_ERZ791607 | MGnify/ENA primary metagenome ERZ791607 (study PRJEB30046, sample SAMN00791907) | human gut metagenome | study: EMG produced TPA metagenomics assembly of the A metagenome-wide association study of gut microbiota in type 2...
CAGGACTAAATTCTACCGCCCTGTAGGGCAGTGGAATTTAAAATTTCATTTTATGGCTGAAAAGAAAAAGGGCGAAAAACTTGACATTTGCGCGTTTATCATAAATAATAAGGTACTGAAAAAACAAAGGAGGAACTTGTTATGAAAAAATTTGGAATCAAAGAAGTTGTAGCAACCGGTATCGGAACCGCATTGTTCATTGTTTTGACAGAAGTGCAGATTCCGCTGGGAATTATCCCGAATACATCCATGCAGCCGCGTGCCGCAGTGATGGCATTTCTTGCCGCAGTGTTTGGACCAGTTGTTGGAGGAATCATTGGTCTTTTGGGACATGCGCTCGGAGATGCACTGTTTTATGGCGGTGTATGGTGGAGCTGGGTATTCCCGGATGCAATTTTTGGGATTTTAGTTGGCTTATTTGCAAAGAGTTTTGAGATTAAGGCTGGTGGATTTAATAAGAAGAAAGTCATTCTTTTTAATGTGGTTCAGGTTGTTGCGAATGCAGTCGCATGGATCGTTGTTGCACCGGTGCTTGACATTCTCATTTATGCAGAACCTGCAAAGAAAGTATTCTCACAGGGAGTATGTGCATTTGTAGCCAATATCATTATTGTAGGTGTACTTGGTTCATTACTTGGACTGGGATATACAAAGATTGGAGCAAAATCATCAAGTCTTACAAAGGAAGACTAAAAACGTATGGAACCGATTATTGAATTTGAAAACTTTACATTTAAATATCGGTCACAGATGGAGCCGACACTCCGGGATATCAATTTAAAGATTTATCCCGGAGAGAAGGTTCTCATTATTGGACCATCGGGATCAGGAAAGTCGACATTATCAAATTGTATCAACGGACTGATCCCTTTTTCGTATGAGGGAGATAGTACCGGGACGCTGAGAATCGAGGGAAAAGATCCGAAAAAACTTGGGATTTTTGGGCTTTCCAAGATGGTTGGAACCGTGTTGCAGGATACGGACGGGCAGTTTATCGGTCTGACGGTTGCGGAAGATATTGCTTTTGTGCTGGAAAATGACTGCATGGCACAGGAAGAAATGTTTCGCAAAGTGGACGGTGTGGCAGAGACGGTAGAAGTAAAAGAGTTGCTTTCCCATGCACCATCGGAGATGTCCGGTGGACAGAAACAGAGAGTTTCCATGGCGGGCGTTATGATTGATGATGTGGATATTCTTTTGTTTGACGAGCCACTCGCCAATCTTGATCCGGCGACAGGAAAGAAAGCGATCGCGTTAATTGACAGAATCCAAAAGGAACAGAAAAAAACGATCGTAATCATTGAGCATCGTCTGGAGGATGTGCTGTACAAAGATGTAGACCGTATTGTTGTGGTCGGAGACGGAACCATTGTTGCGGACATGAAACCGGATGATCTGCTGGTTGGAAATATCTTAGAGGAACAGGGAATCCGGGAACCTCTCTATGTCACGGCACTCAAACATGCCGGATGTACCATCACTGCACAGGATCATCCGCAGCATGTGGAAACCATGAATTTTGAACCATACAAAACACAGGTGCGGGAATGGTTTGAGACTACGCAGATTCCGCAGAAACAGGAAACACAGGAGAAGGTACTTAAAGTAGACCATCTGCATTTTTCTTATCAGCCGGAAAAAGCAATTCTTTCGGATATCAGTTTTGATGTAAAGAAAGGCGAAATGATCAGTATTGTCGGGAAAAACGGTGCCGGAAAAACGACACTGTCCAATCTGATCTGTGGATTTTTAGAACCGAGCAAAGGAAAAATTGAGCTGAACGGAAACGATATCTCACCACTTTCGGTCAAAGAGCGTGGGGAGCATATTGGAATTGTCATGCAGAATCCGAATCAAATGATTTCTAAGCCTATGATTTATGAGGAAGTGGCACTTGGGCTTACTGTGCGCGGAGTTCCAGAGGAAGAAATCCGTGAGCGTGTGCATGAGACACTGAAAATCTGTGGATTGTACCAGTTCCGGAACTGGCCGGTTTCTGCATTGAGTTTCGGTCAGAAGAAGCGGGTGACCATTGCGTCTATTCTTGTTATGAAGCCGGAGATCCTGATTTTAGATGAGCCAACTGCTGGTCAGGATTATCATCATTATACGGAAATTATGGAGTTTTTAAAGGAAATCAACGAGACACAGGGGACGACCATTATCATGATTACGCATGATATGCATCTGATGCTGGAATATACCAACCGTGCGATTGTTGTGGCAGATGGAAAACTTCTGACCATTGATACGCCGGCAAAAGTATTGACCAATGAAACGATCACAGCTCCGGCATATTTAAAGCAGACGTCACTCTATGAGATGGCAGTCAAATGTGGAATCGAAGAGCCGTCTCAGTTCGTACAGAGGTTTATCAATTACGAAAGGGCGGTGCGGTAATGGCAAAGTTATTGACCTATGAAAAAAAAGACACCTGGATGGACCGGCTGTGCGGGGTTACAAAGCTGATCTATTTTCTGGCATGGTCCATTACGAGTATGCTTACGTATGATACCAGGGTACTTGCCGTGATGCTGGTACTTAGTCTGGTATTGTTTAAGCTTTCAAAAACAGAGTGGAAACAGGTCGGTTCCATTTTCAAATTCATTATGTTCTTTCTGGTGATCAATGTGCTTGCAATTTTTATTTTTGCGCCGGATCAGGGAACAAAAATTTATGGGACAAAGCATGTACTTTGGCAGCTTTCTGCACATTATCCGATCACTGCAGAGCAATTGTTTTACGAGCTGAATATTATTTTAAAATATTTTACCATTATTCCGGCGGTATTTATTTTTGTTGTGACCACCAATCCATCAGAGTTTGCGGCTTCCTTAAACCGCATCGGGATCAGTTACAACATCGGCTATGCAGTGGCGATTGCACTGCGCTATATTCCGGATGTGCAGGATGATTTCCATAAAATTAAAAATGCGCAGGAAGCGCGTGGAATCGAGATGTCTGGAAAAGCGAAGTTGATGAGTCGGATTAAGAGTACAGCCTCTATCATTTTCCCGCTCATTTTTACAAGTATCGGCCGTATTGACACGATCAGTAACGCAATGGAGCTGCGTGGATATGGGAAACACAGAAAGCGTACCTGGTATATGGGAAGAAAATTACAGCGCAATGATTATCTGTGTATTGCACTGGTGCTTGGATTTGCCGTGGCTGCACTTGTGATTACCTATCATGATGGCAGCCGGTTTTATAACCCGTTTATATAAACAGTAGAGATTGCGCAGCTCGTCTTAATAAAATTAGAAAAGGAGCTATCGCACCAGCGAATATCGGTGGCACGACAGCTCCTTTTGTTTTCCATGTCTGTTTTTAAGCTTCGGTTGAAGCATCTGGTGCAGAGGCTTTAGTCGGGGTTTCGGAAGCATTTTCCGACACGGTCTCAGAAGCTGGTTCCTCAGACGGCTGTTCCGGAGGAATCACCTCGACGTCCTCTTCCTTAACCGGTTCCGGCTTTGGCTTTTCCGGCATTTTCTGTCCACAGGCACTGCAGAATGCAGCATCGGCATCCACGCTTGCACCGCAGGATGGGCAGATCGCTACACCTTTCATCTGGTGAATGCTTTCACGGCATTCCTTAATTCTGGCTTCGGAAACGGCAATCGCATCCAGCCAGGTTTTTACATCTTCTTCGGCATCTTCGCGATGTTTTTCCACATACCATTTTCCAATCTGTTCGTATGCAGTATCAATCTTGCGTTCTTCCTCGGAGATATTTAAGTTTAATTTTGCAGTATCTGCCAGATCTTTTGTTTTTTTAATGGTAGTCTGGCTCACATCACTGATCTTTTGTCCTAAGTTGTTTAAAAAAGACATATATTTCACTCCTTTCCTATATCAAAAACCTTATGTTATGAATTATCATAACATGCTGTCTGAAAAACACAAGGAAGTTTACAGATTATTTATGTCTTTTTCTGTTTTTTTTCCGGGACATGCGTGGTACCCGGACGGATGGTGCTGCAGCCGGAGTTCCTTCCTGAGAGGATTCTTCCGATGCCGAAGCTTCCGCAGGAGCAGATTCAACTGGTGCCGGAGCTTCCACAGGAGCAGATTCCGCCGGTGCCGGAGCTTCCACAGGAGCAGATTCCGCTGATGCCGAAGTTTCCACAGGAGCAGATTCCGCTGGTGACGGAGCTTCGGATGAACCGGTGACAATTTCATTTAACAGCAATGCTTTTGCAAGATTTCCTTCCGCAGAAATTTTCCCACTCTGGTAAGCTTCGAGAATGTCAAGGCTGCCCTGCGCGAGTGCAAGCAGATCAGCAGCTGAAGTTGTGACTAAAATGTCACGGTCGTAATATTCATATGGTTCAACATGAAGCTGTCCGTTTGCAATTTCCAGATACAGGGCACCTTCGGCTTCTCCCTGTATGTTAAATTGGATGGCAAGATGTTCGCTGATTTTAGAAGCATCTTTCTCCTGATAAGTATCTTTTAATTTTGAAACTAATTCCTGATAGGTCATATTCTGTTATTTCTCCCTTCTCCATCTGCTAATTAGATTGGTGATTGCGCAACTCGTTTCTGCGGGCTGTCGTTTTGTCGGGGACACCGTCTGAGCGATTTTGTGTCTGCCTTAGAGGGAAGCTTCGAATAAGCATGCCCACGGTTCTATTTGCGCAGTCACAGAGTGACATATTGAAAATAAAGTAAATATCAAGACAAATGGGGAGTGGGCGTAATAAACGTTTCGAAGATTCCCTCTTAGGCAGACTAGAAATTGCGAACGGTGTCCCCGACAAAACGACAGCCCGCAGAAACGAGTTGCGCACCCACCTGTTTGCTAATTAGAGTATAGCTTTTCTGTTATGCTTGTCAAGCAAACTTTATGAAATTATCATTGCGGGAAGCCGCTAAAAAGCGTACAATAGGGATAACAAAATTTTAAAATAAAGGAAGGGATCAAGATTATGAGAAAAACCAAAACGCACAATGTACTCAGGCGTCTGCTTGCGTTTGTCCTGATTGTTTCACTGCTTCCACTGGGGTATGCGGGCAATGTGATGGCTGCAACAACCGGTACACGGAACGTAAGTATTCAGGTTACATACGGACAGACGGATGCCAGAAATGTCTATGGCATGATCAACAGTATGCGCAGAAATTTATCCGATGCATGGTACTGGGATGCAAACAATTACACGAAGACATATTGTAATAATCTGCAGCCGCTTACTTACGACTATGCACTGGAGCAGGTAGCCATGAAACGTGCAGCAGAGATTGCACTTTCGTATTCACACACCAGACCAAATGGCACAAATTATTATACTGCTTACAGTGAAAACGGTGTCTATGCGGGAGTTTATGCAGAGAATATCGGTGTGAATTATTCTTCAGCATCTGCACTTCACAACGCAATGCGGGAAGACAATGCAAATTTTTCCGGACAGGAACAGCGTAGAAATATGTTAAACAGCCAGTTTACAGCTGTCGGAATCGGACATGTATATTACAATGGCTACCATTACTGGGTAGAGGAATTTGCCAACACGGTAACCAGAACTGCCTATACGGCACCAAACAACCAGACAACAACCGTAACTAATCTTCAGGTTGCAGAGAGCAATATTACTTCTGACCAGATTGTTGTTCCGTCATCTATTGGAACCTATATCCAGATGTCTGTCGGACAGACGAAAGATTTATCCGGATGCTATGAAAACATTAAGGTATCGAATCACTGGCCAGGCAATGCAAACTGCCCGATTGTACAGGGGCTGAATATGTATGTATCCAATACTGCGGTTGCCTATATCAGCGGAACAAAACTGATCGCAAATTCGACAGGGTCTACAACACTTACACTGAACCGTCCGGATGGTAAAATTCCCCTGCAGATTCCGGTTCAGGTAACAGGAACCAATAACAGCAGCAATACCTATTCGTACTATATTCCAAATGCTTCGGTAGGTACAATCGTTGATCAGACATACACCGGATATGATATCCGTCCGTCTGTATCGGTATGGCTGAATGGCGGATATCTGTATGAGGGAAGAGATTATACCCTTACTTACAGCAACAACCGCAATATCGGTACTGCATCCGTAACAATTAACGGAATCGGAAATTATTATGGAAGCAGAACAGTTTATTTCCGTATTGTAAATCATGGAAACGGAAATACAACGGTTTCATCCAATAACCTTGCAAATGCGGTGATCAGTAAGATTGCAGCACAAAGATATACGGGATCTTCCGTAAAACCGGAAGTTACCGTTACATTAAATAACATTGTTTTAAAAGAAGGTTCGGATTACTATCTGAATTACAGTGACAATGGTGCACCGGGAAAAGCTGCTGTTATGGTAGTGGGAACCGGTAATTATACGGGATCTGCAAAGACAAGCTTTATTATTAAGCCGGAGAAGCCGGTTATCACAAGATTGCGTGCACACGGATCAAAAGTCCGTATCACATGGCTGCCAGGTACTTCCGTTACCGGCTATGAAATCTACCGCTCCAAGGGAGCATATGATTATGGATACAAGAAGATTGCGGCTACAAAAGATGGTGAGATGCAGTCTTATACAAGGGCAAAACTCACCAAAGGAACTTATTATTACAAGATCCGCAGCTATGTTACGGTAGATGGAACAAAGTATTACAGTCCATACAGCAGTGTGAAGTCTGTAAAGATCCGCCGCTAGGATCAAAGCATAATTGAAAATAAGAATTAAAAATGTCGGTAGATATCTGTCAGATATCTACCGACATTTTTGGTATACAAAGTTAAAAGATTTATTTCATCTGTGCGACCCGGTCAAATTCCTCTTCGATTTCTTTGGAAGGTTTTGGTGTCAGCAGACTGACGATTACGATCGCAGCGCAGGCAATCAGGAATGCAGGAAGCAGTTCATAGATGTTCCAGATACCACCGAGCGGGCGGATCAGGTATTTCCAGATAAATACCATGGAACCCCCGCAGACCATACCGGCAAGTGCGCCCCATTTGTTGGTACGTTTCCAGAACAGGGAAAACAGAACAACCGGTCCGAATGCGGCACCGAATCCAGCCCAGGCGAAAGAAACGATGGCAAATACGGAACTGTCCGGATTTCTGGCAATGAATGCGGCAACGACAGAAATTACAAGGAGTGTAATTCTTGCGGCTGCCATGCTTCCGTTTTTGTTGGAAGAATCTTTGCGGAAAGCACCGAGAATGTCGGAAGAAACCGCAGAAGATGCAGCCAGCAGCTGCGAGTCCGAAGTGGACATGGTGGAAGCTAAAATGCCGGCGAGAATCACACCCGCAAGCAGGGCAAATATCACACCGTGCTGGGAGAGCAGGGCGGAAATTTTTACGATAATGGTTTCGGAATTCGATCCGGTCAGCATCTCCAGTGCGCCGACTTTGCTCATGGTATAACCGATCACACCGATAAAGACGGCAACGAACAGGGAGATTACGACCCAGATGGTTGCAACGCGGCGGGACAGTTTCAGTTTTTTCTCATCCTCGATTGCCATAAAACGGAGCAGGATATGCGGCATACCGAAATATCCAAGTCCCCATGCGGCAGTGGAAACAATGGTCAGGGCACTGTAAGGAGCGGCCTTTCCGGTGTTTACATCATAGGAAAGTGTCATGGAAAGATATCCCGGAAGCTCGGAGGCGTTGTGGATAACGGCACCGATACCGCCAGCAGTTTCTACACCAAAGATCAGAACTACAATCAGAGCAACCGACATGATGATACTCTGGATAAAGTCCGTTGTGGAAGCAGCAAGAAATCCGCCAAGTGTTGTGTATGCTACAATTACGATAGCACTGATAATCATGGCGGTCAGATAATTTACCCCGAATAAGCTGGAAAAAAGTTTTCCGCATGCGGCAAATCCCGAGGCAGTATAAGGAATAAAAAAGATAACAATAAAAATAGCAGCAATGACCTGCAGCATCTTTTTTTCATCGCGATAGCGGTTGCTGAAGAACGATGGGATGGTAATGGAATTGTTGCAGGTGTGCGTATAGCGGCGGATACGTTTGGCAACGATCAGCCAGTTAATGTATGTACCAACAGCCAGTCCGATTGCGGTCCATCCGGCATCTGAAATTCCGGTGAGGTAAGCAACGCCCGGAAGTCCCATCAGAAGCCAGCTGCTCATGTCGGAAGCTTCGGCACTCATCGCGGTTACGAAAGGACCGAGTTTTCTGCCACCCAGATAGAAATCGTCAGTACTGTTGTTCTTCTTGGAACATCGGAAACCAATATAGATCATACCAATAAGGTATACGATAATGGCAATCATGATGCATATTTGTGCAGATGTCATAAATAAATCCTCCTCTTTTGTACGCTTTCACACGCTAATTGTTCATAGTATAGCACAGATGATAATTATACCGCAACCGGGAAATCCTGTTTGACACTATGGGCAATAAGATGATAAACTGTCTTTGTCTATACATGAGAAAAGCAATTCCGTTTGGCCTTCAACATGTGCTTGCCATGTTTGTAGCAAATCTGGCACCCGTACTGATCGTCTGCAGTGCAGCTCTGGTTCGGGGCATGGTATCATCTGCTGGTAGGTGCTCTGACACTTATCGTGTGTCTGGTGGCAAGATATGTGTTAAAGGGCGTTTATAAGAATCTGAATATTCTGGTAGGACTTATTTTCGGATATATTCTTTCTATTATATTTACGGTTGCAGGGATTGCACCTATGGTGGATTTCTCCGGAATTCAGGAGACCATTGATCAGGTAGGATTTTTCAGCATTCCAAAACTTGTGTTTTTTACCAGTCACAAGCCGGTATTTAATCTTGGAGCCTTTTTAACCATTGCGATTGTTTTTCTGGTTTCTGCAGCAGAGACAACTGGAGTGACAACTGCTGTGTGTACCGGAGCACTTGGACGTGACCTTAAAATGGAGGAACTTCAGGGCTCACTTGCCGTGGATGGATTTTCCAGTGCAATTTCCGGATGTTTTGGATGCCTGCCACTGACATCGTTCAGCCAGAATGTCGGACTGGTTACGCAGGAGTGTTTGTTGTTTCCCTTCTGCTGAGCCTTCTTTTGCCGAAGAAGAAACAGGCAAATTAAATACACGTTGTTAAGGTAACGTTAAGGTGCAGCGATTTTTAAGATAAGGATTTGGTGTTATGATGATATCATCAAAAAGGAAATGGAGGAATTTGATATGTGGAGTCGCGCACAATTAAAGGGAAGGGCGAAAGCAACATTTAAACGAAATTATTGGAAATGTATTCTGATCAGCCTGTTGCTGACACTGATTGCAGGGGGAAGCGGAGCTGCTTCGGGCAACCTCAGCAGTGCAACCGGTTCCTTACATGGATCGGAGAATCAGGCAGGCAGTTCCTATGATTATGACAGCGGTTATGACAGTGATGATGGTTCACTGCGTGATTTTGAGGCTGGGCTTGAAGAAGGCTTTAAGGACGGACTGAAAGCAGGAAACAGGGGAGTGATGGGCGGTATGGTCGCAGCAGCGATCGCCATCGGCATACTCATAGTTGTTTTTCTGGTGATTTTTGTCCTTATACTTCTGGTTGATGTATTTATCATAAATCCGTTTGAGGTTGGATGCAGGAGATTCTTTATCCGCAACTTAAACGAGCCGGCACAGATTGGGAACATTGGATATGGATTTGACAATAATTACAGGAATGTTGCAAAGACAATGTTTTTCCGTGATCTGTTTACGGTTTTATGGTCATTGCTTTTTATCATTCCGGGTATTGTAAAAGCATATGAATATATGATGATTCCGTACCTTCTGGCAGATAACCCGCAGATGACCAAAGAGCAGGCATTCGCGGAAAGCAAGCGTATGATGCAGGGACAGAAATGGAAAGCATTTGTTTTGGATCTGTCCTTTATCGGATGGTACATTTTATCCGGACTGACACTTGGAATTCTTGCAATCTTTTATGTGTCACCATATGTGAATGCAACACATGCCGCACTGTATGAGGCACTGTGCTATGCAAACCCGGCTGGTTCAAACGGATTTACACAGCAGGCGGATCCGGTGAATTCACCTTTCCGGCAGGAGAATGTATGAATTATACGATTTTAATTGCAGATGATGAGCCGGAGATACGAACGCTTCTCCGGCTGTATCTGGAAAATGAAAATTATCAGATTATTGAGGCAGAAAACGGGAAGCAGGCACTGGAACTGCTAAAGAAAGAACATGTGGATCTGTGTCTGCTGGATATTATGATGCCGGAGATGGACGGATACCATGTGTTGCAGGAATTACGTAAAACAAGCAATATTCCCGTTATGATACTTTCGGCAAAGGATGCGGATTCCGAGAAGATTCTGGGGTTAAATCTCGGGGCAGATGATTATCTGGCAAAACCGTTCAATCCTTTGGAGGCAGTAGCACGTGTCAATTCAAATATCCGTCGGTTTTATGCGCTGGGGACAGCGGAACTGTCATCCGGTATACTGACCGTCCGGGATCTGGAACTGGATCCGGAAGGCTGCGTACTCAAAAAAAATGGAGAACCGATTGAACTGACTTCGGTAGAGTACCGGATCATGGAGTTATTTATGAAGCATCCGGGAAAAGTGTTTACCAAACAACAGATCTATGAACAGGGATGGGGTGACACTTATGTGGTTGCAGACAATAATATTATGGTCTGCATCAGCAAGCTGAGGGCAAAACTTGATGAAGACCCGGCAGCTTATATTCGAACCATCCGCGGATTGGGCTATCGGCTGGAGAAATAGCAATGCGTGATTTACAGGCATTTTTGATCAAACGGTTTATTTATATCCTTGTACTGGTGACAGTTGCACAGTCGCTGATCAGTTTTTTGATCAGCCAGGCGGTTATGCCTGTGGTGATGAAAGTTTTTTTCCCGGATTACCAGAGGCAGTCATCCGTTGGAAAGACGGATCTGTTTATTTTTATCATATGTGTTCTGTTATTGCTGATAGTAAATGCCGTCCGGATGCTTTTGCCATCACCGCTGCAGGGAATGATGCAGTGGACAGGGGAAAGGTTACAGGACTGGCTGGGCAATGCACTTCCGGCGACAAGGAGTTCCGTCGTCGTACAGGAGATGGAAGGATGGAAAGCCATCCTGCTGTTTGTGGTTCTTCTGCTGTTAATGGTGTGTATGCTGCTTCCTTATATTTTGGGTGCGATAACGTTCGCGCGGATTGTGATGGCGGAGTTTCATCAGATCCAGGAGGAGCGCGAACAGCAGCAGAGAGAGTTTGACCGCAAGCGGAATCTGATGCTTTCCGATATCGCACATGATCTTCGGACACCGGTCACGACCGTATCCGGTTACGCAAAAGCATTGGCGGATCATATGGTACAGGAACCGGAAAAACAGCAGGAATATCTGAACGCCATCCAGAATAAATCGGTTCGGATCGGAAATCTGATCAATTTGCTGTTTGAATATGTAAAACTGGATAGTGAAGGGTTTGCATTAAATGGAAAAACACTTGATTTGTGTGAACTTCTCAGAGAAAATGCGGCAATGCTGTATGCAGAGATGGAAGAAAATGGAATGACACTGACAGCAGATATTCCGGAGGAAACGATACCGGTCTGGGCGGATGAACTTCAGTTATCCCGTGTAGTGACAAACCTTCTGACAAATGCCATGCAGCACAATCCAAAGGGAACAAGAATCGGACTGTTTGCTTATAGGGAGCTGGAGCGGATTTATGTATTGGTGGCAGACAGCGGAATTCTGATTCCAGAGGAACAGGCGCAGCATTTGTTTGATCCTTTTACGCGTGGGGACAAAGCGCGGGTAAGCGATGGGAGAAACGGACTTGGACTTTCCATCGTGTCAAAAATCGTGCAGATGCACGGATGGGACTTAAAACTGGTGCAACAGCCACAGATTCAGCATTATGCAAAAGCAGCCGGATTTGCAAAAGCATTTGTGATCCGGATGGAAAATGCCGGTATGTATTCTGTGCATCCGCTAAAATAAAAAAGTGGCAGAAAAGAGGGAGAGTCTATGATAATTATAAGAGCGATGAATCCGTATGAATTGCTTTGGATAGTACTTTTGATTGTGTTTGTTCTGGGAGAACTTGCAACAATCGGACTAACGTGCATATGGTTTGCCGCAGGTGCACTTGCGGCACTGGTTATGGCAATGGCAGGGGTAAATCCGGTGGTGCAGTTTCTGGTATTCTTAGTGGTATCCATTCTTTTGCTTGCTGCGACAAGACCGTGGGCGCGTAAATATGTAAATGCTAAAATGCAAAGAACAAACGCGGATAGCCTAATTGGGGAAAATATACGGATTTCCGAGCGCGTCAGTAATATGGATCAGACCGGGATGGCAGTTGTTCATGGACAGGAGTGGACGGTGCGTACCCGTAATGATAATGAGATCATTGAACCGGGAGAAGAAGCAAAAATTCTGGCAATCAGTGGTGTCAAACTTATAGTAGAAAAGGTATAGGTAAAGGAGGAAAAAGTTATGCCTGTTGTAATTCTCATTGTAGTGATCATTGCATTGGTCGTTATTGTGAACTGTGTGAAAATTGTTCCACAGGCGCATGCGGTAGTTGTGGAGAGACTTGGAGGGTATCTTACCACATGGTCGGTAGGGCTGCATTTTAAGGTGCCGTTTATTGACCGTATTGCAAAAAGGGTATTGTTGAAGGAACAGGTGGTTGATTTTCCACCACAGCCGGTAATCACAAAAGATAACGTTACGATGCAGATCGATACAGTTGTATATTTTCAGATCACTGATCCAAAGTTATACAGTTACGGTGTAGAGAACCCGATCATGGCAATCGAGAATCTGACAGCTACAACACTTCGAAATGTCATCGGTGATCTGGAATTAGATGAGACATTAACTTCCAGAGAGACGATCAATACACAGATGAGAGCAACACTTGACGTTGCGACAGATCCATGGGGAATCAAAGTAAACCGTGTGGAACTTAAGAACATCATTCCACCAGCAGCCATTCAGGATGCCATGGAGAAACAGATGAAAGCAGAACGTGAACGAAGAGAAGCGATTCTGATCGCAGAAGGTGAGAAGAAGTCCGCGATCTTACGTGCAGAAGGACAGAAAGAATCTATGGTCCTTCAGGCAGAGGGAGATAAGGAAGCAGCAATCCTTCGTGCGGAAGCGAAGAAAGAAGCAACGATCCGTGAAGCAGAAGGTCAGGCAGAAGCGATCCGTGCGATCCAGAAAGCGAATGCACAGGGTATTGAATCAATCAAGGCAGCCAAAGCTGACGATGCAGTCATCCAGTTAAAGAGCTTAGAAGCATTTGCTAAAGCAGCTGACGGAAAAGCTACAAAGATCATTATCCCATCTGAGATTCAGGGGATGGCAGGTCTTGTAAAATCAATTACAGAAGTTGCCAAAGACGATGAGAAGAATATTGCAGATCTGATCGAAGAGCAGGTACAAGACACTGTAAAAGAACAGTAAGATCAGAAAATGTTTATGGAAATATGACAACACTTGGCGGTATGCCGGAGCACAAAAGACGTGTTCCGGCTTTTGCCACGTCTGACATTGACGGGAGATAAAAGATGAAGACAATCGTTTGTTATGGAGATTCTAATACTTATGGCTATAATCCGGAAAATGGATTCCGTTATGAATATGAAGAACGATGGACAACCATTTTGCAAAAGGAACTGAAAGATTCTGCGATCGTGATTCCAGAAGGATTAAACGGCAGAACAACAAGTTTTGAAGATGAGTTAAGACCAGGAAGAAATGGTGCAACATATTTAGATCCATGTTTACACAGCCACGGACCGATCGATCTGGTAGTGTTAATGCTTGGAACGAATGACCTTAAGATCCGTTTTCAGGCAACACCAACAGATATCGGAAAAGGGATCGACCGTCTGATCAAGATGATCAAATCGATCACTCCACAGAAGAGACAAGATGGACAATCCGCAAAGATCCTTTTAATGGCACCACCGCATCTGGGGGATGATCTGACAGAGATTCCAAGTGGAGAAGAGATGGGATTTGAAAGAGGGATCAGTTATTCCAAGAGATTGGCACCGATTTATGAAGACTGGGCAAAGTTTCATAACATTGAATTTCTGGATGCAGCAAAATATGCAAAAGCTTCCGAAATCGATGCCTGCCACCTGACAAGAGAAAGTCATAGGAAATTAGGTGAAATGGTTGCGAAAAAATGCAAGGAAATCCTTGAAATATAAGGGTTTCGGGTTGTTTTCAAAGATGCATTCCTATATAATAACAACTATATGATGTCTGCCAGGGATCAAAGGGCAGAGACATCCAAGATACAACAAAATGGAGGAACAAAAGATGGACGCAAAGACAAGCTTAAAGGGAAGAAGTTTCTTAACATTAAAAGACTTTACACCAGAAGAAATTGGTTATTTTTTAGATTTAGCAGCAAAATTAAAAGCAGATAAGAAAAAAGGGATCACAGGAAACAGTCTAAAAGGGAAAAATATTGCTCTTTTATTTGAAAAACCAAGTACAAGAACAAGATGTTCATTTACGATCGGATGTGTTGATGAGGGTGCACACCCAGAATATCTAGGAAAAGATGATATTCAGTTAGGACACAAAGAATCTGTAGAAGATACAGCAAGAGTTCTTGGAAGAATGTTTGACGGGATCGAATTTCGCGGATTCTTACATGAGAACGTAGAGAAATTAGCAAAATACAGTAGAGTTCCAGTATGGAATGGTTTAACAGATGATTACCATCCAACACAGATCTTAGCGGACTTTTTAACATTAAGAGAACAGTTTGGAGAGATCAAAGGATTAAACTTCGTATTCGCTGGAGACGGAAGAAATAACATGAGCAACTCTTTAATGATCGGATGCAGTAAGATGGGATTGAATTTCACATGCTTAGCACCAAAGAGTTTATGGCCAAATGAAGAACTGGTAAAACAGTGCGAAGAGTATGCGAAAGAATCTGGAGCTAAGATCCGTTTTACAGAAGATGTGAAAGAAGCTGTGGAAGGTGCAGACTGCATTTACACAGACGTATGGGCATCTATGGGTGAAGAAGACAAGGCAGCAGAAAGAATTGCTTTATTAAGACCATATCAGGTAAATAAAGAAATGTTAGAGATGACAGGAAAAGATACTACAGTTGTTATGCATTGCCTGCCAGCAGTTAAAGGACATGAGATCACAGAAGATGTTTTTGAACATTATGCAGATGTGATTTTTGATGAAGCAGAAAATCGTATGCACACGATCAAAGCTGTTATGGTAGCGACTTTAGGAGAATATTAGGAGATAGGATATTCAATGAAAAGTAAGATTCTCAAGGAATTAAAGAATGCAGATGATTATATATCAGGACAGCAGCTTTGTGAGCGGTTGGGAGTTTCAAGGACTGCTGTCTGGAAGCATATCAAAGCATTAAGAGCAGAAGGTTACGAGATTGATTCTGTGACAAATAAAGGCTATAAACTTATGATGGAACCAGATCTTTTGACAAAAGAAGAAGTAGCATCCTGCCTTCATACCAAATGGCTTGGAAAAGATCTTCATTGTTATGAGACAATGGATTCTACAAATCTTGAGATCCGCCGTCTGGCAGAAGCAGGTGCCGGTCACGGAACCGTTGCGATCACAGAAGAACAGACGATGGGAAAAGGAAGAAGAGGACGAAGCTGGTTGGCAGAAGCTGGAACAGGGATCGCGATGAGCTTTCTTCTAAAACCTCAGATTGAAGCTCAGAATTCTTCTATGCTTACGTTAGTTACTGCATTAGCGGTAAATGAAGCAATCTGTGAGACAACAGGAATTCGGGCAAAGATCAAATGGCCAAACGATATCATTGTGAATGGAAAGAAGATTTGTGGAATCCTAACAGAGATGAGCCTTCAGATGGATGAGATCAATTACATTGTAGTGGGACTTGGTATCAATGTAAATATCGATCATTTTCCAGAAGATTTAAGTGATAAGGCAACTTCACTCCAGATCGAGGGAGGAAGAAAGATCAAGAGAGCTCCATTGGCAGCGAAAGTGTTAGAATGTTTTGAAAAATATTACGATATGTTTTTGAAGACAGAAGATCTTAGCATGTTGCAAGATGAATACAATAAACTTCTGGTACATACAGACCAGAAGATCAAGGTTGTCAGAGGTTCCAAAGAAGAGATATTCTTATCAAGAGGCATCAATCATCGTGGAGAATTACTGGTAGAGGATGAAGATGGAAAGGTATCAGAAGTTTCATCCGGAGAGGTATCAGTAAGAGGTATCTTGGGATACGTATAAGAGATTCCGAGAATATATACAAGAAACAAGGAGAAATACAAAAACATGTATCAGGATAAAGTTACATTATGCGGTTCCAATGCATATGAGAAGAAATATTACTTAAACCCTGATTTTTCTGGATTACCAGAACAGATCAAACAGGAACTGCAGATTGCATGTGTACTATTTACAGCAGAAGTCGGCGGAGTCTTGACATTAGAGTTCGATGAAGAAGGCAAATTAAATTTTGTTACTCATGTGGAAGATAATGATTTCTTTTACGATGAGATCGGAAGTGAACTGATGATCAAGAAACTAAGACAGGAAAAACAGGATTTCTGGGAGTCCTTGGAACTATATTATAAAATATTCCTTTTGGGAGAAGATGAGGTATAAATTATGTTATTAGCACTCGATGTTGGGAATACCAATATAACGATCGGCGTATTCAAAAGAAAAGAGATTATAGAGGTATTTCGAATTACAACAAAGTTACCAAGAACATCCGATGAATTTGGAATTCTGATTTCAAGCCTATTAAAGGAAAAAGGATTGGATGAAGGTGAAGTGAAGGCAGCGATCATAGGATCCGTTGTGCCAAATATCATGCATTCACTGAGTAGTGGTTTGATCAAATATTTTGATGTAAAACCGATCATTGTAGGACCTGGGATCAAGACAGGGATCAATCTTGGAAGATTTAATCCAAGAGAAGTTGGAGCAGACAGGATCGTGGATCTGGTTGCAGGATATGAAATATATGGCGGACCAGCACTCGTCATTGACTATGGAACTGCAACAACATACGATATTGTCACAGAGAATGGCGTATTCTTAGCAGGTGTGATCGCACCGGGAATTCGCACTTCAGCAAATGTACTATATAGAGATGCAGCACGTCTGCCAGAGATTGAAATCTTAAAACCAAAGACGATCCTTGCAAACAGCACGATTGACAGTATGCAGGCAGGTTTGTACTATGGAGTTGTTGGTGAGACAAAATATATGGTACAGAAGATGAAAGAAGAGACAGGCTTTGATAACATGAAAGTTATCGCAACCGGAGGCCTTGGAAATATGATCGCACAGACGGTTGATGAGATCGACTATTACGATCCAACATTAACATTGAAGGGATTACAGATCATTTATGAGAAGCAATAAATTAAAACCTCTGGTTATTGGAGATATTACAATTGAACACCCGTTAGCACTTGCACCGATGGCAGGAGTTACAGATCTACCATATCGTTTGTTATGTAAAGAACAGGGTGCTGGAATGATGTGCACTGAGATGGTAAGTGCCAAAGGATTATACTATGGGAACCGTAAATCTGAGCCATTGATGGCAACAGATCCGAAGGAAATTCCAGTAGCGATCCAGATTTTTGGATCCGATCCAGAGATCATGGGTCAGATGGCAGCGAAAGTCAATGATGGGCGGTTTCAGATGATCGATATCAACATGGGATGTCCGGTTCCAAAGATCGTGAATAACGGTGATGGATCCGCATTGATGAAGAATCCGGAATTAGCAGGGAAAGTGATCAAAGCAGTTGTAGATGCTGTGGATATCCCGGTTACAGTTAAGATCCGAAAGGGATTTAACGATGAATTGATCAATGCACCAGAGATGGCACAGGTTGCACAGGAGAATGGAGCAGCAGCGATCGCAGTTCATGGAAGAACAAGAGAACAGTACTATTCAGGAACAGCAGACTGGTCGATCATTCGCAAGGTAAAAGAAGCTGTTGATATTCCGGTAATTGGAAATGGTGATATCACATGTGCAAAAGATGTATTACGAATGCAGGAAGAGACAGGATGTGACGGATTTATGATCGGAAGAAGAGCCAAAGGGAATCCATGGATTTTCAAAGAGATCTTACATTTCTTTGAGACAGGAGAAGAAATGCCAAGACCATCCTTAGAAGAAGTTGTTACCATGATGTTGAGACATGGACAGATGATGATCGATTTTAAAGGAGAATACATCGGAGTCCGTGAGATGCGGAAACATGTCGCATGGTATACATTCGGTTTTCCAGGGGCAGCAAAACTTCGCGAGAAGGTAAATCATACAGAGACATACGAAGACTTAGAAGAATTACTGCAAAATTATCTCAAAGCCACGAATGGCAGGGATTAGGAATTGACAAAAGAAACTTAGGTAAGATATAATTAATCAGTTAACATTTAGAACGAAAGGAATAGTGTTATGGCAGAGGCAAAGAAGAATATATTAACCCCAGACGGTTTAAAAGCATTAGAAGATGAATTACAAGAATTAAAAGTCGTAAGACGTAAAGAGATCGCACAGAAGATCAAAGAAGCAAGAGAACAGGGTGACTTATCAGAGAACGCGGAATATGATGCAGCCAAAGATGAACAGCGTGATATGGAAGCACGTATCGAAGAGATCGAAAAGATCTTAAAGAACGCCGTTGTTATCGATGAGAAGTTTGAAAAAGGTGTCATCAGCCTTGGATGTCACGTATTATTAGAAGACATCACTCTTGGAAAAGAAGTAACATACCATATCGTAGGTTCTACAGAAGCAGATATCCTTCAGAACAAGATTTCCAATGAAGCACCGATCGGTAGAGCTTTACTTGGAAAGAAGATCGGAGATGTCGTATCCGTAGAAGGAATCAATCAGGTAAACGACTTCAGAGTCATTGATGTACAGAGAAAGTAAGAGGAAGTAAGAAAAGTGGCACAGCAGAATAAAGATACAAACGAACTGATCAAAGTAAGAAGACAGAAACTGGCTGACTTACAGGCAGCTGGGAAGAATCCGTTCGAGATCATGAAATATGATGTAACACATCATT
>ERZ791607.1243-NODE-1243-length-19055-cov-14.859263_pt1 | contig 19055 bp, 18 predicted proteins | sample MGYA00509964_ERZ791607 | MGnify/ENA primary metagenome ERZ791607 (study PRJEB30046, sample SAMN00791907) | human gut metagenome | study: EMG produced TPA metagenomics assembly of the A metagenome-wide association study of gut microbiota in type 2...
TTTCTCACTGTTCAAGCGGTTTCAGGCTTTCTCAAGTACCCTCTGTTTTTGTGCCCTCTCGTTTGAGTGCTTGTCTATTATATCACGCTTTTCGAGCTTTGTCAACATCTTTTTCATTTTAATTTTGCACAAATGGTTTTAAACCGTTATATTCTCCGATTGTGCAAAATGTAAACAACCACAATATACAGTTTTCCGCTATCAATATTTAGTTATCAACAGCCGCATTCCTGTATGTTGAAAACTCGTGCATTCTTTCCGTAAAGCTAAAAACAATGCCGCCCTTTAAGGACGGCACCGATAAAAATCCTATTTTTCCTCGTTCAGTTCGGAAATTATTCTGACAAAGCTGTCAATATCATTAAAGTCACGATATACCGAAGCAAATCTGATATACGCCACCTTATCTATATCCTTCAGCCTTCGCAGTACCAGTTCGCCGATCTCGTCCGACGATACCTCACGTCTGAACTGGTTCTTCAACTCCTGTACAATATCTTCAACCATTTTTTCAAGGTCTTCGATCTGTACCGGACGTTTCACCGTAGCTCTCGCAAGCCTGTTTATCAGCTTGTCACGATCAAAAGGTTCAATGGTATTATCCTTTTTCACAACCATAAGCGGTATTGTTTCCACCATTTCATAGGTCGTAAAACGGCACTTGCACGACAGACATTCACGTCTTCTGCGAATTTTATTTTCCGCAGGGCGACTGTCTATTACCTTGCTGTCCTCATATCCGCATTCCGGGCATTTCATCTGTTTTCCTCGCTTTCGCTCTGATCCTCACGGTTTCCTTTTCCATATTCCTGTATTCCTGTATTTATGTATTTTAACACACTTTCGCAGCTTTTTCAAGCGTTTTCTGTAATCAAAGACCCATCTTATACTTATCGTATATCTTTTTCATATTATTCGCACATACAGCAAGTTCGTCATAGCTGCTGTAATTCTCACGGTAAAGCTCGACTATCATTGCTTTATCGTAATTTATTTTTTCAAGTTCGCTGAAAAGACGGTTGAAGTTAAAGCTGCCCTTTCCTATCGGCAGGCAATCGCAACCTGCGTTTCCGTCGCTTACATGAAGATGTACGACCTTGTCACCTATTATATCCATAAGCCTGAACGGATCTACATTGCTCCTTCTTGCCTGTTTGAGATCTACAACAAATCTGACCTCGTCGCCGAGTTGTCCGATCATATCCTCGATAAATCTTACACTGCTGCTCTTGCAGTAGCAGATGTTTTCCTGTGCCACCGTAACACCGAATTCTTTTGCGAGGCGGAACAGACGCAGATAGCGTTCCATATACCTTTCATCAGGTACCTTTGAGCTTAGGATAGCTCCGTGCAGGACAAACACACCCGCACCGATCTCCGCCATAACCTCAAAATACCTCTTGTAAATATCTATCAAATATTCGGTTCTGCGTGGATAATCGCCGAAAAGAAACAGCGTTTCCATAGGCGAAGAAAACGGATGCATGGATATTACGTTCATCCCGTATTCACCGATGATTCTTCTTAGTTCAACAAGCACCTGCCCTTCAAGCTCGTCTATCGAATTTACGAATATCTCAACATTTTTTACACCCCGCTCGGCAAGCTCATAAAGAGCCTTTTCTGTTTCAAGAGGGTACAGACAAGCCGTAGATACGCCAATATCCATTTTCATTACTTCCTTTCTGAAAATCAGCCCGCCAGAGAACAAATGTTCCCTATTATTGATATGATTAGCGGTAATACATACACCGCCGCCAGCACCGCAACAAGCAATGCGTAAATGCCGACCCTGCACAGACCTTCCGCCTTATCGGCAATTGCCGTTATCTTTTTGCGGAATATAATGTACAGTGCCAGTGCCGCAAAGCCTGCAATGCTCAGCACAATACCCGGTTTAAGCCCCTTCGGGCAGAAACTGAAGGTTATATCATTTTTACCTTCCTCCAGCTTTACCGCCATAAAGCCCGACATAGAACGGTATATCTCAGCAGGCTTTCCGTTTATCGTTGCAGAAAATCCATCGTCATACGGCACCGACAAAAACAGCCACTGACCGCTCTTTGCGTTGTCTGCCGTTCCGCTTATATTTCCACCGTCAACCTTAAGATCGGCGGTCTTTGTTTTATTGATAGCTTTTTCCAGCTTGCCGAGCGACAGTCCGTAAATACCATAGCTTGAGCAATAAGTGCTTTCGTTTACGTCAACATCTATACTTACCTTCTCATTTTCGAAAGTACCGAGATATAAAAGTCCGTTGCTGTCTTTATTCGGAAACGACAGATCCTGCTTGATGCCGTTTACATATATTGCAAACGAACCGTTGATATGCTCGTTGATATTTCTTGCAACAAGATCAAAGCAATCGAAATACAGCGCCTGCTTTTCGCCTATATCCAGCTTGTAGCTGAGCGTTGCGATGCGAGTATCGCTCTTGGGTGTGAAATAATATATCCCGTCACGATGTGCATACCGTATATTCTTTTCTCCGGTATGCTCATACTCGGTAAACAGCAGTTCGTTGCCCGTATCAAGCAGATTCTTTGCAAGATATTCCTGTATAACTATACGTTCCGCCTTAGGCAGTTCCGTGCATTGTGAGAGATCGCTGTCGGTCACTATTCCGAGCGGAAGATAATATTCGCTCTCATAGATCGAATAGTTCTTGTCACGATAAATCACAGGCTCTCTTGCGCTGAATTTCTCTATATAATATTTTATATTCATAACGGCATCGGTAAGAGCCGTGCCTCCGTTGCCGGTTACCTCCATCCAGTAGGACGAATAGCCGAGCCGTTTCATCGCAAACATATAATCCTCCGATGTAAGCGAGGTATAATGTGCGATGGTGGGATATCCCAGTCCGCCTATAAGATTTGCGTCAAAATATTTCTTAGGCCACTGCGTCAGCTTCACCCTGTAAAAATCATCGTCCTCAGGGATTTTTCCTTCAAGCTCTATCGCATTGTTGTACTTGACGGGAGTATATGCTGATGCGCCTATATATACGTTTGCGTTGAAAACGCTCTCCGCTACAACAATTACAGCCAGTACAGAACAAACCGATTTGAAAGTGAGCTTCTTGAAAACGCCGAAAGCCATAGTCAGAACATACAGTGCCGTAAATCCGCAGAAGATAATTAAAAGCAGGATGAATGACTCCGAGCTTCCCCACAGTGTCGAAACATACGAATCCAGTTCGTATCTGCAGTTACAGTAGTACCATATCGTAAAACCGAAATAGATAACGCCGGCGGCAGTTATTCCGATAAGATAAGGCTTTTTATTCTTTTGCGCATAATCATCAGGCTTTGTATGCGACAGCTTCACCGCCGCAAAGGTCAGCATCATAAGCGTAGTCATATAGCCGTACCGCATAGGGAATGCCATATAGTCGCCCGTGTGCCACATCTTGTTTATCGGCTCAAACACCACCGGCAGAAGCGTAAGAAACGAAAGCAACGCATAGAATCTGCTGTTCTTGCTCTTTCTTCGCAGAAAATACACGATGAAAGCCGCAACGGAAAATCCCGTACAGAAAATAAGTGGCAGATTTGTATATATCCCTGCAAATACCGCAGAATCAAACAGGCCCTTGAGTATGTTTGCACCTCTTGCGGATGAAAGATACTGTGCAAAGCTCGGAAGCCATACAACAGCGGAAATCAGCGCCGCTATACCGCATCCGATAATAAACCTCGGCGCAATGCCCTTTGTACTGCCCTTTTTTCTGTTAAGAAAAATGTAAACGCCGAAATACAGTATCGTGAACAATACCACCATATAGCTGAGATAATAATTCAGCACCAGCATTCCGACAAGACAGAATATAAGACCGCCTGTGCGTTTACGCTTTACGAGCGAATTGAACGCTATCAGCAGTAGCGGGAAGAAGTACATTACATCGAGCCATACCGTGTTCTGATAGAACAGCATAGAGTAACCGCTGAACGCATACATAACGCTGAAAAGCGCCGAATATGTCACATCCAGCTTTTTATGGCAGGTGCGGAAGTACGCATTTGCGGTTATCGCACAGACAGCCATTTTCATAAGCGTCATAATGTTCATGAACAGCATCATGTCCGCCTTGTCTACAAATGCAACAAGAAGCGAAAACGGGCTTGATATAAAGAACAGGAACACGCCGAGGAAATTCATTCCGCCGGCATTCTGCCAGTTGAAGAAGAAATCCCCCTTGCCCTCAAGTATGTCCTTGAAGTCGAGCAATAAAGGAAGCACCTGCTGGTGCATATCGCACCATGCGAGCGTTTTATCTCCGAACGGATAAAGCCCACTGCCCGCAAATACCGCAAGTCCTATGACAATTACCGCTATCGGCGGAATTATCAGCGTCAGCAACAGCTTCGGACTGCGTATAAGTTTACCGATATGTGTTGTGATTTTTTTAGTAATATCTCTTTTCAAAATATCCTCCGGGATTTTTAAAAATCTCTCCCATTTGGTTTTTATGAATATCTGTCTAAATTCAAAAGCCGCAAAGACTTTATGTGCTATGCGGCTTTTATTTTTGATTGAATTATCAGCCGCAGGTGATTATACCATAAGCTTCTTTGTGTCTACCGTACCCTTTGAAGCAAGATTCTTTGTATCCTTCTTGCTTTCGCCGTTTCCTGCATTTGTATAATTCTTGCCGTGCTTCTCCTGCCAGAGTACCCACAGGGGACCCGAGATGCACAGTGAAGAATAAGTACCGCAGATAAGACCTGCCATCATAGGAATAGCAAATGTCATTATCGAGGTTACGCCGCAGATTGCGCATACAACGCAGATTGCGAGTACGGCAAAGGCTGTTGTAACAGTTGTGTTTACAGAACGTGTTATCGACTGAGTGATACTCATATTAACAAGTTCCTTGAGTGAAAGCGAGTTGCCGTAAAGGTTACGGTTCTCTCTGATACGGTCATATACAACGATTGTATTGTTGATAGAGTTACCGAGCACGGTAAGAACAACCGCCATAAAGTTTGCGTCGATAGGGAAACGGCAGAACACGAACACCGCATAAACCATGAAACAGTCGTGAACAAGGGCTACCAGTGCAAACACACCTGCCGAAAGACCGCCGATTTTCTTGAATCTGAACGCAATATAGATAACGAGCAGTACAAACGAGAACAATACCGCAACAAGGCACTTAAGGAAGAACTCCGTACCTGATGTGGGGTTGACATCCTGGCTGTTTACAAGCGTAAGACTGTTATCCTTGAAGGTCTGCTGAAGCTTATCCGATAAAGCTGTCTGCTTATCCGCTGTAAGTCCCTCCGAAGACGAGAATGAGATTTCAACGACTTCAAGCGAGCTGTTCATCGAAGAACCTGTAGTTACCGTAACAGCACCGTAGTTTTCGCCCTCAACCGTCTTCTTTACCGCATTTGTGTCAATTTCGCCGGTATAGCTGTAGGTCAGCATTGTACCGCCCTTGAATTCAATTGCCATTTCAATGCCGAATACGCAATTGAAGATAACCGTAATTACAGCAATGACGATCGGTATCAGAAAGAGTATCTTTCTGTATCCTATAAAATCAAATACTTTTTTGTTATTCATTTTGAAGCACCGCCTTCCGTTGCGGCAGCCTTTTCAGCGGCACGCTTCTTTGCAGATTTTCCGCCGTAGAGAGCGGGATTTCTGAATATCTTGAATCTGGAAAGCGACATTGTCATAAGTCTTGTCGCAAATATGCCGAACAGGAAGTTCAGTATTACGCCGACCATAAGAGTATAACCGAATGAGTAGATAGTACCCTCTGTCGAAGCACCGAACATGAAGAATACCGGCTTCAGTATAGTAGACGCAAGGCTGTCGGGAGTACCGAAAGCACCCATAAGTATGATAGCAACGATAATCATTGTGATATTACCGTCAAATACCGCACTGAACGCTCTCTTATAGCCTGTGGCTATCGCTGTATCTATCGTCTTGCCGCTGTTTATTTCTTCCTTTATACGCTCACCCGTGATAACGTTAGCGTCAACGCCCATACCAACCGCAAGAATGATACCTGCGATACCGGGTATTGTCAGCGTAAAGCTGTTCGAGAACGGGAAGAAGCCTGTTATAGCACAGAACGTACCTGCAACCTGTCCGATAAGACCGATAACGGCTACAACACCGGGCAGTCTGTACAGTGCAATCATGAATATCATTATAAGTGCAAATGCGATAACGCCGGCGATTGCCATAGCGTCACGGGCACCCGTACCGAGCGTGGGCGAGATAGTGCTGAAACTTGATGTTTCCAGCTTGAACGGTAACGCACCGCCGTTTATCTGGTCTGCAAGCGCCTTAGCCTCATCAGCCGTAAAGCCACCGCTTATCGTAGCCTCACCGCCGCCGATTTCCTCTTTGACAGAAGCTGTTGAAATGCACTTGTCATCCATATATGTCGAGATGTATCCCTTTGATGATGCAAGCTTCTTTGTAGCCTCTGCAAACTTCTCCTTGCCGCTGTCCTTCAGCTTTAAGGATACCATATACTCATATTCCTTGCTGTTTCCGCTCTTGAGCTGATATACGGCAGAAGCCTTTTCAACGTCCGAGCCGGAAATGATAAGGGGCAGATCCTCGTATGTCTGACCGTTGGAAAGCGATTTTTCCGAGCCTTCTCTGAAGGTGAGCAGTGCGGTAGCACCAAGCTCCTTTACAGCCGCTTCCGGATCAAAGCTGTCGTCCTCAGCTTGCCACGGGAAACGCACGATTATCTTATCGCTGTTATAATCAACATAAACCTCATAGTCTGTTATGTTGTTTGCAACAAGTCTTGTTTCAACGATTGACTTTGCCGCATCGACCTCTTCATCGGTCGCATCGTAATCTGCCGGTGATGTAAATGTAACGTCAACACCGCCTCTGATATCAATACCCCAACGAATATCACTTACACCTCTTATAATAGTGTTCGTGAAATCGCCGTACTGGGTATGAACACCGAAAAATACTATGCCTGTAAATGCCAGTATAACCGCCAGCACTATAAAGAACACAGGCTTTGCCACTCTTTTCAAATGTTTCACTCCGTTTCTGTGCCTAAGCACATCCTGTTAATTTATACATTACAGTATTATACTATAATGATTTCGATTAGTCAAGAAATAGTAAAGAATTTCTGCAATTTTCACAATCCGTTCATTATACGGAAAGCTCAGCCTTTTCTCCGAGAACATCCTTATTCTTTTCAAGGACAGGCTTTATGCACCTGTCAAGGAATGCGCTCACCTGGCTTGCGCTTCTGCCCGTATAATTTTCGGGAATGAGCTTTGCCTCGATTTCTTCCTTTGTTGTCATAAAGTCGGGATCTGCGGCGATTCTGTCAACGAGGTCGTTTTCTCCGCCCTCTTCTTTGATAACCTTACCTGCGGCAATGCTGTGCTGTCTTATCTTCTCGTGAAGCTCCTGTCTGTTTCCGCCCTTCATAACTGCGTCCATCATAATGTTTTCCGTTGCCATGAAAGGAAGCTCCTTCATTACTCTTGCACGGATAACCTTAGGATATACGACCAGTCCGTTTGTGATATTCAGCATAATGTTCAGTATAGCGTCTGTTGCAAGGAAAGCCTCTGCTACCGATATACGCTTGTTAGCACTGTCGTCAAGCGTTCTCTCGAACCACTGTGTACCTGCCGTGAATGCGGGGTTAAGAGTATCTATCATTACATATCTTGAAAGCGATGTAATTCTCTCCGCTCTCATCGGGTTTCTCTTATAAGGCATAGCCGAAGAACCGATCTGATTCTTCTCGAAAGGTTCTTCCATCTCCTTGAAGTTTGCAAGGATACGCAGGTCATTCGAGAACTTTGAACAGCTCTGTGCGATACCGCCCAGTACATTAACTATTCTGCTGTCTACCTTTCTTGAATATGTCTGACCGCTTACGGGTACGCACTGCTTGAATCCCATTTCCTCAGCTATCATCTGCTCCAGCTTTTCTATCTTTTCCTCGTCGCCGTGGAACAGTTCCATAAAGCTCGCCTGTGTGCCTGTAGTACCCTTCTGACCGAGCAGCTTAAGATTACCCATCTGATATTCAAGATCCTCAAGATCCATCAGAAGTTCGTTCATCCACAGTGTAGCACGCTTGCCGACTGTAGTCAGCTGTGCAGGTTGTAAATGTGTATATGCAAGACAGGGCATATCCTTATATTTATCCGCAAAAGAAGCGAAGTTCGAAAGAACGTTCACAAGCTTTCTGTGTACTATCTTCATAGCGTCACGCATTACGATAACATCGGTGTTGTCGCCTACATAACAGCTTGTAGCGCCTAAATGGATTATGCCCTCGGCCTTCGGACAGCACTTTCCGTATGTATGTACGTGCGCCATAACATCGTGGCGGAGCTTCTTCTCCTCCTCAGCCGCATAAGCAAAGTCAATATCATCAATATGCGCCTCAAGTTCGTCGACCTTTTCCTGCGTTACCTGCTCAAGTCCGAGCTTCATTTCCGCTCTCGCAAGCGCTACCCACAATCTGCGGAATGTCGAAAACTTCTTCTGTGCGGAGAATGTAAACTGCATTTCCTCACTTGCATATCTCGTACAGAAAGGGCTTTCGTAAGTTTCATAATTTGTCATTATAAATAACCGTCCTTTTCATCGGATTTTTTACTTTTCTGTGTCATCTGTATCTGCCGCCTGTATCTTTGACGCATACAGCGCTTCATCTGCACATACCGACACATTTTATATTGTATCACAAATTGTCCGTGTTCGCAATAGCAAACGTCATTTTTTCTCAAAACTTACCTTTCCGTATATCATTCAGCCGCTCTGCTTCACCCTACGGCAACATCGACCACAGCCGCCTCGCTTTCACCCTACGGCAACATCGACCACAGCCACTCCGCTTCACCCTACGGCAACATCGACCACAGCCGCTCCGCCTCACCCTACGGCAACATCGACCACAGCCGCTCCGCTTCACCCTACGGCCGCATCGACCACAGCCGCCTCGCTTTCACCCTACGGCAACATTGACCACGACCACAACCGCTCTGCTTCACCCTACAGCCACATCGACCACAGCCGCTCCGCTTCACCCTACAGCCACATCGACCACAGCCCTTCATTTCGCACAACAAAGCCGTTTTAACAGCTCTGCCGAAAATTTTTCGTATTTTTTTAAAAAAGCCCTTGACAAATACCCGAAAACCGTGTATAATGTTTACTGTTATCTGGGTGTGGCGCAGATTGGTAGCGCGCTACCTTGGGGTGGTAGAGGCCGCAGGTTCAAATCCTGTCACTCAGACCAATTAAAAACCGCTTGATTGTCAAAATCAAGCGGTTTTTTGTTTACCGTTTTATCTCCTATATAAGCAAGCTCTACGAATATATTCTATTAAATATAGCACCCCACAACCCGACATCTCCTGCCTATGCACTTATTCAAACCGTTTCGCTTTCTTTTTCCTTTTCTCCATCCGTATACCGCCGGTCGCCATTCTCCCTGTCATACGCCTTCACCGAATATTCGCTGACATTCTTTACCGTTTCGCCGTCTATCTGCAATGCGGCAGGCGAATCAAACCGCACTGTGATTTCCTTTCCGGTCAGCACCTCTACCATCTCGGTATGGCTGATATGCTCCCCCTTGAAGATTGAAGGGAATACCATAAGCGTTTTCAGCTTCCCACTGCCGTGCATAACAACAACCGACAGCTTCCCTTCGGGATTGTTTCTGTCCTGTTGCGGAGCGGTCATCATACCGCCGCCGTAAAACCTGCCGTTCATTGTCGGCGCAAGCCATACCTTTTTATAGCTGTACTCCCTGCCGTCAACGTTTATAACCGCATTCGCCGGTCTGAAATGAAACAACAGACCTTTAACCGCAATAGATGTATAATTTATCGGCTTGTCAGATTTTTCTCTCAGCTCATCGCCCGTTTCACAGCAATATCCGTCAATACCATAGCCTATAGCATTGATAAACCGTAAGCTTTTGCCGTTTACCGTTACAATAGGCAGATTTCTGACATATTCGTTTATCCTTACAGGCTCACAGCCCTGCTCCTTGCCGAGATCACGCAAAAAATCATTTCCGCTTCCCGTACCGTAATAATACAGCGGATTCTCATAAGGATACCCGTCGCTGTCGTTTATAAAACGGTTAAGCGTACCGTCACCGCCGCACAGCACAATATCGCTTTCGGGCGAAATACTGTCAAAAAATGTGCCGTATCCGCTTATCTGCGTCATATTGCAATATTTCAGTTCATCGTCCTTGTATATTTCCGTCAGCTTTTTCGCAAGTTCTGTTCCCTTTCCGTTGCACGATAAAGGATTATATAGTATGTATTTCACGCTCATATATGCCCTCCCCTTAAAACCGACAGCCGATTACTTATGATGTTATCGGTCTTTTGGTATAGTATAACAAATTTAATCGGAATTTGCAATATATTGTTCTAATTTGTCAACCTGTTGCACAAAAAATTGTATAAGTTGTCGCTTGTAAGCATCCGTACTTAAAGCCTCCGGGCGTTCATTTTATAAGGCATCCGTGCCTTACCCGCACCGTGCGAGTTCGCCCCCCAGCACCAAAAAAAGCAGGGCTATGCCTGTTTGTGTTAGCGAAAGTGTAGCGGGGTTTGTCAAAATGCGGTCGTTTGGGTCGGCGCGTCCTTGCGCCGACTCTGTGCGACCGCTATCGTGCATCCTTGCACGTCGTGCTTGCTCTGTTGGTTTCGCATCGTGCCTCGTCAACCGTTTGGGTTGCCACATCGTGTGGCAACTAAGTGCGGCTGCCTTTAAGCATCCATGCTTAAAACTTTGGGCGTTCATTTTATAAGGCATCCGTGCCTTACCCGCAAGTTGCGGGTTCTCGCACCCGCCGCACCAAAAATAATACCCCGCTCATTGAGTGGGCGAAAGTGTAGCGGGGCGTCGAATTGCGGTCGTTGGGGTCGCTGCATCGTGCAGCGACTCTGTGCGACCGCCATCGTGCATCCTTGCACGACCCGCACAGTGCGAGTTCGCACCCCCCAGCACCAAAAAAAGCAGGGCTATGCCTGTTTAGGCATAACCCTGCTTTTTTGGTGCCGATGGCGGGGGTCGAACCCGCACGGTATTGCTACCAACGGATTTTGAGTCCGTCACGTCTGCCAATTCCATCACATCGGCTTATTAAAATGTGTCGTAAAACCGCACTGCATAGCGGTAATAGCGATTTCACAGTTTGATTATTATATCATAGCGGTAAAATGTTGTCAATAGATTTTCACTATTTTCCAAAATAATTTAGTGTTTTTTTATAAAAAGCCCTTGACAATTTGTTGAAAATGCCGTAAAATTAATATCGAGTAAATATCTATTATAACTCAGGAAAGTCAGCTGTCTTGTAAATTTTCACCAACAAAAGACAGGACAATCCGCTTATTTTACATATATACAATTAAATGTTGAAATGTAAAATCAGCCGTGCAGGTGCTTATGCAGTTTTGCGGCGGCGTGACACGGCAATTCAGAAAAGGAGGAACGCTAACCCATGGAAGTGTGGCTTGCAGTTACACTCTGTGCGGCGGCATTCGTAGTCGGAGCGGCGATATTCGGTTTTGTTATGTACAAAATGGGTATCGAGCATAGAAAAAAGACGGCAGAAGCGCAGATAGAATCTGCCGAGAAGGAAGCAAGCAGGATAGTATCCGAGGCTAACGAAAAAGCTCAGGCAACAAAGAAAACCGCACTGGTTGAGGCTAAAGACGAGATCTTTAAACTCAAAGAAAACAACGAAAAAGAAATTCAGAAACTCAAAAGCGAAACCGAAAGAGAACTCAAGGAACGCAGAGCAGAGGTAACACGCTCTGAAAGAAGACTTCAGCAGAAAGAGGAGAACCTCGACAAGAAGAACGATAAGATCGAACGTCTTGAAGAACAGCTCCAGAACAAGAACAAGAAGGCTGAAGAAAAGCTGGCTGAAGCCGAATCCATCAAGAAAAGCCAGATGGATATTCTCGAAAAAATATCCGGCTTTACTTTAGAGCAGGCGAAGGAACACCTGCTTAGTATGCTTGACAGCGAGCTTTCGCACGAAAAGGCAGTCAAGATTACAGCTTACGAACAGCGTCTTAAGGACGAATGCGACGAAAAGGCAAGACAGTATATCTCCCTTGCTATTTCAAGACTTGCCGCCGATACCGTATCAGAGGTGGCAGTATCCGTAGTGCCTCTGCCCAATGACGAAATGAAGGGCAGAATAATCGGCCGTGAGGGCAGAAACATCCGTGCGCTTGAACAACTCACAGGTGTTGACCTTATCATTGACGATACCCCCGAGGCTATAACGCTTTCCTGCCATGACCATGTAAGACGTGAGATAGCAAGAATAGCGCTTGAAAAACTCATTCAGGACGGACGTATCCATCCCACGAGAATTGAAGAAACAGTAGAAAAGGCAAGACGTGAGGTCGAGCTTAAAATCAAGCAGGAGGGCGAGCGTGCCGTTATGGAAACCAACGTCAACGGCCTGCACCACGAGCTTGTAAGGCTCATCGGTCGCCTTTACTACCGTACCTCTTACCGTCAGAACGTACTTAACCACTCAATAGAGGTCGCTCACCTTGCAGGAATTATGGCAAGCGAGCTTGGCGTTGACGCAACTCTTGCAAGAAGAGCAGGTCTTCTGCACGATATAGGCAAGGCTCTTAACCACGAGATTGAAGGCTCACACGTTCAGATAGGTGTCGATGTCTGCCGTAAGTATAAGGAAAGCCCAGAAGTCATCCACGCTATCGAGGCTCACCACGGCGATGTTGAGATACACTCTGTTATTGCCGCTCTTGTACAGGCAGCCGACGCAATAAGCGCCGCACGTCCCGCCGCAAGAAGCGAAAACTACGAAAACTACATCAAGCGTCTGCAAAAGCTCGAAGAGATATGCAGCTCTTACAACGGTGTTGAGAAGTCATTCGCTATTCAGGCAGGCCGTGAAGTAAGAATCATGATAAAGCCCGAACAGGTTGACGATGACAAGATGATAGTTCTTGCAAGAGAAATTTCTCAGCGTATCGAGAACGAGATGGAATATCCCGGTCAGATAAAGGTACATCTGATAAGAGAAAGCAGAGCTATAGATTACGCGAAATAAACCATAAACACTCAGGAGCCGTTGCATAGATTTATGTAACGGCTCTTTTTGCTAAAGAGGTATTCTTATGAAGAAGAGATTAACGGCAATACTTACGGTAACGGCACTTTTGCTGACAGGCTGTGCCGGAAATGTCACATCGGGAACGGAAAGTCAGCCGGTGTCGGACGCTCAGAGCGGTATTTCGGATAACGAAAGCAGTGATACTTCATCACGCTATGAGATAATCACAGCAACCGAAATGGCTGAAAAAATGGGGCTTGGCATAAGTCTTGGCAACACAATGGAAGCATACGAAGCGACCGATTGCGAAAAGATAACGTATGAATGGATTCCCGTTGTCGGCGGAAACGAACCGCAGGATTATGAAACCTGCTGGGGAGCGGATGTTACCACGCAGGAAATAATAGACGGTATGAAGGCGGAAGGCTTCAACACAGTTCGTATTCCTGTGTTCTGGGGCAATATAATGGAAAATGACAATACATATACGATAAACAAGGAATACCTTAAAAGAGTTAAGGAGATTGTTGATTACTGCGAAAAGGCAGGCGTATATTCCGTTATAAATATCCACCACTTCGATGAATTTATCATAAGAAGAAACGACCTTGACAAGTGCAAGGAGATATTCACTCATCTGTGGACGCAGATAGCCGAGTATTTTGCGGATTATCCCTACACACTCGTTTTCGAGGGCTATAACGAATATCTCGGCGGCAATCAGTTTGATTCAAACGGTAATCTCAAGGAACAGTCCGAAACCAATGCTTACAAGATGACCAACACGCTCAATCAGGCATTTGTCGATGCGGTAAGAGGCACAGGCGGATATAACGCACAGCGTGTGCTTATCGTTTCGGGCTACTGGACAAACATAGATAAAACGACTTCTTCGAGATTTCAAATGCCTGAGGATATGGTAAACGACAGGCTTATGGTGTCTGTCCACTATGTCGACAACTCTATGTACTGGTCGAATAAAATAGGCGGCGAGGAATGGCTTAAATATATCGACAGCCAGTGTGCCGAGCTGAAAAAGGCTTTTCTGGATAACGACATCCCCGTATTTATGGGAGAAACGACATCGACCTATCCTGCAAGCAACTTTGCAAAGAACGCAACCCACACCGATTCCTCCGAGTGCTTGTCGATTGTACTCGGAAAGCTGACCGAGCTTGGCATCGTCCCTGTTATATGGGATACCAACAGCCATTTCTATTCAAGGACGACTTATAAGATTGTAAACAAGTCGGACCGCAAGGTCATCCGTGAATATTCCGACAAGCTGAAAGCAAATCTTGAAGCACAGCAGTAATAACAAACAGCAGCAACGCTACTAATCACCGTACCGTTGCTGCTGTTTTTATTATTCTTTTTTACCCTTGTTTTCCGCCAGATATGCCACCGCACTGTGAAGTGCAACATTTCCCTCTCCGATAGCCTTGGCTATCTGATACGGTCTGCCTGTGCAATCTCCGCAGGCAAAGCACCCTTTTACGCTTGTTGACATATCACGATTTACCGCAACACTGCCGTTATTCATCTCAAGCCCGTCGAGCAGTACATCCGCCGAAACCGTCTGCTTCAGAAAGAACACTCCGTCAACGGCAATTATACTGCCGTCAGAAAGCGTTATCCCGTCTGCGTGACGCTCTCCGTTTACGCTTTTGACAAAGCCGGATAATCTGATAACATTTTCTCTCGAATAATCCGTCTTATATGACGGACAGAAATAAACCTTCTCTGCAAGCTCCGCCAGAAAATCCACTTCTTCTTCGCTCTCCTTGTTATCGCTGATAACGGCTATCGTTTTCCCTTTATAGAAATTTCCGTCACAGGTGGCGCAATAGCTTACTCCTTTGCCGAGAAGCTCACGCTCGCCCTTTATTTCGTTTACGGTCTGTGCGCCCGTTGCCAGAATGACAGCGTCCGCCTTATATTCCTTCTGCCCTGCAAGGAGCATAAAATACTTGCCGATATTATACACTCCGGTAATACGCTCGCAGGTTATCTCTATATCCATCTGCTTTAAGTGAGCGGCGAATCTCCTGTTCAGTTCACTGCCGCTTATTTCCGGCAGAGCAGGATAATTCGATATTATATGTGAGCGTTCGACTTTTGCACTGAGGTCTGCATTTCCGAAAAGTATAAAGCTCTTGTTGCGTATTCTTGCATTGATAGCCGCCGATATGCCCGCAGGCCCCGTACCGATTATCGCTATATCATATTCCGCCTGATTTCCGCCCATTTTTAGCAACACTCCTTTGCCTTATTATCTGCATTTACAGTGATAATATATCACAATTTTCCCGCAAGGTCAAGAAAAACGGCACAGAAAAACCCTCTTTACCGCTTGAACGGTAAAGAGGGTGCTTTTATGCAACTTTTACTTCATTGCTGTACATAGTAATCGTTTCGGACTTGCCATCCTTGGTAGTAACGGTGAATACAGATTTCACACGATATGTACCGCTCGATACGACCTTGTAATTATCGAATTGCGCTACGCCCGAGCTTACCGTTCTTGTCCAAGGTCCGCCCTCTGTATTCCAGAACCACAGAAAAGCAAACTTCTCAAGCGATTGTTCGACCTTCACACTTTTGATAGTACCGCTTGAATCGGTAAGCGAACTGTGACAATGCGCAGTAGTGCCTTTGACCGTAAGCGTACAGTTTTTGGTTCCGGACAGGTCGCACTGTACCCCCTCCGCCGATACGCTCATAACAAGCGTAAGAACAAACACCGTTGCCAGTAAAAATGCGAGTACTCTTTTCTTCATAGTATAAATACCTCCGTTGTTTTATCAGGGCTTAAATTCAGTCCCTATTAATAAAACGTATGAAAGAGGTACTGCGTACTGCTTTTTTTATCGCTTCGGCTTATTTTGTACAAATGCACAAATTTCCAACGCTGTTTTGTGCATTCTGACGTATCATAGCTTTGGTTTTACGCTCTCCGATAATGCTATTAGCTCATCTTTGCCGAGTTTATTAGCCTGAAAAGAAAAAACATACTCGTCATTATTCCATACCAGCATATTTTCCTTGCCGTTTTCAAAATACAATGCCGTTATCCCGTTGACATCAACAGCCGTAATAGCGTCTTCGACTGTTTCGGTGTTGATCCGTGTGCCGTTAAAATGGCTGAAGGTCATCTGAGAAAATATGATTTGGCTGTCGCCATCTTTATATTCTTCTATCATACACCCATCATTGTTATAATACGTATTTCTCATATATCCGTCTATATCAGCCGTGATTACATATTCCCGTTCTATATTTTCCGGTGCTTTTTCAGTGTCCTCAATATGTAACAGTGAAAATGTATCATGCTTTTCAAGAACGATATTATTATAGCAGATCACCGCCGCCGCTGTGATTGTAAGAACAAGGGTCACAGCAATGATTATGATATATCGCCATCGCTTTTTCGACTTATGAACACTTTTATCAAGTGTATTGTCGGCTAAATAACTGCGTATCATCTTCTTCATTCTCCGATCAAACGAATGATGAATCTTATAATTTGTTTCGGGAATATCGGAGAAAATCATTTCATACATGGTTTCCTCCAGTGCAATTTCAATGTTGTTCATTTTTAACCTCCGTTTCTTTCAGCAACATACTTCTTGCTTTTCTCAGCTTATATCTTACCGCCTGATAGCTTATACCCAGAATGCCCGACATTTCGGAAAGGGAGCATCCGGATTTCACATTCAGCATAAGTACATCATAGTATTCCTTCGGCAATCGTCTTAAAGCCAGCTTCAGCCGCTCTACACCTATGTTTGAAAGAGCAGCTTCCTCGTTTTTTGCGTCTGATTCGTAAAAATCAAGCTCCTCTTCCGTAACAAAAACGCTTTTCTTGCTTTTTCTGAGTATATCCACCGCCACATTTCTTGCTATCACTATGCAGAACGCTTTAGTCTGAGGAGAATCAACATCTTTGATTTTACACAGATTGTCTATAATGCGTATAAAAGTATCGTGAACCGCATCTTCGGCATCTGTCCGGTTGCGGACTATCGCAAAGCAAATATTGTAAAGAGTGTTTTTATAGGTGTTGTACAGCTTTTCGACAAGGTCTTTTTCTTCGTCGGAATCAACCATTGCCAGATATATCAAAAGCAAGCAAACACCTCCGTGCTGATAATGCAATTGAGAGATTTATTTCACCTTTTATTCTATCACTTCATTATAATATTGTCAAGAAAAAAATGAAGTATCTTTATACTGTTTCGAAAGATACTTCATCCGCATATTATTTAATTTCGTTCACCGGCTTTATACCCGATTATATCCTTTATAACTTCTCCTGCGATTATAAGCCCTGCCACAGACGGTACAAAGGAGGTACTTCCCGGCACCTGTCTTTTTCCTGCCACCTTATCCGCCTTAGAAAGACAACCGTTTTCACCGTTCGGATCTTCATCAGCAATGGGCGGTATCGGCTTTTCCTTTGAGTATACCACCTTGAGCTTCTTTATTCCTCTGCGTTTAAGCTCATAGCGCATTACCCTTGCAAGAGGACACACAGAGGTCTTATATATATCCGCAACCTCAAATGCCGTAGGATCGACCTTGTTTCCCGCTCCCATAGAGCTTATGATCGGCGTTCCTGCCTTCTTTGCATTTTCAATAAGTGCTATTTTTCCCGTAACCGTATCTATTGCGTCAACTACATAATCGTACTGAGTAAAGTCAAACTGATCCGCCGTTTCAGGCATATAGAAGGTTCTGAAGGCTGTCACCTTGCAGTCGGGGTTTATTTCCTCGATTCGCTCCTTTGCAACATCGACCTTGTACTTACCGACCGTCTTTGTTGTAGCTATTATCTGACGGTTTATATTGGTAAGGCACACCTTATCATCGTCTATAATATCAATCGCTCCCACTCCCGAGCGTGCAAGCGCCTCAACGGTATATCCGCCTACTCCGCCTACGCCGAATACCGCAACACGAGAGCCTTTCAGCCTGTCCATTGCCTCTTTACCGAAAACGAGCTGTGTTCTTGAAAACCGGTCAAGCATTGTTACCTCCTACAGAGAACTGTGTTCCCCTTGCTATAAATGTAACGGTCATTCCCTTTTTATCGAAGTAGCTCTCAATAAACCGCTTTATCTCATCGTTTCTCTCGTCCAGCGTGAAATACTGTCCTCCGCAGCCATCGTGAAAATGCAGTGTTACGCCGAAATTGTCAAGTATCGCTTTTTTAAGCTCCGATGCTTCGGTTATGCTTATTGCCATAAGTCGCTCCTTTAAGTCTACCGTTTCTATCTGTTTAATGTACAATATAGCTATTATACATCGTAATATAGCGGCTGTCAATGTTCTGAAACGGATTTTTTCACTGCGTTTTTCTTTTTCAGCAGAGCCGCCGCAGACTGCAAAAAGCGTATATCCTCCTCGCAAAGTCCGCTTATATCAAGTGTACGGCTTCTCTTATCCTCAAGCCCTAACAGATAGTCTGTCGTAACTCCGAATACTCCGGCTATTTTGATTATCGTTTCGGGAGAAGGGTTACGCTCCGACAATTCGTAATTGCTTATTGCCGCTTTTGTCACCCATATCCTTTCAGCCAGCTGTTCCTGCGTCATGCCTGCACTTAGTCTTAACTGCTTTACTCTTTCTCCGAATTTAACCATCCGAGCCTCCGTAATTAATATAAACAATCTGAAAACATAAAATAAACAGTTCATTTATCTAAAGTGTAGCATATATCGGATTTCAAACCGTTGATTTTTGTAACACATACCGTTGACTAATCGAAGCCCTTGTGCTAAAATACAAGTACAATATATCAGCTTGTAGAAAAAGTCTGTTTTTTCAAAAAAGTGCTTGTCCTCAATCCCTATCCCCAAACCCCTTTCCCCGGGAAAGGGGCTATATTACTGGGGCGGTAGATTGTCAAGTCAAGTGCAACACTTTTTAGACAAAAATTCGAGAGGGGAAA
>ERZ791607.1258-NODE-1258-length-18810-cov-2.996961_pt1 | contig 18810 bp, 14 predicted proteins | sample MGYA00509964_ERZ791607 | MGnify/ENA primary metagenome ERZ791607 (study PRJEB30046, sample SAMN00791907) | human gut metagenome | study: EMG produced TPA metagenomics assembly of the A metagenome-wide association study of gut microbiota in type 2...
CTTGCAGATATGTATTATTACTCAACACCTTATTATACAGACAGAGTGTCGCAGATGTCTCAGGAGATTGGCATTGATAATCGCTTTAAGGAGCATTTATCACAGTATGGTAATTTTTGGAAGAATAAGCATCGTATTGAGAAGTTCAAGGAACTTGGAATTGACCATTACAATGCTCAGACAATTGATATTGGTTTGATTGCTGTACTCACGGATGTAAAGACTCCAAATTTTGAGGAAGTAGTTAAGCAGATGATGCTCGGTGACAATGAGAAGTATTTTAAGGCATTGGACGATATTGGATTGACAGACAAGTTCTGGGAACTTTGCGAAAAATTCTTTGGATATAAGTCAGACAAGCCAAACATAGATGATTTGTCTGCTTGTATGATATTAACTTATGCATCATCTACATTGAAAGCTACTGTTCCGGAAGCAATGAGGACTTATATTCTTAAGAAGCGTAATGATGTTGTGGTCTTTATCCGTAATATCATGGACAATGTGAATTATCAGGATGCCTATGACAAACTTGTAGAAAGAATAGATAAGTCATTACGTTTTGTGACAAGAATACAGGATGGATTAAAGAAAGATGTGGAGAAGAAAAAAGATAGTTCTCTCCAATTGGCGGACGTTTTCGCTTGTGATGCTTTTTCTGGATTAGATGACATTATTATTGATTGGGCGTTGGAGCAGTTAAATGATGAGATTTTAGATGCACAGATTGATGGACTTAATATTGCTCAGGTAGCTGACCAGAGAATGTCCAAGGCATATCATTATAGCGAAAGATACAAGAATGAATATACGACTATCAAGTATGCGTATTTGATGATGAAGTCTGTATCACTTATGGAATTTTCAAGTGATATTAAGACATTGGTTACAAATTATCAGAAAGAGTCATATTTGATAGATTCATATTATAGATGGTTTTATTATGCATATGACCAGATTGAAGATAACAGCAAATTCTCTGATGTAAGACAGAGAGTAGAGAATATTTATGCGAATACATATTTGCAGAAAATAACACCAAAGTGGAATGAGAATTTCACAAATGATGTAATGAATGCTACAGACCTGCCTAAGCAGGAAGATTTCTATAAGCATTATCTTAGAGGATACGATGGAAAACAGAGAGTCATTGTGATTATTTCCGATGCTTTTCGATATGAGTGTGCAAAGGAACTTTTCGGCAGATTGGAATTGGACGAGAAGTGTACACCAAAGATGGAGTGTATGCTTAGCTGTCTGCCTTCTGTGACCTCGGTTGGAATGGCAAGTCTGCTTCCACATAAAGAGATGCAGGTGGATGGAAGCTTGAATGTGACTGTTGATGGACAGGCATGTGCAAGTATGGAGCAGAGAGACAAGATACTGAAATCATATAATGAAAATAATGTGGCATTGTCATTTGATGAAGTAGCAAATGCAAATCAGGCACGAATCAGGGAGTTGATTCAGGGCAAGAATATCGTGTACATCTATCACAATCAGGTGGATGCAAGAGGGGACAAGCCAGCAAGTGAGAATGAGGTATTCAATGCTTGTGCAGAGGCTATAGAAGAGATACATAAGTTGGTTAAGAAACTGACTGGTTATGTATCAGCACCAAAGTTTTTCATAACTGCAGATCATGGATTCTTATATAAGAGAGACAGATTACAGGAGTTTGACAAGGTATCATATCCAAAGGATAAATGCCTTTATACAAATAAGAGATTCCTTATTACAGAAGATGCAGTAAATGAGCAGGGAATCATGGCAAGAACAATGGCGTACCTCAATAAACTGTATGTGGATACTCCGGTTGGAGCAGATATTTTCAAGGTTGCCGGAGGTGGACAGAACTATGTACATGGCGGTACGTCTCTGCAGGAGATGATGGTTCCGGTCATTGAAGTTACAACGAATACCAGAGGTGTGGCATACGATTATGTAGATGTTGTCCTGACATCTGTTACCCGTAAGGTGACGAATCTTATCACATACTTTGATTTCATTCAGATAGAGAAAGTCACAGACACCATGAAAGCAAGAAGTATCGTGGCTTACTTTACTACGGAAGATGGAGAAAAAATCTCATTTGATGTGCCTATGATTGCCAATAGCAGGGAAGATGCACCGGAGAAGAGAACTTTCCATGAGAAGTTTACTTTGAAATCAAGAGAATATAAGTATGGAGACAAGTATTATCTTGTATTGGCGGATGCTAATGACGAGAAGAATATCTTGCAGCAGTATGAGTTTATGATTGATATTGCGTTTGTGGATGATTTTGGGTTTTAAATTACGTTAGGATATGGAGTTGAAAAAATGCAACTAGTAAATTTTTCAGTTACAAATTATAGAAGTATAACAAAGGCACATAAAATAAATCTTCAAAATATTACAGTGTTAGTTGGAAGAAATAATGAAGGAAAATCTAACATACTTATGGCACTAAATGTTGCGATGGAAACAATGATGCAACATGCTAATCATGCAAATGTACATGAACGTTTGTATGATTGGCAAAGAGATTTTCCAGTTCAATTGCAACAACGAAAGAATAACCTAGATTCTGTTTTTAGATTGAATTTTAGATTGAATCATGATGAAAATACTGAATTTTTTAGGACAACCGGAATTAGAAGTAATGAGGATATACCGATTGAACTTAAATATGGACGAGATAATAGAGCTAAAATAACAGTTCCAAAGAAAGGATCTTCTTCATTTAATGATAAATCAGAAAAAGTAACTGCATTTATATGTGAGAGAATTGCCATTAATTATATACAGGCAGTAAGAACAGAAGATATGGCTATGGATGTTATACATAAACTAATATCTACAGAGTTATCAAAGTTATATGATAATGAAGAGTATAAATCCGCAGAACAAACAATTTACAATTTACAAGAAGCAGTATATAACGATATTGCAAATAGAATATTAGCACCTTTGCAAGAATTTTTACCACAGCTTACAAACGTGGAAATAAGATCTAGAGGAAGAAGATTAGTATGGCGCGGATTTAGAAACGATGTAGATGTAATTCTAAATGATGGTACGCCAACAAGTATTCTTTATAAGGGAGATGGAATAAAAAGTTTAGTATCATTAGCGATACTAAAGGAATCGAAAAATGAGATAGGTGCATCAATAATTGCAATAGAAGAGCCAGAGTCACATTTGCATCCAGAAGCCATACATAGCTTAGTAAATGTAATAAAGGGTATTTCAGAAAATCATCAAGTAATTATAACAACGCATAATCCGTTATTCGTTCAAAGAAATAATATATCAAATAATATTATTGTAGATCATGGCACTGCTAAACCAGCAAAAAATATTAAGGAAATTAGAGAATTATTAGGTGTTTTACCAGAGGATAATTTAATTAATGCAAGTCATGTATTGGTAGTAGAAGGAGAGGATGATAAGATAGCATTAAATAAAATTTTATCATCATTGAGCCCTACTATAAAAGATGCACTTATAAAAAATAAATTGGTGATACAACCGCTTGCAGGAGCGACAAACTTAAACTATGAACTATCTAGGCTTAGATCTTATGTATGCAGATACTTTGTATTTCTGGATGCAGATGAAGCAGGGTATGATGCCGCGGAAAAGGCAATTGAAAAAGGTTTGCTATCAGAAAGTGATGTAAAGTATTCAATATGTAATGGAAATAATATATCAGAGTTTGAAGATTGTCTTAAAAAAGATTTTTATATAGAGGCGATAAGAAATAAATTTTCGGTAGATTTAGGAGTGACGTCATTTAGAAATAGTAAAAAATGGTCAGATAGAGTAAAGGCTGTATTTTTATCTCAAGGACAACGATGGACAGATACTGTTGAGAAAAAGGTAAAAATGGAAGTCGCAAAATTGATACCTGTAGAGGATGCGGATTCAGTATTAGATGAGCATAAAAGAGGTTCAATCGATGCGTTAGTCAATGCCTTAGAAAATATGCTATCTCAAAGATAAAATATGGGAGGTAATTATGGATAAATACACTGATATAAATATTAAGGAAGCGTATGATATTGAGAATCCTAGAGATATTATCAAGAAAAAACTCCGCCAATATTATGATGGTCGTATTGTCCGCAAGGACTTAACAAAGTCAATCCGCGAAGGAGCCAATGTACCTGTTTATGTACTGGAATATCTTCTCGGACAGTATTGTAATTCCGATGATCAGGAGATTATTGACGAGGGAGTAGACAATGTGAAGCGTATTCTGCGAGATAACTATGTCCGCCCGGATGAAGCACAGAAGATATTGTCACTTCTTCGAGAGAGAGGAAGCTATACAGTTATTGACAGGATTACAGTAGTTCTTAATACAAAGGAAGACCGGTACGAGGCAACCTTCTCTAACCTTGGCATTAAGAATATTCCTATCAGTGCTGACTATGTAAAGGATTATGACCGTCTGCTTTGTGGGGGTATCTGGTGTATTCTCCAGCTTGACTATGAGTTTATTGAGGAAGACAAGAAGAATACACAGCCTATCCGTATCAGAAAGCTGACACCGATTCAGATGCCACATGTGGATATGGATGAGGTAAAGAATGGTCGTAAGGCATTTACTAAGGAAGAGTGGATGGATATCCTGCTTCGCTCTACTGGTATGGAGCCGGACAAGCTTTCTGACAGAGCTAAATGGTTATTGATTGCCCGTATGATTCCGCTTGTTGAGAACAACTTTAATATGTGCGAACTAGGACCTCGTTCTACAGGTAAATCATACATATATGAGCAGATTTCTCCAAACAGTATCCTTGTTGCCGGAGGACAGACAACAGTTGCAAACCTGTTTTATAACATGTCTAATAATACAGTAGGTCTTGTCGGAATGTGGGATGTTGTAGCATTTGATGAGGTTTAAGGATAAAGATGGTATCCAGATTATGAAGGGATATATGGCATCAGGTGCATTTTCTCGTGGCAAGGCTGAGATACAGGCAAAGGCATCAATGGTCTTTGTAGGTAATATCAATCAGAGTGTTGAGACATTGCAGAAGACATCAAGCCTGTTTGATCCATTTCCTCCTGAAATGGGTACGGATACTGCTTTCCTTGACCGTTTCCATGCATATATACCGGGCTGGGAGATTCCTAAGTACAGACCGGATTCATTTACAAATGATTATGGATTTATCACAGATTATCTGTCAGAGTTCATGCGTGAACTTCGTAAGGATAATTACAGCAATATAGCAGAGAAGTATTTCAAATTAGGAAATAATTTAAATCAGAGAGATGCAATTGCTGTTCGTAAGCTGATTTCCGGATTTATCAAATTGATTTATCCGGATGGAGAAGTCAGCAAGGAAGAAGTTGCAGAGATCATGGATATTTCACTTGAACTTCGTAGACGAGTAAAAGAACAGCTTAAGAAGATTGGTGGAATGGAGTTCTATGATGTGAACTTCTCATACATAGACAATGACAGTTTTGATGAACATTTTGTATCCGTACCAGAGCAGGGCGGCGGAAAGATGATTCCTGAAGGTATGGGTAAACCGGGGTGTTTATATACAGTATCCAAGTCAAAGACTGGTATGATTGGATGCTATCGTTTGGAAACTCAGATGATGCCGGGAAATGGAAAACTCACATGTACCGGTATTGGTTCAGGAAAAGAGCCAAAGGAAGCAACCAATACAGCATTTAATTATTTGAAGGCTAATGGTAACGCAATATCTGGAAATATCAGTACAACAACCAAGGATTACATCATCAATTATCAGGATATGCAGGGACTTGGAATGACGGGAAATCTTGCACTTCCTACGCTAATTGCTATTTCATCAGCGGCACTTAGTAAGCCCCCCATCAGCAGTCTTGCAGTACTTGGTGAGATCAGTATTGGTGGAACACTGATTAAAGTAGAAGATTTGGCAAGTACATTGCAGGTGTGCCTTGATAGTGGAGCTAAAAAAGTTCTTCTCCCAATCACATCAGCAGCAGACCTTGGAACCGTACCGTCTGATTTAGTTGGGGCATTCAGTTTAATATTCTATTCTTCTCCGGAAGAAGCAGTTTATAAGGCATTGGGAGTTGAATAGGCAGATATTTTTATGCTTCGTAGAGCAATCGTGCATTATAAGAAAATAGTATGAAAATCCCACAAAATTTTGTTGACAAAAGCACATACCATATGTATAATAAGTCAGTGTGTGAATCAACACATCGTAGGAGACTTGTGTTTTCTACGCAACATATTGCATAGGAGTCGCTATGTTAGTAAGTTTATCTGATGTATTAACATCCGAAGGCAAGGTAGAGACTGTTGCCATTCCGCTTGAGATGACAAGCTTTAAGAGCCGCCAGGGAGATTTCTCTATTATGGAGAAGACACCCATTAATTTTACTTTTACCAACATCGGTGTGAACAAGGCAAAAGTAACCGGTACTGCAGAGCTTACCTTTGATACGAAATGTGACAGGTGCCTTACTGAAGTACCTACAGCAATGAAGCTTAAGTTTGACAGAATCGTTTATTCTCCGGAAGCGGAAGTAAGTGAGGAAGAAGATACCGAGCAGAGCTTTATGGATGGATGGCAGCTGGATGTAGAGGCTTTTGTGTACGATGAAATTCTGGTGAATTGGCCGGCAAAGATCCTGTGTAAGGAAGACTGCAAGGGTATCTGCCCTGTATGTGGTCAGAACAGGAATCTGAAGGAATGTGGTTGCGATACTTTCGTACCGGATCCTCGTATGGCAGCAATCCAAGATATCTTCAACGCGAATAAGGAGGTGTAACGATGTCTATTTGTCCTAAGAATAAATCTTCCAAAGGTAGAAGAGATAAGAGAAGAGCAAACTGGAAAATGAGCGCTCCTACATTGGTAAAGTGCAGCAAATGTGGTGCACTGATGATGCCTCACAGAGTTTGCAAGGCTTGCGGTTCTTACAATAAGAAGCAGGTCGTAAGCGTTGATTAATTTATAAATCAATGAAGCGAAATTAAGTGAAAAGAAAAGAGGAGATTCCGAAAGGAGTCTCCTTTTGCTTTCACAAAAAAATCACTTGCTTTTTATATACGCCTTTAGTATAGTAAGAATGAATCTGCCATCATCAAACTGTTTGGTGCGATCCACGGAGCGGTTTGATGATAAGCGGATAAACACAAACAGGTAAAGGAACGACGAAATGGCAGAATATGTAAATGTTGCTGTAGATGCGATGGGAGGAGATAATGCTCCCACCGAGATCGTAAAGGGCGCTGTAGAGGCTGTCAATGCGGACAAACGTGTCAAAGTATTCCTGGTAGGTAAGGAGCCGGTGATCCGGGAAGAATTAAAGGCATATACCTACGATGCAGAACAGCTGGAAGTCGTACATGCCGAAGAAGTCATCGAGACTGCAGAACCTCCGGTTATGGCGATCCGCCGTAAGAAGGATTCTTCCATTGTCAAAGCCATGTATATGGTGAAGAACGGTGAATGCGATGCTTTCGTATCCGCAGGAAGTACCGGTGCAGTACTGGTAGGCGGACAGGTGATCGTAGGCCGTATCCGTGGCGTGGAGAGACCTCCTTTGGCTCCCCTGATCCCTACGGAGAACGGTGTCAGCCTTTTGCTGGACTGTGGTGCCAATGTGGACGCAAGACCTTCCATGTTAGTACAGTTTGCCAAGATGGGCAGTGTCTATATGGAAAGCGTTATGGGCGTTAAGAATCCCAAAGTCGGTATTGTGAATATCGGTGCTGAGGAAGAGAAGGGTAATGCGCTGGTCAAGGAGACTTTCCCTCTATTGAAGAATTGTCCCGAGATCAACTTTATTGGAAGCGTAGAAGCCAGAGATATTCCGGCAGGTGTGGCAGATGTCATCGTCTGTGAAGCGTTTGTCGGCAATGTGGTACTGAAAATGTACGAGGGCGTCAGCTCCGCACTGCTGCATCAGGTAAAGCAGGGAATGATGTCCACACTGCGCAGTAAGATCGGCGCACTGTTAGTAAAGCCCGCGCTGAAGAAGACCTTGAAGAGCTTCGATACCTCCCAGTACGGAGGAGCTCCGCTGCTTGGCTTAAACGGTCTGGTAGTGAAGACCCACGGAAGCAGCAAGGCTGTGGAAGTGAAGAACTCCATCCTGCAATGCATCGCATTTAAGGAAGAGAAGATCAACGAAAAGATCAAAGAGCAGATCGGTCTGGAAGATAAGGCTGCAGAAAATAATTAAAATTACAAAATATTTGGAAAGAAGGAACTGTTATGGAATTCGAAAAGTTAAAGAAAATTATTGCTGAGGTATTAAATGTAGATCCCGATGAGATCACCATGGAGACCACATTCCAGGATGACCTGGGTGCTGATTCCCTCGATGTATACCAGATCATCATGGGCATCGAGGAAGAGTTCGATATCGAGATCCCTGCTGAGACCGCAGAGCAGGTTACTACAGTAGAAGACGCTGTAGAGATGATCAAGAACGCAGTGAACTAGTAAAGCTACGAGCCATGCAAAGACAAAACAGGAACTGTGACCGAGAGCTTGCTCACAAGGCACTGTTCCTGTTTTTCGGTTTATATGATGATGTCGAACTTCCGTAGCCCCAATCAAGGTAAGAAACGCGACACGCTCTCGCTCTGTCGCAGAGCGTAGCGGTACATAAGCGAGGATAATACCCTCGCTAAGTACCGACGTCTGCTTACGGTCTGCTTATTCTTATCTTGATTGTGACTACTGGGTTTGAACTATTAGCATTTGTGAGGACAAGAAAATGTTGGATGGTTATACAATGGACGTGCTGGAGCAGCGCATCGGCTATTGCTTTCACAACAAAGCATTGCTGAAGCAGGCTCTGACCCACAGCTCCTATACCAATGAACAAAAGATCAACAAGACAGAGAACTATGAGCGCATCGAATTCCTGGGAGATGCTGTACTGGAGCTGGTATCCAGCGACTTCCTGTTTCGGGAACACCCGGATGTTCCCGAGGGCGAGCTGACCAAGATGCGCGCCTCCATGGTGTGCGAGCCTTCCCTGGCATTCTGTGCCAGAGACCTGGAACTGGGACAGTTTATGCTTTTGGGAAAGGGCGAAGAGAATACCGGCGGCAGACGCAGAGACAGCATCACCTCTGACGGTATGGAAGCCATGATTGGTGCCATTTATCTGGACGGTGGCATGCAGCCTGCCAAGGCTTTTATTGACCGCTTCATTCTGTCGGATTTAGAGGACAAGCGTCTCTTCTATGACAGCAAGAGTAATCTCCAGGAACTGATTCAGGGGAAACTCAAAAAAGAGTTCGAGTACCGGCTGTTAGAGGAGAGCGGACCGGAACACGACAAGACTTTCGTGGTAGAGATCGACATGGAGGGAGAATGCCTTGGCCGTGGGCAGGGAAGAACAAAAAAAGCGGCAGAACAGCAGGCAGCTTATGAGGCGCTTCTGCTATTGAGGGATAGAGGATATGTATTTAAAAAGTATTGAGATCCACGGGTTCAAATCATTTGCCAATAAGATCGTATTTCAGTTCCACAACGGAATCACCGGTATCGTAGGACCTAACGGCAGCGGTAAGAGTAACGTTGCGGACGCGGTAAGATGGGTGCTGGGAGAACAACGCATCAAGCAGTTGCGTGGTGCCAGCATGCAGGATGTTATTTTCTCGGGAACAGAGACCAGAAAACCGTTGAGCTACGCCTATGTTGCCATTACTCTGGACAACAGCGATCACCAGCTGGCGATCGACTATGACGAAGTTACAGTGGCGAGACGGATCTACCGTTCCGGAGAAAGTGAATATCTGATCAATGGTACTCCCTGCAGATTAAAGGATGTCAATGAGCTGTTCTATGATACCGGTATCGGTAAGGAGGGCTATTCCATTATCGGACAGGGCCAGATCGACAAGATCTTAAGCGGTAAACCCGAGGAACGGCGTGAACTGTTTGACGAGGCTGCTGGAATCGTGAAATTTAAGCGCAGAAAAGCAGCAGCCCAGACAAAGCTGGAGAACGAAAAACAGAATCTGGTGCGTGTGAATGATATTCTGTCCGAACTGGAAAAGCAGGTAGGCCCTCTGGAGAAGCAATCCGAGGTGGCTAAGGTCTATCTGAGGAAAAAGGAAGAATTAAAGACTCTGGATATCAATGTCTTCTTATTGGAAAATAAGAAACTCAGAGAACAGCTGTCTTCCATGGAAGAAAAATATAATCTGGCCAGCAATGAACTGAACGAGACCAGTGAAAAGTACGAAGGTATCAAGGAAGAATACGAGCGGATCCAGCAGAAGATCGAAAGCCTGGATGCAGCCATTGAAGTCGCCAGAGAGCAACTGACGGATACCGGCCTGATGCGGGGCAAACTGGAAGGTGAGATCAATGTCTTAAAAGAGCAGATCAATTCCGCTCACGGCAGTGAGAACCATCTGAACAATCGTAAGGCAGCCCTGGAAGAAGAAATCGCCGGCAAAGAAAAAGAAAAACAGGATATTTTAACCGATAAAAAGGATACGGATACTCAGGTACAGGAGATCGCAGAGGCGGCAGCCATGGCAAAGGCCGACCTGGAAGCTATCCAGAACAAGATCACCGAACTCAATAATAATATTGAGGCCGGGAAAAATACCATCATCGGCGAGCTGAACCAGCGGGCTACCATCAAGTCCAAGATGGGACGTTTCGATACTATGATGGAGCAGATCAATATCCGCAAGGCAGAGTTGAATTCCAGACTGCTTCGTGCCAAATCCGATGAGGCTGCCAGAGAAGAGACAATCAAGAAGCTGGAAGAGACCTTCGAGACTGTGACCGAAGAACTGCGGCAGATGACCGAACAGGAAGCAGCATCCGAACTGGAGCTAGGCAATATCCGTGAAAATCTCACAGGCTTAGATGCGAAGCTGCGGGAGACACAGAACCGTTTCCATCAGGAGCAGTCCAAACTGGAAGCCCTGACCAATATCACCGAGCGGTATGACGGCTACGGTGGCAGCGTCAAGAAGGTCATGGAGCAGAAGGAAAAAGAAAAAGGTATCATCGGTGTTGTAGCGGATATTATTCAGGTAGAAGCCAAATATGAGACCGCCATCGAGACCGCTCTGGGTGGTAATATTCAGAATATCGTAACGGATAACGAAGAGACCGCCAAGCATATGATCGGATTCTTAAAGCAGAACCGCCTCGGAAGAGCCACATTCCTTCCCCTGACCAGTATTACCAAACCTCAGGAATTCAAAAATCCCGAGGCCCTGAAGGAAAAAGGTGTCATCGGTATGGCGGATGAACTGGTAAATACGAAAAAAGAATACCGCAATGTGGCCAAGGCCATGTTGGGACGTATCGTGGTCGTAGACAACGTGGACAATGCCGTGAAGATCGCAAGAAAATTCGATTACGGCATCCGTATGGTCACATTGGAAGGCGAACTCTTAGTTCCCGGCGGTGCCATCAGCGGTGGTGCATTTAAGAATAACAGTAATCTTCTGGGAAGACGTCGTGAGATGGATGAACTGGAGAAAAAGGTGAAAAAGCTCTCTGAGGATATCACGACTTACAATCAGAAGATCGAAGACACCAAGAGTAAGAGAAATAAACTTCGTATGGATCTGGAAGCACTGAAGACCGAGATGCAGCGCAAGTCCATTGAGCAGAATACCGCAAGATTAAATATTTCCCAGGCCAGAGAACGTATGGAAGAAGAGGCAGAGAGTGCACAGTCCCTGAAGCTGGAGGAACAGGAGATCGAGACCAAGATCTTCGAGATCCGTTCCAGCAAGGAATCAATCGTACAGGAACTGGCTGCAAGTGAAGAACTGGAGAAAACCACTCAGGAACAGATTCTTGTCTTCCAGAAGGAACTGGAAGGCTGCAGACTGGAAGAGAGTGAAGCTTCCGCCCATGTTGGAGAATGGGAAGTAAAAGTCGAGAAGATGCGTCAGGCTCTGGATTACAAACAGGCCAATGTAGACCGTATAGGCGGCGAGTTGGAGCGTGCACAGGCAGAACTGAATGAGATCTTACAGGCACTGACTGAAAACGCACAGGAAGTGGAACGCAAGAAAAACAACATTCTGGAGATTGAGAAGACCATCGCGGCTTCCCATGAGAATCAGAATGCTTCCAAGAAAAAGCTGGACGAGGATATTGCAAAGAAAGAAGAACTGTCTGCAAAGCAGAAAGGCTTCTTCCAGAGCAGAGAAGAAATGTCAGAGCGCATGAATGCTCTGGACAAAGAAGTCTATCGTCTGAGTGAACAGAAGAAAAAGCTGGAAGACAATATCGAAGGCCAGATCAATTACATGTGGGATGAGTATGAGATTACCCTGAGTGATGCGGCAGGCCTTCGCAATGAAGAGATGAATGATCTGCCCGCCATGAAGCGTGAGATCAGCGGTCTGAAAGATGAGATCCGGAAGTTAGGTAATGTCAATGTCAACGCCATTGAGGATTACAGGAATCTGATGGAGCGTTATACCTTTATGAAGACCCAGCATGATGATCTGGTAGAGGCGGAGAAGACCCTGGAAGGCATTATCGAGGAACTGGATACCGCCATGCGCAAACAGTTCACGGAGAAATTTGCGGAGATCAGCAGAGAGTTCGATAAAGTATTCAAAGAACTCTTTGGTGGTGGTAAGGGAACCCTGGAACTGATGGAGGATGAGGATATTCTGGAAGCAGGCATCCGCATCATCGCACAGCCCCCCGGAAAGAAGCTTCAGAACATGATGCAGCTCTCCGGTGGAGAAAAGGCACTGTCCGCTATTTCCCTGTTGTTTGCCATCCAGAACTTAAAGCCCTCTCCGTTCTGTCTGTTGGACGAGATCGAGGCGGCGTTGGATGACTCCAACGTAGGCCGTTTCGCTAAGTATTTACATAAGCTGACCAAGAACACTCAGTTCATTGTCATTACCCACAGACGCGGTACGATGGAACAGGTGGACAGACTGTATGGTATCACCATGCAGGAGAAGGGTGTATCTACTTTAGTCAGTGTTAACCTCATTGATAAAGATCTGGATGATTAGAGTATGAAAAGAACTTCTAATCACTCAGAGCAAAGGATCTTTCGTGAAGAAGTTCTAAGTTTCATACAAGAAAAACGCAAGCGTTTTTCTGGATAGAATGCTGATTGGAGGAAATCGGATGAGTGAGGAAAAGAAAGGCTTTTTTGCCCGGTTAAAAGAAGGACTGACCAAGACCCGTGACAACATTGTACGGGGAATTGATTCGGTCTTCAGCGGCTTCTCCGCCATTGATGATGATTTCTACGAAGAACTGGAAGAAATCCTCATTATGGGAGATATCGGTGTGAATGCCACCACCGCTATCGTGGAGAGACTGAAACAGCAGGTGAAGGAAAAACATATCAAGGAACCTTCCGAATGCAAACAGCTTCTGATTGAAAGTATCAAGGAGCAGATGCAGGTGGATGAGACTGCCTATAATTTTGAGAAGGAACAGTCCGTGATCATGGTCATCGGTGTCAACGGTGTGGGGAAGACCACTTCCGTCGGCAAGCTGGCCGGTAAATTAAAGGATGAGGGCAGGAAAGTCCTTATTGCCGCAGCGGATACTTTCCGTGCCGCAGCGGGAGACCAGCTGGCAGAGTGGGCATCCCGGGCGGATGTTCCCATGATCGGCGGAAAAGAAGGTGCGGATCCCGCCAGCGTGGTGTTTGATGCCGTGAATGCGGCGAAGGCACGAGGCGTGGATGTGCTTCTTGTAGATACCGCCGGCAGACTGCACAATAAAAAGAACCTGATGGAAGAACTTCGTAAGATGAACCGTATCATCGACAAGGAATTCCCCAATGCCCACAGAGAGAATCTGATCGTTCTGGACGGCACCACGGGACAGAATGCTCTGGTGCAGGCAAGAGAATTCGGTGAGGTGGCAGATCTTACGGGTATCATCCTGACCAAGATGGACGGAACGGCCAAGGGCGGTATCGCTGTGGCCATCCAGTCCGAACTGAAGGTTCCGGTAAAATATATCGGTGTGGGAGAATCCATCGAGGATCTCCAGAAATTCAATTCCGATGAATTTGTAAATGCGTTGTTTGATGTGAATATGGATGACATCGGAGAACTGCATCTGCCGGAGGAAGAAGCCGGAGAGACAGACGCGGAAGAATAATAAACAGGCAGACCAAAGAAAGTGTGGCAGAAAGGCATGGGAAGAAAAATGCAGGAAGAAATGTTGACTTTAGAGAAATTTGAAGAAGCAAGTGAGATCGTTAAAAAAGTTACTTTAGAGACCAAACTGGTATACAGTGATTATTTCAGTGCCCAGACCGGCAACCGCGTATACTTAAAGCCCGAGAACTTACAGTTTACCGGAGCTTACAAGTTAAGAGGCGCTTATTACAAAATGAGCACTCTGACCGATGAAGAGCGCGCCAAGGGACTGATCACCGCCTCTGCAGGCAACCATGCCCAGGGCGTGGCTTATGCGGCAAAATGCTATGGAAGCAAGGCAACCATCGTAATGCCCACCACGACACCTCTGATCAAGGTAAACCGTACCAGAGGCTATGGAGCAGAGGTAGTACTGCATGGCGATGTCTATGATGAGGCCTGCGCAAAGGCATATGAGCTGGCAGAGGAGCACGGATATACTTTCATCCATCCTTTTGATGATCTGACCGTAGCTACCGGTCAGGGTACCATTGCCATGGAGATCTTCAAAGAGCTTCCTCTGGTAGATTATATTCTGGTTCCTATCGGTGGCGGCGGACTGGCAACCGGTGTTTCCACACTGGCAAAACTGCTGAATCCGAAGATCAAGGTCATCGGTGTGGAACCTGCGGGAGCTAACTGCATGCAGGTATCCTTAAAGAACGGCAAGGTAACCACCCTGCCAAAGGTCAACACCATTGCAGACGGTACTGCGGTTAAGACTCCCGGAAGTAAGATTTTCCCGTACTTACAGAAGAATCTGGACGATGTGATCACTGTGGAGGATGAGGATCTGGTAGTAGCCTTCCTGGATATGGTGGAGAACCACAAGATGATCGTGGAGAATTCCGGACTGCTGACCGTGGCAGCCTTAAAGCAGTTAAATGTGAAGGATAAGCGTATTGTATCTATCTTAAGCGGCGGTAATATGGATGTCATCACCATGTCCTCCGTAGTACAGCAGGGTCTGATCTTAAGAGACCGTATCTTCACTGTATCCGTATTGCTTCCCGACAAGCCCGGTGAGCTGTGCAGAGTATCCGGTATCATTGCCGGTGTTAACGGTAATGTTATCAAGCTGGAGCATAACCAGTTTGTATCCATCAACCGTAGTGCTGCCGTGGAACTGCGTATCACACTGGAAGCTTTCGGTACCGAGCATAAGAAAGAGATCATTGCCGCTCTGGAAAAAGAAGGCTATCAGCCCAAGGTGGTCAGAGCAAATATATAATTGTGCAGAGTCATGCAGATGTCGCTGCATAGTTTCTTAGAAAAGAAGTGAATGCATCACTGATAAAAGCCGCATATTATAGGTATGCGGCTTTTATGTGTGGAAATGGAGAGAGCTATGGCGAAAAAGACTGAAAAAGAACTGGAAATACAGAGACTGGATAAAAAGACACCACTGCAGATGTTTCGGGATTATGTAATGATCACGGTGGCTTCTTTTGTCTATGCGGTATCCGTCAGCATGTTTTTGGATCCGAACTCTCTGGCACCCGGGGGTATCACCGGTATTGCCATTATTTTAAACCGTTTATTCGGAATTGAGACAGGTACCTGGATGTTACTCATCAACATACCGATCCTGCTGATCGGTATCTGGAAATTTGGATTGCGGTTTATTTTGTCTACGATTTATTGTACGGCAATGACCTCACTGTTTACAAACCTGCTGACACCGGTAGGAGCAGTGACCACAGATCCATTACTTGCCTCTCTGGCCGGAAGTGCCCTGATGGCAGTATCCATGGGCTGGGTGTTCAAGGCCGGATCCACTACGGGAGGAACAGATATTATTATCAAGCTGCTGCGACTAAAGTTCCCATACCTCAAGACAGGAGCATTGTTTTTCCTGACAGATGTGGTGATCGTCATAGCATCGGCGTTTGTATTCCGGAACATTGACAAGGCATTGTATGCCGGTATCGTGGTCATTATCACATCAGTGGTGCTGGATGTGGTATTGTACGGTCGTGATGAGGCGAAGCTGATCTATATTATCAGCGACCATGCGGAAAAAATCGCAGGGAGACTTTTGGAGGAACTGGACATTGGTGTAACTTATGTACAGGGCAGTGGTGCCTACAGCGGCAAGGAGAAGAGCGTCATCATGTGTGCCATGAAGAAAAACATTTCTCCCAAGGCGGAGGAGATCGTAAAGGAAGAGGATCCCCTGGCATTTATGATCGTCACCAGTGCCACGGAGATCTTCGGGGAGGGCTATAAGAGCTATTTTAGTGAGAAACTGTAAAAGGTCAATTATTAAATTTCAGGAAAAAATTTGAAAGGGCTTACATTTTTTTAAAGAATCTTCTATAATAGCGTCGTGTCCGAACGGACAGACGCTATTTTTCACTGTGGTGCACTCGCAGCGCACGTTTCTAACCGGTGCAAGTCCGGAATCCGCCCGGCAAATCTCTGTTCCGATGTAGTAATCGCATATCAGGCTATGCATGAGGGTAAGACAGCTGCTTAGGTCAAAACTCAGTAGCTACACCGAATCATGCATGGAGATACGGTAGTTGGATTGAGAGAAAGAAACATATAATAGTAAAAATAAGCAGATAGAGAATCGCATGGAAAAATGTGCGATGACACTTATAGGAGTCAGGGAACATGAACGATACAACTTTGACAAAAGAGGAAAAACAGTATAAAAGGCTCACCGAAGAACCGGTAGCACGGCTGGTCCTGGAACTGGGACTGCCCACCACCATCAGTATGCTGATCACGAATCTGTATAATATGGTGGATACCTGGTTCGTAAGCCAGTTAGGCACCAGTGCTACCGGAGCGGTAGGCGTGGTGTTTGGGCTGATGGCTATTATTCAGGCGTTCGGATTCATGTTCGGTCATGGCGCCGGAAGCAATATCAGCCGGTTGTTAGGAGCTCATGAAAAGGAGCGAGCGAAAGCTTTTTCCGCAACGGGATTTTATTTGGCGGTGGGAGCCGGAGTGTTGATCGCGGTGATCGGTATTGTGGATCTGAACGGATTGTGCAGATTGCTTGGAAGTACGGAGACCATCCTTCCCTATGCGAGAATCTATGCTTTCTATATTTTGGTGTCGGCACCGGCAATGGCATCCAGCTGTGTGATGAACAATGTGCTCCGGTATGAAGGCTATGCCAATCTGGCGATGGTAGGACTGGTCTCCGGCGGTATCTTAAATATGGCGGGAGATGCCATTCTTATGTGGGGGTGCAATCTTGGTATCCGGGGAGCGGCACTTTCCACTATGATCTCCCAGTACGTATCCTTTGGAATCCTGTTATTCTTTTTCCTACGTGGAAAGACCCAGAGCAGCCTGGCACCGAAATATTTTACCTGGGAATTTGCCGTACATAAGAACATTCTTACAGCAGGCTTCCCCAGTATGATGCGACAGGGACTGGCCAGCGTGTCCACCATGGTGTTGAATGCACAGGCAGCTGTCTACGGAGATATTGCCATTGCTGCCATGAGCGTGGTGTCCCGTATTTTCAATTTCGTATTTAGTGTGGCACTGGGCATCGGCCAGGGATTCCAGCCGGTATCGTCCTTCAATTACGGGGCAAAGAAGTATTCCCGTGTAAGGAAAGCGTTCTGGTTCACCCTGTGCGCCAGCCTGGTGACCATGGCAGTGTTTGCAGGGGTGGTGTATGTGTTCCGCAGAGAGCTGTTGCTGGAATTCCTTACGGATATGGATGCCTATGAGATTGCATTTTATGCGTTGCAGATCCAATGTCTGACGCTGCCGTTTATTCCGGTATGTATCTGCGGCAACATGCTGTTTCAGTCCATCGGAAAGGGCGGCAGGGCGACGATCTTAGCCTCCTTCCGAAGTGGCACTATCTACATTCCGGCACTGCTGATCCTGACGACGCTTTGGGGAATTCGGGGCATCCAGTGGTCACAGCCGGTGTCTGATATTTTATCTGCGGTTTTGTCATTGCCGGTGGCAGTGGTGTTCTTAAGGGGCCTGCCGGAAGATGGTACGGAAGTATAGAGAAGAATGAGATCCCTTCGTTATAAGACGGAGGGATTTTTCAGGTACACAATGAATTAAGTACGGTTTTATCCATCCACAGAAAACTACAGCTACCTTAATCTGTAAATCCCTTGACAATAGATGAGGTGAATTATATAATATATTAAATGTTAAATGATTGAATGAAAGGATGTGATTCATTTTTGGGCATACAAGATACATTGAAAGCGCTGGCGGATCCTATAAGGCGTGAAATACTAAATCTTCTGAAAAACGGTCGATTGTCGGCAGGAGAGATCTGCGAACATTTTCCGGTGACGGGGGCTTCCATATCAAGGCATCTGTCGGTGTTGAAGGAGGCCGATCTGATCCGGGACAAACGGGAAGGGAAGTTTATCTATTATGAACTGAATGCTTCCGTGCTGGAAGAAATCATGTTATGGATCACAGATTTGAAAGGAGCATCGAACAATGAAGGAAATGATAAAAAAATATAGAAAAAAGAATTGACAATTGTATTCTACAGTTGTAGAATACAATTAACTTCTACAGATGTAGAAAATAAAATTCTAGGAGAATCCACGATGAAGACAAAATTTATGACACTTATGACGGTAGCAACACTTGGGATTTTTTCAGCTGCAACGGTTATGGCAGCAGGAAATAACGATTTCTATACACAGCCGCCGGCTGGATCT
>ERZ791607.1268-NODE-1268-length-18674-cov-3.309200_pt1 | contig 18674 bp, 11 predicted proteins | sample MGYA00509964_ERZ791607 | MGnify/ENA primary metagenome ERZ791607 (study PRJEB30046, sample SAMN00791907) | human gut metagenome | study: EMG produced TPA metagenomics assembly of the A metagenome-wide association study of gut microbiota in type 2...
TATTGTAGATGATTACAAAAATTTATTCTTCACTGCTGTTAAAATATGAATTTAAATGGAAATATTTAAAGATATATAGTATAATAAAAAAGACAGGTGTATTCCTATCGGCAGATATCTAGAGTACATTAAATAATAAAGGGGGAAAATACATGAAATTAAGCACTAAAATAAGTATTGTATTCAGTTTGACAATTATTATACTGGTTTATATTATCGGTACAGAGGCATGTTTATATAGTTATAGTTCAACTATTTCTCTTGTGGAAAAAAATTCAAGGTCATCGGCAAAGACAACAGCAAGGGATATAGAAGCACTTTTGCAAAATTACAAAAACATTGCTAAAGCTTCAGGTTCCGATATTACATTGATTGGAAATGTTCCTAATGAAGTAAGAGTGAAAAAGGTTGAACAGCTTGCAAAACAATATGGCTTTACGAGCGGAAATCTGTTAAATAAAAAAGGTGTGAGTATTAAGGATGGCACAGACTTTAGTGATAGAGATTATGTAAAAGCAGCACTTAATGGAAAAACCAATATTTCAGATGTCACATTAAGTAAATATACAAATACATATGGGATAAGCATAGCAGCACCACTTATATCATCTGGCAGGATTATAGGTGTGGTTTATTATAGAGCTGATGTTGATTTTATGAATGATATTGTAAAACACATTTCTGTAGGTCAAGGAAGTTATGCTTATATACTTGATGAAAATAACAATGTCATTGCACATAAAAATGAAAAATATATAATGAACGATAAGTATAAGGAGATGATTCCTAAAGATATTAAAAACTGTATATCTTCACAGAATGGCAGCATGACCTGTTCTTATGGCGGTGATAAATATATATGCGGCTATTCAAAGATAGATAAAACGGCAAATTGGCGTGTTGTTATAGCATCACCGGAATCAGCATATAATTCGGATATACTCAGATTTGTCAAAAAACTTGTTATAAGTGATATTATAGCACTTATAGTAGCCATAATAGTAGCACTTATAATAGCAAGAGTGATAAGCAGACCAATAGTAAGGGTGAAAAATCTATTGTCAGCATTGGCACAGGGAGATTTGTCAGTGCAGCTTAACGATACCAAAAATAAAGATGAGCTTGGCATACTTCAAAATTCGGCGGTATCGCTTAACAGGATGCTTTCGGATATGCTTACACAGTCGGGGGATGTTCTTTCAAAGATGGCAGCATATGACCTTACATCCGAGGATATGAGAGAATATCCGGGTAAGTTTAATGAGCTTGCAGCTTCGATAAATTCAATCAAGGCTATTTTAAGCAATATGATATTAAATATACAAAATTCATCTGTCAATGTTGACGGTGGTTCAAAGCAGCTTGCAGAGGCGGCTTCAATGCTGTCGGAGGGTACTATGGCACAGGCATCTTCATTACAGAAACTTGTTACGGATGTGGAAAATGTAGCACAGAATATAAATGCAAATTCCGATAAGACTATTTTTGTTAATGAAAGTCTTGGCAATCTTGACAGCGAGATAAAAGACGGAAATCAGAAAATGCAGGAACTTTCCAATGTCGTAAGAACAGTTGAGGAAATGTCCGAGGATATCAAAAAGATAGTAAATACGATAGACGGTATTGCTTTCCAGACCAATATCCTTGCATTAAATGCTTCTGTAGAAGCAGCAAGAGCAGGAGAGAGTGGCAGGGGGTTTGCTGTTGTGGCACAGGAGATTGGCACACTTGCCACAAAGAGCAGTGATGCTTCTAAAAAGACGGCAGAGCTTATAGAAAAATGCATAAAAGGAATAGAAAGTGCAAAAGAGTATGCAGATATAACCTCAGATTCACTTGCAAAGATTGTGTCAGATTCAAACAATATTGCAAATGCATTTGATGAAATGTCTAAGGCAAATGAGATACAGGCAAAAAATGCCAACGATATAAGAAATGAGATAGAAAACATATCACAGGTTGTCCAGTCAAATACGGCTACGGCACAGCAGACGGCAGCCTCAACGGAGGTTCTTTCAGAGCAGGCGGCGGCACTTAAGGATATGACGGGAAGATTTAAGGTTGATTACTAAAAATTAGTTTAACGATATCAGTAAAAGTTTTGAGATACCTGGTGGTTTACAAAAGCATATATATCATAATAAAAGATTAAGCCGTAAAAAGACATAAAAATATACTATTTATGACATTGTTATGACTTGAAAATTTACTTTAATATAGTCAGGGAATTCAAAACAGTCTTAAATATTAAATTGCTGATTACAACCATATTGTAAGCAGCAATAGTGATGGAGCTGTTACATTATTATGTGGCAGCTTCATTGCGTATGTGAACGGTAAATAAAGATGACTTTTAGTATAGTCAGCAAAAAGTATCCTGTTTGCCGCAAAACGGCAGATTTGTTAGTTTTTTAATGTAAAACACAACTGATTATCAAAATGAATTGTTAAATAAAAAATGTTAATATAAATTAGGATGATACGTGGACTGACATCACACGCAGGTCGGGTGACATGTCGTATCGAAGGTAGAAAAAACAATATTTGGGCAAAACAATAAAATATGACAAAATAGGAGGCATTTATGAGGAAATCATTAAAAAAGATAATGACATTTGCTCTTTCGGCAGCAATGGCAGTTACCGGTATGTCAGGTACAAGCTTTGCATCTGCTGCAACAAAGACAAATGAAGGCGGAGCAGTTATGGCTTCATCAACAAACGAGGTTGAGACGCCTGACAATCCATCACCATATACAGACCTTTCAGCAGGTGAGATAATATCAGAAATGGGAACAGGATGGAATCTTGGAAATACATTAGAAGGACACCAAAATTATGCGGTTGGGGAAACTGTATGGCAGGGTGCAAAAACTACAAAGGCATTTGTAAAATATGTACATGATGCAGGCTTTAATACAATCCGTATTCCGGTCACATGGGGAAATATGATAAATGCAGACTATTCAATCAATGAAGAGTGGATGAACAGGGTTCAGGATGTAGTTGATTATGCTACAGCAGAAAATATGTATGTTGTATTAAATATTCATCATGACGGTACAGACAATAATTCAGATTATAAGGGTACTTATGGTGATGAAAAATATAGTCATGGCTGGCTTGACATTACATCTGATGATGAGACAGTATGGAGTGGAGTTAAGACAAAGTTTGCAGGAGTGTGGAAGACGATTGCAGAAAGATTTAAAAATTATGATGAGCATCTTATACTTGAATCAATGAACGAGGTATATATTCATGGTCAGGGCTGGACGGCAGATGCGGAGTCAATATCTAAACAGAACAAAAAGATAAATGAACTCAACCAGATATTTGTTGACACTGTGAGAGCAACAGGCTCTAACAATGCCAAAAGATGGCTTACGGTGTGTTCATTAAATACAAATATCAAATATGCATTAGGAAATTATTCAACAAGCTTTGAAATTCCAAAGGACAGTGCGGCAGGAAAAATTATGGTAACTGTTCATGATTATGATGCATATAACAAAAATTCGGTAAATGAAGCAACAGATGCATCGTATGCAAATCAGTTTAAACAGCTTAAGAGTAAATTTGTAGACAAAGGTGTGCCGGTGCTTGTAGATGAGTATGGTTTCCAGACAAAGATTATTCCGGATGCAAGAGCGTGCAAATTTGAGGGTGTAAACTACCTTGCAAAGAAGTACGGAATGGTTGTTGTTGCATGGGACAACAACGGAGCAGGCTCAGGAGAGTCGTTCAGAATTTTAAACAGATACTTTAATAAGCCATATTCCGTAAAGACGGTATCCGCTATTATGAGAGGATACTTTGTAGATACAGAGGCTCCTCAGTACAGATTTGATGCTTCTGACGGAGAACTTGCGATTATAAAAATGACATCTGTCAAAACAGATACAGATGATGTGACTCTTAAAGTTGGAGAGAAAAAGCAGATAACAGCAACAACAGAACCTGCCGGGAACAATGATGTAGTTCTTTGGAAATCTGATGATTCCAGTGTAGCTTCAGTTTACAATGGAAAGATTACGGCTACTGGTGTCGGAACAACAACAATCCATGCATATTCACAGGCAGATGCATATGACAGCAGTACAACGACAAAAGTTGAAAAGACAATAAAAGTAACTGTTGAAAAGACAGACCTTGCAAAAGCAACAACAGCTATTACTACGGATTTTGACTCATATAAACTTGAGGAAAAACAGTCTGCATTTATAAATGCCATTGCGAAAGCGACAGACGGAAGTGCAAATGGTGCAGCAATAAGATATTCTTCATCAAATGAAAAGATTGCAACTGTATCACGCAATGGAAAGATAGCAGCAACAGGTACAGGTGTTGCAGTAATCTCAGTAATAACAGCAGATGGCTTTGAAAAGAGCATAAATGTGACTGTAGGTTCAGTTACGGAGAGTGCTTATGAGACAAACCTCGGACTTCGTCTATACTACTTTGATGAGGCTGCAAATTCATACAACTACACGGATGTTGCCACGGACAGAGTAGCTGTTAAAGCAGACGGTGAATACACATTGACGATAGATGCAGATAAGGATTTAAACGATATAGCTAAAAAAGCACTTGCAGATGCAAACGGAAATGCCTGCATTAATCACATAGCATCACTTTATATAATGGATGCAGATGTGGCGTCACAGAAACTTACAAAATCACAGGTTCAGAGTGGTAATATCATATACAAAAAATTTGTTGTTAATGACACTAAAGAAATTGAGATAACAAACAAAGAAGCTAAGTCAGTAATGAGTGGGACAACATTTGATACCGGAAATCCTTTAAATGTATGGGATGGTTCAGTGATTTCGTCAGGAATAGAGTCAAAGACAAGCAGCGAGGGTGCACAGTATCTTGACTTTGCAAGTGACTTAGGAAGTGTAAAAAAGATAAGTGTAACATTTACATTATCAGGACTTTCAAGTATGGCGGCATCCAAAGATGATGAACAGCCTGACAGCAAACTTGATGAAGATGATGACAATCCAAACAAAAATGACAACAGCAATAACGGAAGTAATGATAATAAGAATGACAATACAAACACAAGTGAAGCAAAGAATGTTAAGATTGGAAATGTTACATACAAATATATCAAGTCATCAAACAAGATAACAGGTGTTGAGTACGCATCAAACTCAAAGAAAGCATCACTTAAGACAGTAAGCATACCTGCAACTATAACAGTAGGAAAGACAAAATACAAAGTAGTAAAGATTTCAAATTCTGTATTTAAAAATGCAAAGAAACTTACTACGGTTACTATCGGTTCAAATGTAAAACAAATAGGAAAAGATGTATTTAACGGCTGCACAAAACTAAAGAGTGTTAAAGTAAACTCTAAAGTCATAACAAAAGTAGGAGCAAATACATTTAAGAAAACAGCTTCAAAGCTTGTGATAAAAGTTCCTTCGGCAAAACTTTCTTCATATAAGAAGATATTCAAAGGAAAAGGTCAGAGTAAAAAGGCTGTAATCAAAAAATAAAAAGAGTAATTTATTTATAAAAATTTGCAAACACCCTCTTATAATATGTTTTATAAGGGGGTGTTTGTGTTGAATGAAGTTTGTTTCTTAACGAAAGCAAACAGCGTTGACTGTATAGTTTTAAAGCAAGCTGTTCAAAAATGGAGATTAGTGTAAAAAATTTACTGTTTATTCATTATTTCCGGTTGAATTTGTGATATAATAAACTCCAAAATCCAGATGCGTTGCATCTGTCGCACTTCGTGCTATAAGATTTTGTCGTTCACAAATTCGGTGCAGGAGAACAAGCTCTCCCGCATTGCGAATTTGTGATATAATCGACGAGTTTATTTGGGTTACTGCTCACTTGCATAGCTTGACGGCAGTGTCAGGTATGTGAGTGGGCAGTAATGTCGTTTTTTGCAAATCTATAACTGTACGGTAGATTTGCATATGTGTGCGTCGTACAGAGATTGGAAAATAAAAGATGAATTTTGAAGAATTATGTTTGGATACGCGTATATTGAGAGCAGTTACGGAGATGGGTTTTGAGCAGGCGAGTCCTATTCAGGCACAGGCGATACCGGTTGCCATTGAAGGAAAGGATATGATAGGGCAGGCTCAGACGGGAACGGGAAAAACAGCAGCGTTTGGAATACCGCTTTTGCAGAGAGTAGATCCTCACAACAAGAAGCTGCAGGCAGTTGTACTTTGTCCGACAAGAGAACTTGCGATACAGTGTGCAAATGAGATGCGTAAATTTGCTAAATTTATGCACGGAATAAAGGTACTTCCGATATATGGAGGGCAGGATATCACAAAGCAGATACGCTCGCTTAAAGGTGGAACACAGGTTGTTATTGGAACACCGGGACGAGTTATCGACCATATAAGAAGACATACATTGAAAATGGCAACAGTAGGGACGATAGTTCTTGACGAAGCTGACGAAATGTTAAATATGGGATTCAGGGAGGATATAGAAACAGTGCTTCAGACACTTCCTGAGGAGCACCAGACACTCCTTTTCTCAGCAACAATGCCAAAGCCTATTATGGAGATAGCAAAGACATATCTTAAAGAACCTGAGATAATCAAGGTTGTAAAGAAAGAGCTTACTGTTCCAAAGATTGAGCAGTATTATTATGAAGTAAATCCGAGAAAGAAAGCGGAAGTACTTTCAAGACTTCTTGATATGTATGATCCGGAACTTTCACTTGTATTCTGTAATACAAAGAGAAAAGTAGATGAACTTGTTGAGGAGTTAAAAGGTCGTGGATATTTTGCGGCAGGACTTCACGGTGACCTCAAACAGAGCCAGCGTGACAGGGTTATGAATGGTTTTAGAAACGGAAGAACAGATATACTCGTGGCAACGGATGTGGCGGCAAGAGGAATAGATGTTGACGATGTTGAAGCGGTCTTTAACTATGATGTGCCACAGGATGATGAATATTATGTGCACCGTATCGGAAGAACAGGCCGTGCAGGAAGAACAGGTCGTGCATTTACGCTTGTTGTCGGAAAAGAGATATACAAACTTAAGGATATTCAGAGATATTGCAAGACAAAGATAAAACGCCAGCCGATACCGTCAGTAAATGACATTACGGATATAAAGGTCGAAAAGGTGCTTGAAAAGATAAGCGGAATAATCGAGCAGGACAATCTCGGAAAGATGATAGATATTCTTGAGGAGCATCTTGAGGACAGTGATTACTCGGCAATTGAGGTGGCAGCAGCACTCCTTTCTATGGAAATGGGAGATGCAGTGCTTGACAATAATTCAGGTGAAGAATTTGGAGATACCGGAGCAGAGCCTGGAATGGTACGACTTTTCGTAAATATAGGAAAGAAAGACCGTGTCAGGATAGGTGATATTTTAGGTGCAATCGCAGGCGAATCCGGAATGCAGGGAAACCTTGTCGGAGCAATAGATATGTATGATAAATATACATTTGTCGAAGTGCCGAGAGAGTATGCAGCAGATGTAATTGAGGCGATGAAGCACGCAAAGATAAAAGGCAGAAATGTAAATGTAGAACCAGCAAATAAGAAATAATGTATATATGGAGTTTTGATTATGTCACTGTATGCAATAGGGGATTTACATCTTGCTTTCCAGTCGGGAAAATCGATGGATGTGTTTGGTGATGAGTGGAAAGACCACGCAGAGAAGATAAAGAGAAACTGGTGCAATATAATTAATGAAACTGATACAGTAGTTATTACAGGTGACCATTCGTGGGGTAAAAGGCTTGAGGACAGCATGAAAGACCTTGAGTTTATAGCCGAACTTCCCGGTAGAAAGATTCTTCTTCGTGGAAATCATGACAGATTTTGGAACAAGACAAGTAAGACTGACAGCCTAAATGAACTTTTTGTAGGGAAACTTTTATTTCTACAGGATAATTTCTATGAATATGAAGATGTTTTGAGTGGAAGAAAATATGCACTTATCGGTTCTAAAGGTTTTTCGACGGATGAGTATTGTTTTCTGGCAGAGGATAAGATAGAAAAAAGGTTTAAGAATGAGAGAAAGAGATTGATAAAATCGTATGAAGCTGCAAGGTGTGCAGGATATGATGACTTTCTTATGTTTCTTCATTATCCACCGACAAATATGCATAAAAATGAGGGTGTGTTTACTGAACTTGCACAGGAATTTGGTGCAGAGCAGGTGGTGTACTCACATCTTCATGGAAAAGAAAGATTTGATTACAGTATAATAGGAAAACATGACGGTATAAATTATACACTTGTTTCGTCAGATTATCTTGATTTTAAGCCAAAGCTGATAAAGTGATGCTTTGGCTTAAAATATCAGTAAAATGGGTCTGTCGGTTTATTGACATTTTATATTATGTTATGTCATTTTATTGAACTTCCTGTCATAAGTAAGGATTCCGTTTAATTCGTTTTCAACATCGGAAAGCTGGGTGTAGATGCTTGCACAAAGTCCCTTGGGAATAAGCGTGGAAACTTCCTTTTCTCTCTGTTTGTATCGTCTTTTTAATTCTTTAGAATTTTTACAGTCACCATAACCGTAACATTTATTGGCGGTATTATGGTGCTTTATTATCTGCGTATAGCCGCCGTACTCGGTAAGTGCATAAGCACGGTTTTCTTTCTTAAAAAGACGGAGAGGGAAAAAGTAATTGTGTATGCTTTTGATGTCACCGCCGCCCTGGTCAAACCATCCGCTTGTCTGGTCTATAAGTCTTGAATTGTCGGCTTTTCTTACAAGTTTTGTTATTTTGTTTGTCTCAAACTGTCCCCAGCCCTCATTGAATATCACCCATGCTGCGATTGACGGATGATTTGAGAGCGTGTCAATCGTCTGCATAGTTTCTTTTATAAATTCTTTTCTGCCTTTTTTGGAAGTTCTTGCAAAAAGATGATTAAAATTATCGCTGCATGAAATATCAAAAAGACTCATAAAAGTGGCAAGATAAGTCACAAACCATGATTTGTACCTGCTGCCGCTATTAACCATATCCTGCCAGACTATCATGCCGAGACGGTCACAGTGGTAGTACCAGCGGTTATTTTCTATCTTGATATGTTTTCTGAGCATATTGAAACCGAGACATTTCATGGTCTTAATATCATATATAAGTGCGTTGTCACATGGAGGAGTATAAAGTCCGTCAGGCCAGTAACCCTGATCTAAAACACCTTTTTGGAAGATTGGTCTGTGGTTAAGACAGATGCGGGGAATATCATTGGCATCTTTTTCTATCGTAAAAGTACGGAGTGCGAAATAGCTTTGTACATAATCTTTTCCCAAATTTACTGAAAAAGTGTAAAGGTATGGGGTGTCGGGAGTCCATGCTTTAATATCGAGTTCGTCAAGTGGGATTTCAATAAAAGTGTCACTTATGCCGTAATATGTAAATGGTGCGTAAGGGCTGTCTTTATATAATTCATCGTGGGTACTGTCAGCTTGTGTTTTATCGTCAGGTATGTCTATATAAATACCAGGATTGTTGATACAGACTTTGATTTCATTTGTTTTTGTTAATCTGTTTCTGTGAATGGTTGATTTGCCACCTGAAATTTTAGTATCATTTTTGTTAATCTGACAGTTATCATGTTTTTTTTCTGCTTCTGATATATAGTAAAAATTGTTTTCTGTATTGTCGGAGTTTGTGACAACTTTAATACGCAGTACCTTTGTATCAAAATCTGGTTTTGCTATAATCTTTTTGATATATATTTCCGGTACATATTCGAGCCATACAGTCTGCCATATACCGCTCTGTGCAGTATAAAACATTCCCTTTGGGTTAAGTGACTGCTTACCTCTTGCGTGATATGAAGTGTCAGAGAAATCTTTCACACGCACGGTCAGTCTGAATGAAGTTTTTGTGGCAGTGCTTTTTAAAATATCGGTTATATCAGCATCAAATGGGAGATAGCCGCCTGAGTGGGAACAGACTTTTATTCCGTTTACATATACGCTGCATATTTGGTCTACTGCTCCAAAATGGATTATAAATCGTGAATTGTCTGAAAATCTATTTATATCAAATATAACTATTCGTTCGTACCAGAGATATTCGTTAGGTTTAAGCTGTCTGTTGACACCTGAAAGAGGTGCTTCGGGTGAAAAAGGAACGAGAATATCACCGTCAAAACGCACCGGTCTTTTATTAGAAGCCGTGAAAGCGTACTTCCATATACCGTTTAAATTTACATAGCTGTCAGCGTCACGCTTTAAAAGAGGTCTTGGGTACTCTGTTAAAACATTGTTCTTATCAATATTTCGTCCCCATGTTGTATAAAGTTTTTTTTCAAATCTGCTGTTCTGTTTCATGCTATCTCCATTTCTATACACATTTGTGCATATTAAGTTTTTAACCACATAAAATCAACTTATTTTGCTCGGAAACAAATTGTTATTTTCTGTTTTGTAGTGGCTGCTTAATGTACGAGCCTTGTGACAAAATATTGTCGATGCAGTATTTATCACACTATCATTGTTTTATGTTACATTATGAAATATCAGGCTTTGTGACAAGTTCCTCAGGAAGATATTTGAGTATCATCGCTTCGAGTTTTGCCGCCTGCACCGGCTTACTCAGATAGTCACTAAATCCGATGCCGAGATATTCTTCTTTTGCTCCCATTATGGCATTGGCGGTGAGCATGATAACTGTTGTATCTTTGTTAGGACTTTCTTCAAATTCTTTCATATGTTTGTAAGTTTCGATACCATCCATATCAGGCATCATGTGGTCTAAGAAAATAATATCATATTTATTGTCCTTAATCATTTCAAGTGCCTCAGGACCTGACATTGCAGAGTCAACCGATATTTTAGTTCGTTTAAGGAGTGCCTTAAACACATTGATATTCATTTTTACATCGTCAACGACAAGAACTTTAGCATCAGGTGCGGTAAATGAAGCTTTCTTCTTCTTTTTATCAGGTGCTGTATTGTATTTTTCGGAAATATCGCCTATCTTTAAATCGGAAACAACTTTCTGAGGAATACTTACTTCAAAAACAGAGCCCTCACCGTATTTGCTTGTGACATTTATCTTGCCGTTCATAAGTTTTGTTAGCTGTTTTGTGATAGCAAGACCAAGTCCCGTTCCCTCTATATGTTTGTTTTTGTTCTCATCAAATCGTGAAAATGAGTCGAAAAGATGTGAGATATTTTCCGACTTAATGCCGATGCCTGTATCGGATATAGTGAAAGTTATTATTATATTTTTTGCAGGCTGTGAGCTGGTAACATTATTATTGTCAGGTATAGTTTTATTATCTGTATCACTAATATTATCATGATAAGGCATAGTTTCATTTTCAATATCGGAAGTATTATTGTTTTCTGTACAGTCATTTGTTTTCGTTTCTTTATTATTGTTTATGGCATCGGTATTTTGTTGCTCAGCCATACCGACCTTTAATGTGACAGAGCCTTTCTCAGTATATTTTATTGCATTGTTTAATATGTTTACGAGTATTTGTCGTATGCGTACCTCGTCACCGTACAGTTTGGCAGGGAGATTTTTGTCACTATCGACATTAAATGCAAGTCCTTTTTCTTTCGCCTTGCCGAGAAGCATATGATAAACATCGTTTATAAGAGAGGAAAGTGCATAGTCACCTTGAACAAGTTCAAGTTTGCCTGTTTCTATTTTTGAAAAATCAAGAATATCGTTTATAAGTGATAAAAGTGTCTGGCTTGCAGACTGGATATTTCCGGCATATTCGAGAATATCTTTATCATCGCTTTCACGAAGTATCATCGTGTCCATTCCGAGAATAGCATTGATAGGAGTTCGTATTTCATGCGACATATTGGCAAGAAATACGCTTTTTGCTTTGGCGGCGGCTATTGCCTCAGCCTTAGCTTTTTCGGCTTCCTCATTTGCGATAGTAAGTTCCTGATTTTTCTCCTCAATTACCTGAACTTCCATCTGCATATGACGGGCATTTTCGGCAATGCTCGCACTGTAACCTCGGATGACTTTTAATATATGTACAAATACCATAAGGAGAGAGAAGATAGTCATTCCAAAGCGGCTGTATTTGCCAAAATCACCGATATGGATAGTATATGTACGGATAAGGTCTGCAGCACTGCCACCTATAAAGGCTAAAATTCCGAGAAATTCCAATGCGAATAATTTATCTTTACCTTTTCGTATTGTGCAGATAAGTGAAAAGAGTATTGCCATACCTGATATAAATATAAGAATATGTGATACAAAAGCCATATTCATAAAATCAAATACTCCAAGAATCTGTAATGTAAGCTGGCATGCTACATTTGTCAGAGTAAGAAAAAGTAATATATAGAAAATTTTCTGGAATTTTTCCTCAAGATTGTTAATGTAGTACATCTGCATAAAGACAGGCCAGAGCATAAGTACGAGGAACACAAGATTTGAGTAAAGCGTCTGGTTTCCATAGAAAACATTCAGTGATTTTGTTTCTATTGAGAAGTAAATCGTACCGAAAATACACATAAAGCCAAGGTAACTTATACCGTCTCTTGTCTGTCTTGAAAATGCCTGAATAAAAGCGAGCATAAAAAGTGTGATGCCGCAGGCAAGTATTATGATGCACATAGCAAAATTGCCAAGGTTTGATTTAAGGAGATTTAATATAGAAGTATCTCGTTTCGAGATAGTAATGCCTGTAATGTTAGAGGCATAGTTGTCGTACGGCGAGATCATTTCAATCTCAATTTTTCCTTCTGTAAGATTTTCGGGAATGTCGATAAAATTTGTGACACTACCCGGAGTCTTGCCGAAAGGTCTTGAGTCGTTGACACCAAATTCATAAACCTGTCTGCCGTCTATCGTAACACGGAACTGTTTATCAGCGGACAAAAAGGACATAGTCATACCACTGTATTTTTTGGGAATGGTATTGTTGAGTATTATTTTCTCGCCAGCTTTTGACCTTTCACTGTATGGAAGTGACTTAATCTTTTGGGAAGAACCGTCTTGTCTGGTGATGATCCATCCGGTATTAAAATCATAAATCTCGCCTTTTGACAGGGTCATATTGTCAACATTTGAATTGATAACCACGACTAAAAGCACGATTATCTCTATCGCAAGAGCGACCCATATAAGTTTTTTTAGTATTTTCATATTTCTCCTCACACAATGTAGTGTATTTAGGTGATTGCGAAACTCGTTATAGGTTGTGAATTTTTGTGTAACATATACAATATCAACACAAGGCACGCTCTCGCTGCCCGACACTCGTAGCGGTACATAAAGCTGTAAAAAACGCAGCTTAAGTACCGACGGTGTCAGAAGCACCTTGCTTATGATATGTAAAGTTGCACAAAAAAATATAGCCTACCTAGAGTTTCGCAATTAACTATGTAGTGTATTACTGATTTTTAGCTAAATAGCAATGATACATAAGCTATTGTTAGTAATAATATACACAAAATGGGGATATAAGGCAAGGTGGTTGTGGTGCCGAATTATTTTCGCAGTGGCATAATCTATTCTTTGGGTGCTTTCTTGGCAGGCAACATAGAAATATATGTTTGCTTAATTATTTTTATGCCTGCTTTTATCTATCAGCATTTGCTTATAAAACAGATACTGTCTTATTATAATAAGGAATAGAAGGATAAGTTGAAATGATGGGAAAGCATAAAAAACTTGACTCGAACATATGTTTGTGGCATGATTTTAGGTAGGAAAGTAAATTTATTTAAAAATGATGATATGGCTGAGTTTGTTTTTGAGTGTAGTATGTTTGTTATAATGAACAGATATAATGATTCTTACATACTTCCGGAAAAAATCTATTATAGTATTATTGTTAAAGATTATGCTCAATTTTTGGCAGATGTAGGAGCAGCAATAAGCCTATTATCAAATAATGTTATTTTTCGATTAAGAAATTATTTTGAAGAATTAAAAAGGAAAGGAGCAATATTTATGACAGGAAGAGTGATAAGGTTAGATCAACTGTTGGACAAGTTGGAGAAGGAACAAATAACGGAAGAGGAAAGGAAAGAACTAATAATGTTAGCGGACAACATGACAGAGGAAGAATATCTGGGGGAAATGCCGTCCGAAGAAGAAGTTTTGGGATTTCCGACGGAAGCGGAGATAATAAGCGAGGAAGGTCAGTATGCAAAGATACTGATGGAGTACATATACGAGAACGATATAGAAATGTACACGATGCTTATGGGATTGAACAAAATGAAAGGCTTCGTGCATCAGAGGGTAGATGAATTTCTAACGGAAATGTTCAAGCTGGAGGATTTGTACACGAACCAACACAAGACGGAGAATATGCCATTTCCGAAGTATCTTAGCCTTTGTTATCAGGCGAGCAGTTACGCACGGGAGAAAGCAATGCCAATATTATTACAGATACCAGCGAGCATAGCGGGCATTTAGAAACATCTGATGATGATAAAGTGGCGGATAAATCTCCGGTTCTTACTGATAATGGAAAATTAGCAGGTGATTGTTCCATCAGCTATCCCGGCACCTGTAAATACACGGTAACTAAATCTGATGCAAAGAAAGGGACTGTTAAGGCTGCAGGAGTAAAGGGCAGTAAGAAAAGCCTTGTGATAGCAGACAGCATTAAGATAAAAGGATATACATTTAAAGTAACGGCAATCGGAGATAAGGCTTTTAAAACAATAAGAAGACAACTTCTGTAAAGATAGGAAAGTATGTAAAGACTATTGGAAAGGATGCTTTCAGGAACTGTACCAAACTTAAGAAAGTAAGCGGCGGAAAAGCCGTGAAGAAGATAGGAAAGAATGCTTTCAAGAGTTGTAAAAAGGTGAAATTGCCGAAAAGTTTTAGGAAAATGTGAAATATATACTTTTAACACTTAAATGCTCGAACAAAATAAGAAAAAAACCTCATAAGTTGCGACCTTATGAGGGCTTTGTTTTGGTGTCAATGTGACACATACAATCATTTATTTTGCTGACTTAATCATAACACATTAAATCAGCTATTACAAGTATATCTTTTTTGTCATTTTTATGCCTGTCATTCTACATCGGCATTTGTTTGTAAGAGAAAAGTGTCATAGAAAAATATGTCTGTTTCTGCTATAATAGTTATGTTGTCGTTTCCTACTCTGGCAACAGAGAGGAGGTGCCAGTATGTTATCATCTTTTATATTATCAGTTATGGCAAGTGTAGCAGCGTATTACATTTGCAAATGGTTAGACGAGCATTTTAAGTGACAACTAGCCTGGCAGATGCTTGGCTGCTTTAACAAAACAAGAAAAAACCTCATAAGTTCGCACCTTATGAGGTTTTGTTTTTTGTACCAGTATATAGCACTATCATCTTTTAATATCTGACTCAATTATAACACATTAAATCAGATATTACAAGTATATCTTTTTTGCTTCTTTTTATGCCTGTTTCGTTCTTTTTATTTACCATAAATAGAATCATCCGAGTGACTCGATTCCCGGATTTGCTATCTTGTTCATAATACGGAATGCAATATTTTCGCATTTCCATCCCCATGTCTTTGATGCCGAGTATTTTTTATTTACTCCGTCAAAACCTGTTCCATGATAAAATGTCTGACCGGGTTTACTGTAATGTGTGGCAAGTCTTTCGGCTGTCATAAGGATATTTTTTTCTTTGGTGTCGGCATTTATTCCTTTTGCTGAATCGCTGTAGACACCGAGACCGGTGAGATTGTTGTCTTTTATGGCACGCTTGCTTTTGCCCCAGCCTGATTCAAGGGCTGCTATTGAAGTCATGGCAATGGCGTTTATGCCATATTTTTTCTCAGCCTTGACAAATGCAGGTGCAAGTTCTTTAAGATTAGTTCCCTCAAGTGCATTCTTTAAGGTTTTTGTACTTACATTTGACGGTTCAAATATGTTATTAGAGTTTATTGAAACAATAACATATTTTGAAACTGTATTTTTGACTTTTTTCGTATCTTTGATTTTTTTCTGCATATTTTTTACTTTTGTAGTATTTTTGTTTATTGATGACTTAATAGCTTTTTTTGAATGTTTAATATTCTTTTTTATAGATACAGTATCCATAAGTCCGGAAATTTTTTCAAAATCAGGTAATACGGTATTATTATCTGAAGATGTTTTTGTAGTTATTGATGAAACATTTTGGTTGAGATATATGCTAAGTGATGAGTCATATTGTTTAGCATATGATTTTAACGACTGTGAAGGTTCAAAAACATCTGAAACAGTTACATAGTTGGTTTCTTCAATGGCATTGTCTTTAAGTGTGTTTATTGAAGATAACTGTTTTTTCTTTGATGATATTACGCGTTTCGTGCGTGAAGCCTTGCTCTGTGCAGTCTGAAGCTCAGAAGAAATTTTATTTAATTTTTTCTGAAGATGTTTCATTGTGACAGTTACAGTCTTGCCTATTATTGGTTTGTAATGTTTTGGCTCCTGATTTTTATTCTTTTTTGATTTAGTATTTTTTTTACTGCTTCCTTTTTTAGTGGAAGCGGTTGAAGTATTAGTCTTTTTTATGGTTGTTTTCTTAGACTGTGAAGTATTTTTACCTGAAACTGGATTATCACTGTCTGTCTTATTGCCTGTTGTGTTTGTGACTGTATTATCTGAACTATTGTCAGTGTCAGCAGTTTTTTCATCAGATTGCTCATCGTTATCTGATGTCTGCTCATTACTGTCCGAAGTTTCAACAGAACTTATAGCAACGCTGTTATCTGCATGAACGGTAGACAATGAGTTTATGTGGCTGCTAACCGGGATGAATACCAAAGCACAAGTAAGACTTATGGCTGAAATTTTAACTAAGTTGTTTCTTGAAAATAGTTTTTTTCGCATAAAAACCTCCTAAAAACTAAATATGTATTCATTTATAAGTAAAAATTATATTTATTGATTATAACACATTTCAAAGAAAAAATCAAAAAGATATACAAAAATAATACAAATAATTTCTTTATTTATGTACAATTTTATTACTTGATTTTATCTGATAAATGATGTATGATAACCATGTTTGTATAAAATAATAAATACTCTTATTCCGAGTGGCGGAGAGTGAAGGCTCTGTGAAACCACGGCAACCCCATACAGGAAGGTGCCAATCTAAGCGAGAAATCGAACAATAAGAGGAGTTGAGATATATCAAGTCCATCGAGTTGTATCGGTGGACTTTTTTTGATGCATAGGAAAATGCTCTTAATGTAGTGTGATGCCAGGGCAAAACGCTGGTTTTGCCATTTTTACCCTACACAGTGATATGTCGCTTTTTCCTCAAGATAAGAGTACAGCCGTATCTTTGCACTGCCTGATACGGACTGAAAGGTACAGAGCAGTGCAGAAAAGAGGATACGATGGAGAAAAGATTATTTACATCTGAATCAGTAACAGAAGGACATCCTGACAAGATAAGCGACAATATTTCGGATGCGATACTTGACGCACTTATGGAGCAGGATCCCATGAGCCGTGTTGCCTGCGAGACAGCTATCACGACAGATTATGTGCTTATTATGGGCGAGATTACAACTAAGGCAAAAGTTGACTATGAAAAGATTGCGAGAGAAACGATAAGAGAAATAGGATATGACTCTGATGAGAAAGGCTTTAACTGTGATACCTGCAAGGTAAATGTTCTTCTAGACTCACAGTCAGCAGATATTGCAATGGGTGTTGACAAGGCACTTGAAGCAAAAGAAAATCAGATGACGGATGAGGAGCTTGAGGCAATCGGTGCAGGCGACCAGGGTATGATGTTTGGTTATGCGACAAATGAGACAGAAGAATATATGCCTTATCCTATCGCACTTGCACATAAACTTACAAAGAAACTTACGGAGGTCCGCAAAGACGGAACACTTCCTTATCTTCGTGCTGACGGTAAGAGTCAGGTTACTGTTGAATATGACGAGAATGGCAGACCTGTTCATGTAAATGCGGTAGTTATCTCATCACAGCACGCTGCTGAGGTTTCGCAGGAACAGATACATGAGGACATCCGTAAATATGTTATTAACCCTGTAGTTCCACAGGAACTCACAGATGAAAATACAAAGTATTTTATAAATCCAACAGGTCGTTTTGTTATCGGTGGACCAAACGGAGACAGCGGACTTACAGGCCGTAAGATAATCGTAGACACATACGGCGGATATGCCCGTCACGGCGGCGGTGCATTCTCAGGAAAGGACTGCACAAAGGTTGACCGTTCGGCAGCATATGCAGCGCGTTATGTTGCGAAAAATATTGTGGCAGCAGGACTTGCCGACAAGTGCGAGATACAGCTTTCATATGCCATCGGTGTCGCACAGCCTACATCAATAATGGTTGACACATTTGGAACAGGAAAGCTCTCAGATGAGAAACTTGTTGAGATAATAAGAGAAAACTTTGACCTTCGTCCTGCAGGCATAATCAAGATGCTTGACCTTAGAAGACCTATCTACAAACAGACGGCAGCTTACGGTCACTTTGGACGCAATGAGCTAAATCTTCCATGGGAGCAGCTTGATAAAGTGGAGATACTTAAGAAATATTTATAAAAAAGAATAAGTTGATGATTTTTTAGAAACAAAAAGCTGATAGAGTTATGGACTATGTTGTATAGGAATATAGCGTAGCCATAGGTTTATCAGCTTTTTAAATCTCTGAAAATAAAATTGTAAATGGAAAAAGATAACAGTATATTTCATAAATGCTTTATGAAAGAGAAAA
>ERZ791607.1294-NODE-1294-length-18328-cov-5.960105_pt1 | contig 18328 bp, 8 predicted proteins | sample MGYA00509964_ERZ791607 | MGnify/ENA primary metagenome ERZ791607 (study PRJEB30046, sample SAMN00791907) | human gut metagenome | study: EMG produced TPA metagenomics assembly of the A metagenome-wide association study of gut microbiota in type 2...
AAGGTCTGGATTTTTGATATGTCAGAAAGCTCAATAACAAATATTTCACCGCTTTTGCGTTCGGGTAGTCTGCTCAATACAAATGCGTTGCCTGTGTTGTTAATGTCAAAGCCTGAAACATTTTCTCCGTTTAACAAAAGTGGGTCAGTTGCTATATTATACTTTTTAATCCTAAAATCAGATGATACCACAGTATTAAGCATTTTTATTTCCTTTACAATAGACGGAGCATCCTCTGAAAATTGGAGCGTGTTTTCCAAATTTATCTGCGCCGTAACTGCATTATCCTCAATTGTTATCTCATCGCCAGCCTTCACTCCGTCCACGGTGGTAATATGGAAATTGTCAAATACCAATCCATTCGGGAAACGTCTGCCTGCCATCGTCAGCGTCCATTCCTTTGCAAGCTCCTCCTCAGTTATGTCAACGGTTACGGAAGCGAGCTTTGCTTCATCTGAGAGTGTATAATAAACAGGCTTCTCATTTATATACTGTGTTGCCGTAATCTGATTACCTTCTTTTTCCAAAAGCAGTTGAAATTTAACGGTTGTGTCTGCAACAAGAGTATTGTTTTCCCAGCCTGTTAAGTATGCACTTCTGCCCCATGCAGTCGGCGCTGTTTTATACGCCGCTTTAATTCCGCCGTGTTCAATTATTGAAAGCTGCGAAATTTCCGTACTTCCTATCCTAAGAGTTGGTATAAGTATATTTGATTTAGCACCGTCTCCAAGCCATGTAAGATTTGACTGTGGTGTTACATCGTAGGATAAAAGCAATGCGCCTTTTGAAAAATCAAGAGGTTCTGTACCTTTAATCGAGAAATTAGATGTTCCCGATTTTTCCGGTATGTACTCATTCACATATTTTAATGCCGGATTTCCGCTTATTTCAGTTTTTGTAAAGGAAATTCCCATTCCCGGTTGCGAAAATCCATTTGGTAATGTGCTTCCGTCATAGTTGTCAAAGCCTTCGTACCAGTAAAACGCATTAGGGTCATAGCCGTCTGTTCTGACAGTTTGCGAGAAGTCTCCGAGCGTTATGGTGTAATCCGTAAGCTCGCTTAACTCGTCAATATTTATTGTCCAGACATTAGGCTCATCAGTCGACTGCTCGCCCGTAAAGCTTTTGCCGTCCGCGCCTGTCATTTTAACCTTATCTGCGGTTAAATCTACATATTTGGAAGTAATGAATTTTATCGTTTTTGTACTCGCAGGAAGTCTGTCCCTTGAATCAAGCGTAAGAGTTTTTCCGTCACCGTCGAGTATTATAGTTTCCCTTGCGGCAATCGTTCCTTCACCCAATGCCGCACGACGAATACAGCTATACATATTCTGAGGCTCATCACCCGCAAAACTCGTTACAGCCGACGGAGATTTCAGCTTTAATATATAAAATTCTCTGTCATTTGCAATATCAAGTCCGCTTATGGTCATTCCATTGTTACCCTTTCCACTGACTTTTGATGCGGCAGGCATTCCTGCTTTAAGTAACAAAGGATTATCCGCACTGTATTTTGTAAGTGTATAATAATCGTTATCACCCGTCAAATTCTGATTTAAAGGAATGGCATTTGACGCAACCACATAGCCTGACGGGCCATTCTCAGGTGCATAACTTGCATTATCGGTAAAGATGCTATTTGCCTTTGTATCACCAGGCGAAATATAGCTGACACCGTCTATATTCATTGTACCCTCACTTCGCAGTGTTATATTATCAATTTTTACAGAGCCGCCTTTTGTCGGTACTGCAAAGCGCATAAACATATCGCCGCTTAAAAGCGAATTCATTGTCGTTTTATCAACAGCCTGATACTTGTATTCTATTGGTGTTGACGTATCTTTAAGAGTCATAGGTTCACCGTTTAAGTATTGCTTTACTGTCAAAACCTGATTTTCTTCATCATATACAAGTGCTGTTTGTATGTGATATGTAGTTCCCTCAGTTGCTATTTTATTTGAAGCCGTAAAGCTCAAATCAGCTGCTTTTGTGGCATAATCAGTCGCTAAATCAGCCTTCTTTGTGTAGCCGCAAATTCTTCCGGTGTTTTGTATTCTGATAATTCCGAGCATATCCGTATCCGCATCTTCACTGCTTCTTAGCACAAGATAAAACGGTGAGGTTAAATTATTCATTGTTACATCAAAAGACAAAATCATTGGTCCTTTTGAAAAATCGAATTTAGGCAGCGGTTTTGTGACAGCTTTATTATTGTCGATAATTGCAAACGCACTGTTTGTAGCGGTAATGTTAAGAGAATAATCGCCTTCATCAGCGTTTGCACGCGTTAAATCTGCATTAACTTTTCTTACCGACTTCGCCTTACTCATATCCTCAGGCAGAGCGTTAAAATTTTGGTTCCAATAATAACCGTACTCCGTTCCCTGTCCTCCGCTTGTAACCGCCGCATCTTCGCTCGGCGGTTCCTCACCTGTTGTCGTTATAGTCTGTGAAAAATCGCCTAAGGTAACGGTATATTCAGTACCCTCGGTTAAATCTTCAGTTATATTTATTGTCCATACATTCGGTTCTATTTCCGACTGCTCACCCGTAAAGTTTTTGCCGTCAGAGCCTGTCATTTTTACATTTTCCGCACTAAGATAACCCTCGCTGAACTGCGGTGCGGTTATAAAGCGTATCGCCTTCGCATTTGTGGGTAGCTTGCCGTCAGCGTCAAGCGTAATTGCATTGTCGCTTCCGTCGAGTATTTCAGTTTCTCTTGCGGCAATCGTTTTACTCCCCATAGCCGCGCGGCACAAACATATGTACGGACTGCTTACAGCCTCGCCCGCAAGATTTGTAATAAACGAATTATCCTTTAGCTTTAAAATATAAAATTCATTGTTGCTAGTAATATCCAGTCCACTTACGTTCATTCCGTTATTGCTCTTCCAGCCGACCTTTGATTTAGCAGGAGTTCCTGCTTTTAAAAGCAGAGGATTGTCTACCGCATCATATTTTGTAAGCGTATAATACTCATTGTCGTCTGAAAGCTCAGTCTGTGACGCCGTAATTTTATTTATTGCCCTTGGATAACCTGACGGCTTGCAATCGGGGTCATATTTCGCCGTGTCCGTATATTCTATACTTGCGACTTGAGTATTTGCTCCTATCCAGCCTACAAGCGGCAAATCCGTCTTACCCTCACTGCGAACAGTCAGATTGTCTATAACGCATTCAGAGTTTTTTACCGGAGCATTAAAACGCCAGTACAGCTTGCTGTTCATCATATTTTGCATCTTTGTTTTATCTTCGTCCGTAAACTTATATTCCAACAATTCGTTGGTTTTTACATTCATTAAAGGTTCACCGTCAAGATAATATTTAGCCGTCATTATGCCATTGCTGTCATTGTATGAAATAGAAATCTGAATTTGATATTTTTTATTTAGATCATACGTTTTTCCTGTTGAAACCATTGCGCTGTTAGGGTCGGATTTTGTTCCAGCAACTTCGTCAACCTTCGTGTTTGCACCAACAAGATTATAGTCATAGCCATACACGGTGCCATCTTTAAATCTTACACCGTGAAACAAATCATTATCACCCGCATTTGGATTTGTTGTACCCTCCGTGCTGCTTCTTATAGCAAAATAAAAGTTTCCGTCAGTCAAAACCATAAAATCATACGATAATACCATTGAACCCTTTGAAAAATCCAATTGGGGCATTTTCTGTGTAACAGCTCCATTCATTTCGTCAATAGGCATAACTCCATTTCCTGATGATGTAAATTTTATGGCATAATCGCTCGTTTCCTCATTTACAGTATAGCGTCCCACTGTTCCGCCCCACCATCTTGCAAAACCGCCTGACTTCTGAGTTCCCTCAGGTAAATCGTTAAAATCCTGACACCAGTAGTAGTTGTAGTCTGTTTCTGTTCCTCCGCTTTGAACTGCCGTAGCCGAGGCAACAGTACCGAATATCAGACAAAAAGCCGTTAAAGCCGATGTCAATTTCAAAAAAGTCTTTTTCATTTTCTCTCTCCTCTCTTTTTTTCTATTCCCTTATATACAATCTCTTGAACTTAGTGCTGTCCTTTGTTCCGACAATACCCTCGCCGTAGGTCATATAGCCCACACGTCCGACGCCGTCGTTTTCATTGATTACCATAGAGAATTTCAGTTCCGTTCCCGGCTGAATTTCCTGCAATTCGGGCATTAATGACTTCCAAGGCGCACGCAGCTCATAATATGTATGCAGTCCCTCTCGTACTATAGCAAGCTCGCTGTCGGATATACTTGTATAATCTCCATCACCTGTAAAGGTTGTTTTATGGCGGTATATCGTAGGCTTATCGTCTAAAAGGCACATTGCAAATTCCTCAAACTCACTCTTTGCAAGCTTGTCCTCAGGGTCATATATAAGCGCAAGCTGAATACTGTCCATACTCCAGCAGTTTACAGGCGTGCAGCCACTTGCAAAATGAATATTATCCGTTACATCTGCATAAAAATATAAATTATCCTTATCCCATTTAACCGCAGCCTGACAGCTTAAATCATCAGGACCTACATATGTGCTTCCCAGCGATAATAAGCTCTTAAACTGGTCATTTCTGTTAAGCGTCATAAAACCATCCGTCCATTCATTACCCTTGCCGTCTATAACAATAGGACTGATTGCCTTCTGTGCAGCAGCAAAATTATAGCTTTTGCTAATATAAGAGCCAAGTCCGCTTTCCTCGTCTACAACAAACGCAGTTTCAACCTGTGTTTCGTCCGCAGTTAATCCTACAGGCAAACGCAACTTTAATTCTTTTGTTTCATTTGGAAGCAGGGTAACCTTGGTATCGGGCACTTTTTTATGCCATTCATTTGGAGAAATCAGCGTAAGTCGTCCTTTTACTATATCATTTCCAGCATTTGTAATGCTGCACCGCATTTCCCAGCCATCTGAAACCGCATTAAGAGCAGATTCAAGCTGAACAGGTTCCTGATAGGTTAAATAGATATATCCGTTATACCATACCTTGTTTTCTCCCGTAATCAGCAGACGAACTCTCTCTGTTCCAGACACCGCTTTGCCTGCGGAAATTGTAAGCTTCCCTTCTTGAGAATTTATAGTTCCTGACCCTTTTATCCTAACTTCACTGCCTTCTAAAGCATCGGCAGAAACAGTCACAGGCTTACCGCTGTAATTTTTGATTTTTATATCTGCGTCCTTTCCATAAGTTACCGATATAGCGATCTGTTCGGGATAAACGCCACCCTCAGTACATTCAAATGATGTAAAGTCTCCTTCAATATACTGTACGCGTTTGTTAAGGTCAAAACTGTAAACACCTTTTACCCCACTTATCTCTTCAGCATTTCCATAAGAGTCATAAAGCGTTAATTTGTCTGTTCCCAGCTTCAGCGTTGCGAGCTGTCCATTCTCCCGATTGGAGTACATTACCCCAAACTGCTTTCCTGTTTTCTTATTCTTGAAGCGCAGAATAATACTCGTGTCATTTAATTTGATTTCATCTATATATTCTGAATCAGCATACATATGGTTCATTTGACTTACCATAAGGTACGCAGGCTTTGCACCGTACGGAACCATATACGGAAGCGGATACGTCAGTCTATCTCGCATAATTCCGAAATTGCTTTCTCTGTCTGCACGAATGTTTGTGTTCTTATCAAGCAAACAATAGTGATAATATCTGTCAACAATTCCCGTTGATAAAATCAGCGGATATGCCTGCGCAATGTATGCGCCCTGCTCTAAATAAGAATTTACGTCCTCGTAGTTGGAGGAATATCCATATTCTGTTATCCAAATTGGTTTGTCCTCCAATCCATACTTTTTCATCAGTTCTTTTATTTTAACCAAATTTCTGTCTCGAACAGAATAAGTTAAAGGGTCGCCATCCCATTGATAAGGATGAATGGATAAAATATCCATATTCTTCCCTATTCCCGTATCCAGTACTTCGCTAATCCACTCTATCGGTGCACCGGAAGTATTTAATCCGATAACAGGAATATTAGGGTTGACATCTCTGATTGCCGCCTTAGATACCTCATACAGCTTGGCATAATCTGATGCGGGACGATTTGAGAGATTAAAGCTATGATTAGGTCCAAGATTATATTCATTCCATATCTCAAACTGGTCAGCCGTATCGCCGAACATATCCGCTACCATACGGCAATAATCTGCCCAGCGGCGAAGTCCTTCTTTTGTATATGGAGGTGTACGCTCTGTTTCAGAAAAAGCATACTGAGCACCCATCCATGAGGCAGAATGAATATTTATATCAATTTCCATTCCGTTATTTTTAAACGCTCTGAAAAGCGACTTAAACGCCATAGGTATTCCCACTCCCGTTGGCTCATAATTATTCGCACTTCGGCGAAAATTATTATAATACAGCATCATTCGCACATTGCGTATCCCAATTTTCCGCGTCAGCTCTACAATGCGTTCATCTTCCGGATTTGTAAGTGCAATTTGAATACCCATATGCTTATTCACAAAATCATCGCTTTCATGCCGTACATAGGAAAATTCAGTTCCGCAATGGCTGTAAAGCTTTTTCTCTGTATCACGTGCCTCAATATCTACGCGGTAAATCCCGTATTTATCAACTTTGAATTTATGTGTAACCTTCTGTTTATCAAGTGGCTCAACACTGACTGTATCCTCTGCCGTATCAATGAGCGTACCGTATTCATCGCGTATCGTCCATTCAATATCAAGGTCATATCCACCGTCCGCCTGAGAGTGAACAGGATATATTGTATTATCAATATTCGCGCTAAGCTCTATTTCCTCGCCCTGAAAAAATATATTACCTATATGCTTTTCCGTATCAGCAGTAATATTTATACGGCTTACGGTATCTAAACGGTATAGTCTGATTGCTGAAATCGTAACCTCTCCGCCTCTTGAATATCCCATAGATTTACTATAAATCCCTACACGGAAATCGTATCCGTCCAACTCATTCGCAAACCTCGGATTTGGCAAAAACCACTGATAATTACGCCAAACCTTGGTATCGTTAAAAATTATATACTCACGCTCTCCTGCGTTAACCGAGGCATTAAGCGGTGTGTTTGCGCTCATTTCCCCTGCTTCTTGTCGGATAATCGGCTGGTACTTCATACTGTCATACTCAATTGTCAGACTTGAACGTCCTTCATCATAGTATTCAACAGCCACAGCATAGCTTTGACCGTCCGTAACCGAGTGCGCAATAGAATCATCGATATCCACATTGATATATCGTGCATTATTGCCCTTATTCGGCGTAATAACCCAACCTTGCTTTCCTAGATAATTCTTAACTGTAATCTCTGACGAATCATCGCCTATTTCCGCCGTCATACCAACTAGTTCAGGCTTGTCGCCGAATATAGCATGAGCAACCTCAATGCCGCCCTCTATACCCTGCTGCCAACCCTGATTTAAGGAAGATGTGGGAGAATAGTCATTCTCATGAGCCATGCACAGATTGTTTGTACAAAACACAAACAGAATAGCCGTGGTCAAAAACAGTATTCCTATTCTTCTCATTCAATCACCTTATCCTTTCACTGCACCAATCATAACGCCTTTTGTAAAGTACTTCTGTACAAAAGGATACATAATCATAACAGGAAGAGTGCTGACAACAATGAGTGAATATTTCAAAACATCCGCCAAGCCCTGTTTGGAAGTCATAGTATCAAAATCAGTAGTCATTGCCGTATCAATCTGATTTGCCAGCAAAATATTTCTCAGCACAATCTGGAGCGGATTTAACTTTGCATCCGTAATATACAAAAATGCGTTAAAATAAGAATTCCAATGTGCTACGGCATAATAAAGGGTTATAACCGCAATTACGGGCTTTGAAAGCGGAAGCATTATTTTCCAGAAATATGCTATATCGTCACATCCGTCTACTCTTGCCGCCTCCAAAAGTTCGCTCGGTATGCTGTTTTCCATAAATGTCCTTGCAATCATAAGATTATATACCGACATCGCCGTAGGCAAAATCATTGCCAGCGGTGAATTCATAAGACCTAATTTATTTACAACCATATATGTAGGTATCATACCGCCCGAAAAAATCATTGTAAATGTGAAAATAAAACTCCACATTCTTCTGTACGGCAAATCCTTTCTTGACAGAGGATAAGCCGCTATTAATGTCAGTGCCACATTAAGCATAGTTCCGAACAGAGTGTATAACACTGTATTTCTAAATCCGATAAGCACTTCATTTGTCTGAAATACCGCCTTATAGCCCTCCAAGCTAAAGTTAACGGGCAGTAAAAATACACGCCCCGCCATTACTGCCTCTTTAGAGGATAATGACGACGAAACTATAAATATAAGAGGCCAGAGAAGAATTATCAAAATCAACAGGATTACAGCATAAATAACCGCATAAAACAAAGTGTCCTGTTTAGATGTTTTTATACTTTTCTTTGCTTTAACGCTCATAATCTCTTACCTCCTTACCACAGACTTGTATCACCGTACTTATTGGCAAGCCAATTTACGGTCGAAACAAGAATAAAATTAATTATCGAATTAAACATACCTATTGCAGTAGCATACGAATAATTTCCTCCACTTGCCGATATACCCACCTTATACACATAAGTTGAAATAACCTCGCTTAATCTCAGGTTCACATCATTTTGCATAAGATATATTTTTTCGAAGCCCAAATTCATAACCTGACCTGCATTTATAATAAGCAGTAATATAATTGTAGGCATAATTGCAGGAAGGTCAATGCTTATTACACGTCTTAGCCTTGATGCGCCATCCATCTGAGCCGCTTCGTGTAAATCGGGTGATACTGACGAAAGTGCTGCCAGATAGATTATAGAGTCCCATCCCATGTTCTGCCACACACCCGACCAAACATACAGATGTAAAAATGAGGTTGGACTTGAAAGCAGGTCGGGCGCATTTGTACCAAACATCATCTTATAAATATTACCGTACAATCCGACAAACGGATTGAAAAATTGGTTAACCATTCCGACAAGTACCACTACCGAAATAAAGTGCGGAACATATACAATCATCTGCGTAGCTTTTTTAAATCTTTTATTTCTCATGATGTTAATACTCAATGCCAAGAGTATTGGTACAGGAAAACGTGCCACAAGCGAGTACACCGATGTAACCAATGTGTTTTTCAGTACACGTGCGAACTGGTATGAGCTGATAAAATTTTTGAAATGCTTCAATCCAACCCATGGACTTCCCCATACTCCCTTTGCCGCATCAAAATCCTTAAATGCTATTTGCAGTCCCATCATCGGTCCGTAAGCAAAGATAATAATGTACAAAAGAGGAAGAATCAAGAATAAAAACAGCTGCCAATGCTTTTTCAAATTTTCGATTAAGGATGTCCTCTTAATTGTGTGGGTTTGCAAAACTACCTTTGTTGTTTTCATAACGGCATATCCTCCTATTTATTGCATCTGTCATATGCTTTCTGCACAATATCAAGCATTTCATCAACACCTATCGCTTTCATTTCCTTGAGATAGTCCTCCCAACCGCTTTCAATATCCCAGTCTCCGATTATAAACCGTGCTACGCTGTCTTTGCGATAACTTGTAATGTTCTGCTGAATTTCATTGATAGCATTTATTTCATCCTCAGTGTAAATTATTTTTGTTATATATTCCTTAGGTTTCTTATCAAGATAGGATTGCAAATGCTCCGCAATTCTTGTTTCATATATATTGGAGCCACTGTCTACTGTAGCACAAGCAAGCTCATAACTGCGGTATGCGGGAGCGCCCTGCTGCCAATGAGAATTTTGTGGCGAGCCCCATGCTAATACAGGCTTGATTTTCGCCTTATATCCCATACTTTCGAACATGCCATGATCACCCTCTTCCGGTTCAATCCAATCCGTTCCCTTCTTACCAAATCTGTTCCAAATGGACATTTCTTCACTCATCATAATATCCCCTAAACGAAATGCTGCTTCAGGATACTGACAATTTTTTGTGATAAAGAATGAGTTTGTCGGGATACTTGCCGCATATACTGCATATCCCGTACCGTTATCCTGCGTAAGTGGTGCGAGAATATCATATCCTTCCGCTCTATCTGTTGCATTGATAAGATAGGTCGGTGCCATAGAGGTAAAGCAACCCACTTGCACGCCACTTGGGTTTTGTATTGTCTGTCTGGTCTGTGCACCATCAGAAGTAAAAGATGATGGAGAAAGCAAACCCTCTGTACAAAGCTTATTCAAATACTTTAATGCCTCTTTATACTCAGGCTCAACATAAGCCGCTTTAATTTTTCCATTCTCAGGATATAGATAATTGCTTTGAATATCAATTGGTTGGAACGCTGCTGCAATAAAGTCACAGAACCAGTTTTCTCCGCCGCTTGTAGCGCCGATAAACGGAATCTCATCTGCTAATCCGTTACCATTTGGGTCTTTCTCCTTAAACGCCTTTAAAACATTATAAAATTCGTCCAAAGTTTTCGGTTCTGAAAGATTTAGCTTTTCAAGCCACGGCTTGTAAATCCACATACGATATCCCAGCTCGTTTTGCAGGATTTTCTGATAACGCGGTATTACATAGATATTGCCATCAGCCATAGTAATCATATCCTTAAGATTAGTTTCTGCTTTTAAAACATCATTCAAATAATAAGCGGAATTATCATAGTATTGATTCAAAGATTTGATGAAACCTCTTGAACCATATCTCAAAATAGAACTGTCCTCCATAGGAACATTCACAATTATATCCGGCAAATCCTTACCGTCTGCTGCAATCATCAGTTCTACCTTTTGCTTTGCCTCTGCGACAGTTGACGGCAGATAAACAAATTCAATATCACAATTCATTTTTTCTTCAAGTGCTTTGGTATAAAGATTTTCGTCATAATCTGTAACTAATGCATCTTTGGGAATACCTACTGTCAGAGTAATTTTTTCTTTGCAAACAGGAAATTCTCCCGGTGGATTAAGATTTTCGTCCATCACATAAGCTTCGTTCGTTGTTGTAGCAACATTCTTTTTCTCTCCGCAGCCGCTAAGAACCGTAGCTCCGAGAGTGCAAATCAATAAAAATGATAGCAATTTACAAATCTTTTTCATAATTCTCCATCCTTTCATAAATGAAAATTTGTTATTTATCTTACTTATTCACCGCCGAGAGGTCCGAACGAATAACCGTTGTTAAGCGGTTTCATTTCGTGCAATTTCCACACAAACAGTTTAATTGTATATCTCTCCGTAGGAATAGGTGTAAAATCAAGGTTTAATTTATAATTACCGTTTTCTGTAATTTTCATAATTTTTGCCGTGACAAGCTGTCTGTCTGAATTATAGACAGCGGCTAAAACGCGCTCGCCGCCCTCAAATTTTTCCAGTGCAATGTCTGCCGAAACCTCTGCTCCGTTTTCTGTCAGTTTTGCCGACTGTTCGGGTGTCGAACTTACTGTCGGAGTTGCCGTTGGCTCTGTTATCGGTCCTGCTGTCGGGCTTGCCGTTGGACTTGCCGTTGGTGTCGGAGTTACTTCAGCTATCTGTGAAAATTCAATGACGGTTTCCGCATCTTTAATATTGTAAATTCCGTTTTCTGTCCGCTGTCCGTTGCAGAATGCTATTTTCCCTTCCTCTGCTGTCAGATCAAGCGCTCCTATATTATTATTGTCCAATATAGCAGTACCGCCATTTCCGGCCTTTACTAAATAATCATTATACGGCTTAAAAGTACCGCTCCAGCCGCTTACATCTCCTATTTTATCCTTCCATTTATCATAAGTACCATCAGCAAAAATCAAATACGAGTTTTCTGTTGTTAAATTGCTTGATGCACGGCTGGCAGCAAAAATTCCCGAATTGTCCTTGTTCCCGCTGCTTAAGCCCTCGCCTGTAATCAGACGTGCATCACCGCCAACCCAAACGGCAGTTGTGCCGTCAACATGAAAATTTGAATTCCATGAACCTGACCAATCATTATAGCAGCCGCCGTAAATGCGTCGTGTCACCTGTCCGCCTGATACGGCAATACGAGTATTTCCTGTCATAGTCTGACTCATTGAGCCACCGAATATTCCTTCAACGCTTCCACCGCTCATATTTATGTAAGTATCGCCTTCATATACTGTAGTTTTATCCACAGTACCGCCATACACATTCATAACTCTGCCACCGTCAATACTTATGTGTGTAGCTCCGCCTTTTATGTCCGTTCCTTTTCCCGAACCGCCACCGACTACATACGCAATCGCCGCATTATCCTTAATTGTTATATAGGTTTCTCCTGCTACTTCGGAACCGCTGTACGCACCTCCACCGAACACTCTTGAATCATAATAATTTTGCGAGCTGTCCTCTACGGAATATTCACTGTTTACCGTGCCTCCGATTACAATATGAGTATCGCCGTTTACAGGAGAATTCCAGCCACCGCCGTAAATGCGACGATAACGTCCGCTAAGAAGTGTCAAATCGGTACTCTCTGCAGTATTCCCAATCGAATTGCCTCCAAGAATATCAATTGGCTCTGTCATGGTCAGACCTTCACCCATTACAAGAGAATTTCCGCAGGCAAATATTCGGTTCGTCTTTTCATCCATGCTCGCTGCAGCCTTTGTAACAAACTTCAATTTTTCAAATTTTACCGGACCGCAAATTCTTAAAGATACGATTTCAGTTAAGTCAATACCTCCCTCAGTAACTCCCGTAATCGGATTTTGTCCTGTTACGGTCAGACTTTTTGAGGTATCCCAGCTTGAAACACGAACTGTGTCAAGCAATACTATTGTATCTCCGTCCTCCGCAAGTTCAAATGCCTTTTGCATTGTGTTTACAGGCGAAGCTGCGCTTCCTGTTCCGTCTGAGCTTCCATTCATGCTTGATACATAAAAATATTTTCCCGTATCTGCATTTATCGGCAAATTGGAACGGAAAGTGTCCGTTTCCTGCATTATCGGAAGTTTCAAGCTAAAACTACCATCTGATTTTATTTTTTCCTGTGTTATGTAAGTGATATTCTCAGGAATTGGGTCGACAGCCGTATCATTATTTGACAGTACCATAGCAGTCAGCCATTTCCCTACATTCCTGTCCCCAAATGTGCCTGTGATTTCCAGCATCGCCGCCGATACCGGCAAGCTTCCTGATAATAACATTATCCATGCGACAATCACCGTTCCAATTCTTCTTTTGAGATGTTTTTGTTTCATGTTTTATCGCCTCTTTCCAATCTTGTTTTTCATATTCTAATTATATAAAATTCTAATATAATACGCTATAAGAAAAAACGGAAATTAGTAATAAGATTGCGAAAATTCTAGTTCCTATGCGGTCTGTGACACACAGACGTTAACTTAATATTAACAAATTCAACAAAAATATTATACTTGTTGTATGAAGAAAAATAGGCTGTATTATAAAAGTTGTGATAAATAAAAGCATAACAGCTTCATATCCTGTATAATGGAATTATCACCCAACCATTTAATGAGGAATTTGTTATGCTCTACATAAATTATACTCAAAATATCTTGGGTTTTCAAGGAATTTTAGTAAAAAAAATCACTTCTTCTCACTGTCTTGCTCTAATTGATATTCACAGAGTTCTTGATCTTCTCCCTAACAGAAGCCAAGTATTTTGTAAGCGATATGTAGTAGCAATACACCGATATTGCCTGTGCCTTCTTCAAAAACGGCACTCAAGTTATTGACCGTTAGCACTTTATCCGTCAAATGGTCTGGGCTTTCGATAAGGTAAGAAAACGGATACAACAAATCTACGGCAAAAAGTACCGCCTTTTATTCAAACACTCAAAACGGCTTCTCATAAAGCGAAATGTCAAGCTTAAGGATTGGAAAAAAGAACGGTCAAATTCTCTGCTTTACATATCTGATGAAATGCTTCAGGCGTACTATCTTAAGGAGCAATTCTATAAAATTATGGATGCCAATGACCGTCAAACAGCAAAGCAACTTATGTCTGACTGGATTTCATCCGCTGAAAGCTGTAATATTGAAGAATATAAGTATTGCGCTAAAACACTGCTGAATTGGCAGACCGGAATACTAAACTCCTTTGATATCCCCTTATTCAAACGGTTTTACCGAAGTCTGTAACAACAAGATTAAGGTACTTAAACGTAACCTTACGGATACCGTAATTTTAAACGATTTCGCAATCGTATCCTGCATATGTTCACCTACAAAAACGACCTTGCAAAACAAGGTCGCCGATATACATTCATATATTGGTGATTTTCCATTCCACAGATTTCACCACAACTATTGACATTGAGCCTTTCTTCTTGCATATAGTTCGCAAATGCGTGTACAGCAGACGTCTCATCGAAAATCTTGTTTACTTAAATACCTTTTATTCAGTTTTGTGCGTTTGATTGCTCAAAACAACACATCAGAAATGTCCGATAGGCATTTCTAATCTATCATCTTGATATGAATTTTTGTAACAAAAAAGGGAGTAATAGCATCAGATGTACACTTACATCGTTTACTATTACTCCCTAATTTTTCAAAACAAAAAAGGTGACTTACAAAAAAGTAGTCACCTTTAATGGCTCCTCCAGCTGGGCTCGAACCAGCGACATCATGATTAACAGTCATGCGCTCTGCCAACTGAGCTATAGAGGAATATCTTCTTTAGCTTTCGCTAACTTTTTCTTTAAACACCAAAGATAACGACTTCTGTCGTTATCTTCAGCATTCTTTCGTTCCGGCAACTTTCTACTTTCCCAGGCAGTCACCCACCAAGTATCATCGACGTTAAGGAGCTTAACTTCTGTGTTCGGCATGGGAACAGGTGGTTCCTCCTTGCTATCGTCACCGGATCTTCTCTTTTGAGGTCATACCCTCAAAACTAAACAACATAACTTCACAATGCGTTTTCTCTAATTTCTTATCTTTCTCGTTCCTAACCTTTGATGTAGCGATACATCTGTATTTTAATCTGCTCTTGCTTTTTATGCTCAAGCTTACGCTTGTATGTACTTCGCATTGCCTTTCGGCAACCAGTCGCTCCTCGCAATTCTTTGAATTGCTTCTGCTCCTTTGCTTTCGTACATATTCGCATTTTTATCTGCTCCGCAGATTAAAATGCTTGGTCAAGCCCTCGGACTATTAGTACCGGTCAGCTACATACATTACTGCACTTCCACCTCCGGCCTATCAACCATGTAGTCTTCATGGGTCCTTACTAGCCTACGCTATGGGAAATCTTATCTCGAAGGGGGCTTCACGCTTAGATGCCTTCAGCGTTTATCCCGTCCGTACTTAGCTACCCTGCTATGCCCTTGGCAGAACAACAGGTGCACCAGCGGTACGTCCAACCCGGTCCTCTCGTACTAAGGTCAGCTCTCCTCAAATTTCCTACGCCCGTGATAGATAGGGACCGAACTGTCTCGCGACGTTCTGAACCCAGCTCGCGTACCGCTTTAATGGGCGAACAGCCCAACCCTTGGAACCGACTTCAGCTCCAGGATGCGATGAGCCGACATCGAGGTGCCAAACCTCCCCGTCGATGTGGACTCTTGGGGGAGATCAGCCTGTTATCCCCAGGGTAGCTTTTATCCGTTGAGCGACGGCAATTCCACTCTCATACCGCCGGATCACTAACTCCAACTTTCGTTACTGCTCGACTTGTCGGTCTCGCAGTTAGGCTGGTTTATGCGTTTGCACTCGTTGCACGATTTCCGTCCGTGCTGAACCAACCTTTGAACGCCTCCGTTACCTTTTAGGAGGCGACCGCCCCAGTCAAACTGTCCACCTGACAGTGTCCCCCACCCGGATTCACGGGTGCAGGTTAGAACCTTCATATTACAAGAGTGGTATCCCAACATCGACTCCCTAACACCTGGCGGCATTAGTTCTCTGTCTCCCACCTATCCTGTACATGTAATACAAAAATTCAATATCAAGTTACAGTAAAGCTCCATGGGGTCTTTCCGTCTTATCACGGGTAACTGGCATCTTTACCAGTACTTCAATTTCGCCGGGTATGTTGTTGAGACAGCTCTCAAGTCGTTACGCCATTCGTGCGGGTCAGAACTTACCTGACAAGGAATTTCGCTACCTTAGGACCGTTATAGTTACGGCCGCCGTTTACTGGGGCTTAAGTTCAGTGCTTCGATTGCTCTAACACTTCCCCTTAACCTTCCAGCACCGGGCAGGCGTCAGCCCATATACATCATCTTTCGATTTAGCATAGACCTGTGTTTTTGCTAAACAGTCGCTTGAGACTATTCTCTGCGGCCTACTCGCGTAGGCTCCCCTTATCCCGAAGTTACGGGGTCATTTTGCCGAGTTCCTTAACAACACTTCTCCCGCTGGTCTTAGGATTCTCTCCTCATCTACCTGTGTCGGTTTGCGGTACGGGCACCTTGTCAATCCATACAGCTTTTCTCGCCAGTGTACAATCACCCACTTCGCTACTAATTTTCGCTCCCTTACGCCCCACTCAACCAACGGTGGGGATGGGCTATGTTCCTGTGTCCCTGTATTTAACGACTTCGGTGGCTACGGAATCTTTACCGTATGTGCATCGACTACGCCTCTCGGCCTCGCCTTAGCTCCCGGCTTACCTTGAGCGGACGAACCTTCCTCAAGAAACCTTAGATTTTCGACCATTATGATTCTCACATAATTCTCGCTACTCATTCCGGCATTCTCACTTGTGATATCTCCACTACTCCTTTCGGTGTAGCTTCGCAGACTTACACAACGCTCATCTACCAACAATATTACTATCATTCCTAAGCTTCGGTATGAATTTTAGCCCCGTTACATTTTCGGCGCACAATCACTCGACTAGTGAGCTATTACGCACTCTTTAAATGAGTGGCTGCTTCTAAGCCAACGTCCTAGTTGTCTACGCAACTGCACATCCTTTTCCACTTAAATTCATTTAGGGACCTTAGCTGTAGGTCTGGGCTCTTTCCCTTTTGACTACGAAACTTATCTCACGCAGTCTGACTCCCAGGAAACATTTATGCGGCATTCAGAGTTTGATAGGGTTCGGTAAGCCGTGAAGCCCCCTAGCCCATTCAGTGCTTTACCTCCGCTAAACTATCCTGAGGCTAGCCCTAAAGCTATTTCGATGAGAACCAGCTATATCCGAGTTCGATTGGAATTTCACCGCTAACCACAGCTCATCCCCGCCTTTTTCAACAGACGTGGGTTCGGTCCTCCATGGAATTTTACTTCCACTTCAACCTGTCCATGGTTAGGTCACCCGGTTTCGGGTCGTATACTGCAAACTGTACGCGCTATTCACACTCGGTCTCCCTTCGGCTTCAGTGCTTAACACCTTAACCTCGCTTGCAACATACACTCGCCGGACCGTTCTACAAAAAGTACGCTATCGCACTCATATGGTGCTTTAGCAGCTTGTAAACATAGGGTTTCAGATTCTTTTTCACTCCCCTTCCGGGGTTCTTTTCAACTTTCCATCACTGTACTTTTCACTATCGGTCATCAGGTAGTATTTAGGCTTGGGGGGTGGTCCCCCCGGCTTCCCACCGGGTTCCTCGTGTCCGGTGGTACTCTGGATCCTGCCTTGTCAATATCCTTTTCGCTTACAGGACTATTACCTACTATGGTGTGTCTTCCCATACACTTCTGCTAAAAATATTGAATCAATTACGCAGTCCGCAACCCCAAAGATATTGCTATCTCTGGTTTGGCCTCTTTCCCTTTCGCTCGCCGCTACTTAGGAAATCGATGTTTCTTTCTCTTCCTCCTCCTACTTAGATGTTTCAGTTCAGAGGGTTTCCTCCACATGGCTATGTATTTACCATGCAGTGATACGGTATTGCCGTACCGGGTTTCCCCATTCGGATATCTGCGGGTCTATGGATATTTGCTCCTAACCGCAGCTTTTCGCAGCTTGTCACGTCCTTCTTCGGCTCCTGATGCCAAGTCATTCTCCCTACGCTCTTTATAGCTTGACCAACTTGGTTTGGTTCTTGAATTACATAAGAATTAGAGATTTGTTTGAAATTGAAGTTTTTACCCATATACTCTCGTATATCGAAAAAACCTTTCCACATTAGTTTGATAACTAATTTAGTTATCGGGGTTTGTCATTTGATTACTTTGTAAACAAATGCTTTCCTCGTTTCTCTCTATCATCGTTTGTTACATTGTTTAGTTTTCAAGGTACAATCTTTTATATTGATTTTAAATTCAAACAAGTTTGCGTGCAGTTCGCTTTTTCTTCGACGTCGTCGCGTACATCGGTACGCAAGACTGAGAAAAAATGCGAAATGTGCGTGAAATTGTTTGAATTGGTGGAGATGAGGAGAATCGAACTCCTGACCCCCTGCTTGCAAGGCAGGTGCTCTCCCAGCTGAGCTACAC
>ERZ791607.1371-NODE-1371-length-17386-cov-2.493393_pt1 | contig 17386 bp, 10 predicted proteins | sample MGYA00509964_ERZ791607 | MGnify/ENA primary metagenome ERZ791607 (study PRJEB30046, sample SAMN00791907) | human gut metagenome | study: EMG produced TPA metagenomics assembly of the A metagenome-wide association study of gut microbiota in type 2...
TCCAAGGGGATGCTCCAGCGCATCGGCATGGCGCAGGCCCTGGTCCAGTCCCCCCGCCTGCTGGTTCTGGACGAACCGACCGCCGGCGTGGATCCTCTGGGGTCGAGGGATATCCGGAACATTATCGAAAACCTGAAAGGGCGTGGGATGACCGTATTCCTGTGTTCCCACCTGCTGGAACAGGTGCAGGAGGTTTGCGACCGGGTGGGCGTCATTTTTAAAGGGCTGCTCATTGCGGAAGGGTCTGTGAATGAGCTGACGCGGGATTCCGACAAGCATGAAATACTTCTGGAGCATGCTTCCCCGGAATTGATGGAACGGCTGAAGGATATGGTGAAGGAAGACGGCCATGCCGTTTGGCTGGAGGATGGGCATCCGCGCAACTCCCTGGAAAGCGTATTTCTAAAAAGTTTGTTGGAATGGAAGGAAAAGCATCCCAATCCGGAACCGTAAGCGGTCCGGCGGCTGCCAAACGGGAAGTGCGCCGCATGATACGTGAAAGGGTGGGCGGATTGGATGCCGCCGCCCGGGAGGCCATGTCCCGTTCCATTTGCCGCCGTGTGTCGTCTCTGGTGCGGGAGAAGAATTTCCGGCGCGTGGCTGTTTTTGCCGCCAGGCCGGGAGAGGTGGATTTGCTTTCCCTGCTGGATTTGCTTCCTGACCGGGAATGGTACTTCCCGCTGGTGCATGAGGGGAGAAGGCTGAGTTTTCACCGTGTATGCCATCACGGGGAATTGGTGGCGGGCAGCTGGGGCATACGCGAACCCGGTCCGGGATGCCCGGAACTGCATGCGGGGGAAATGGATTTGATAGTGTTGCCTGGGGCCGCATTTACCAGGGACGGCAAGCGGCTGGGGTATGGCGGCGGATTTTATGATACGCTGCTGACCGGCCCGGCTGCTGGGGTGCCGCTGGCGGGAGTCTGCTTCCCCTGCCAGCTTCTGGACGATCTGCCCATGGAAGCCCATGACAGGCATGTGGACATGGTGATTGCGCCAGAAGGGGAGTGACCTCTCCAGAGAAAGGGAAAGAGGCTAGATACGGAACCGGTGTTTCTGCACGGTCAGTTTATAAAACAGGTCGTAGCGGGCGTTGAGCAGGGGTTGAAGGTATTCCACCCCTCCGGCTACCTGGCCGCGGATGTCCGCATACAGTTTTCGGTAGTCGGAAAGTCCGCTGATCATGGCTTCATACAGGGGGGTGCGCAACCCGCATTCCACGGCAATGTGCATTTCCGCCGCTGCGGCCACAATCTGGCGGGACAGGCGGAACTGCATCCAGGCCAGCCCCAGGTTGCCGCCCACCCAGACGGCCAGGGCCGCGCCCACGTAGGCGAACCCTGCTGCGTGCTCTCCGAAACAGCCCAGCAGGGCTCCCAGAATCACCAGAAGGAGCATCAGCTTGATTTCCGTCCTCATCACATCCTCCTGATCCAGAAAAAGCTTGCTGAGGCACGGCTTGATGCCGAAGTCCTTCAGGGGCATGTAAATGGAACGTCCCAGCCTCTCTTTGTACACTTCCAGATCCGTCTGGAGCTTTGCGGCCGGAAAGTCCCCTATGTCGCAGTCCCACTGTTCCTTCACGCGTGGGCGCACATGGTTCCAGTGCGTCTGGCAGATGTTCAGGAATTCCTTGTTGTAATACGCGTGCCGTTCCTCAATGCCGGATTTGACCAGCTCATAAAACCATTCGTCAATGACGGGAGGAAGCTTGTGCAGGATCATCGTGCGCCGGATGGATAGGAAACGCCCCATCTGGCGTGCCGACTTTTTCCCCAGACGCGGCACGCAGTCCTGCACGTATTGCGCGTATGCCTTGAGGCGTGCCGGCATTTCATCCTCCATCTGGAGCTGGATGCGGTCGATTTCCCGGTCAATGGACGTCAGGAAGCCGGAATCCATCTTGGAAAGGCGGCTCAGTTCATCAAGCACCTTCCCCTGTTCTTCCAGAAGGCTGTCCGTAGCCAGCAGAAGGCGTTCCACGCGCTTGTCCGTCAGCGGGCTGCGTTTCAGCACTTCCTGAACGCACGCCGTCAGGGCTTCCACTCCTTCTCCTGCATGCTCTCCGGCGGTCGTGACAGGGTACAGGGGCAGCTGCACGCCCAGGCGTTCCCGGGAGGTGGAGCGAAGCTCCTCTTTCAAGGATTGAAGCCTCTCAAAAGAGAGCAGCTCCGCATGGGTGATGACGAGAACCATGCGGGAATGGAGACGTTCCTCCAGCGTCTGGAGATAGTCCCACAGGGCGGAATGGTTGCCGTCACTGGCGGAAATAACCACAAGGATGGCATCCGATTTGGGAACGATGTGCTTCAGCTTTCTGGGGGCATCCTCCTGTTCCAGGCCGATGGTATCCCAGAACTCCAGGTTGAGCAGGGCGTCCGACGGGTAAAAAAGGTCCAGAACCCATTCATGGGTGTGTGGGGCGGGATGAGGCCTGTACTGCCAGCGGACCAGTGTGGCTTCACTGGACACGCGGGAACAGAACCGTTCCCCGGCCAGGGCGTCCAGCGTAGAGGATTTGCCGGACCCTGTCATGCCGATGACGGTGACATTCTGCGGAGAGCAGCATTCGGCCAGGGCTTCCTCCACCTTTTCCTGGGAATCGAAATGACGGTCGGGGCCAATCCGGGCGGAAAACGCCGCGGCGGCATCCGCTACGTCCCGCACCGCATGCGGAATCACGTTTTTTCCTCCTGTCAGCATGGGGTGATGAAATCAGGTCTCCGTCCGGGCTGTTCCGGTTTTCCGGAACAAACCTACACGCCGCTTTTCCTTCTGTCCAACTAAAATCACGAAGCGGGAGCGTACGAGCGGCCGCCGAAAATGGCCGTCCCTACGCGGACGAGCGTGGCTCCTTCCTCTATTGCCGTTTCAAAGTCGTGGCTCATGCCCATGGACAGTTCCGTCAGCGTGGCTCCCCCGCTGCCGGACAGGACTTCCTTCAGCTCCCGGAGACGGCGGAAATAGGGCCGCGCCTCCTCCGGATTTTCCACCGGGGGGGGAATGCACATAAGGCCGGCGATTTCAAGATGGTTCAGGGAGGACAGCTCCGGCCATTCCTTTTCCAGGGTTTCCGGGAAGAATCCGAACTTGCTGTCTTCATTGCCTACGTTCACTTCCAGCAAAATGCGGGGCCGTTTTCCCGTTTCCTGAGCCACGGTATCCATGAACCGGGCCAGGCGCAGGGAGTCCACGGCATGGATCAGCGTGAAATATTCCAGGGCCTTGCGCACCTTGTTGCGCTGGAGGGGGCCAATGAGATGCCATTCCGTATCCGGAGGAAGGGAAGGGATTTTTGCCAGTCCCTCCTGGACCTTGTTTTCACCGAAAATGCGCTGGCCCGCATCATGGCACGCTTTCACATCCTCTGCGGGAAAAGTTTTGCTGACGGCGACGAGGCGGACGGAACCCGCCGGACGTCCGGCGCGGAGTTCCGCTGCGCGTATGCGGGAGAGAATATGTTCCAGATTTTGTTGGATGCTCATGATGGATGGTTCAGTTCAGGGATGGCTGTGCGGACGCGTGGCTCATGATATGGTGCAGGGGAGAGAGCCGCCGCATGGCCATGGCCCAGACCTTGGAAGAATCCGTTTCCAGGCAGATGTCCGGCACCATGGGGGAAACATACCAGGCACGGTCATTCAGTTCCCGGCGCAGCTGGGGCGGCGTCCACCCGCTATGGCCTACGTAGGCGCGCAGGATGGCGCGGGGATCTTCCAGGTATTCCAGGGCCTGTTCCTCTTGCAGATGAAACTGGACGCGCAATTTATCCTCCGTGCGGATGAAAGCGGCGAAGATGAGCTGGTTGCGTTCTACGGGCCCTCCCTTGAAGATGGGCACGGCGTAAAGGGATTCCGGTATTTCCGTATGGCGGGCTACGTCCCCCACATTCATGCCGGACGGATGATTCAAAATATGGCCGATGACAAATTCCTTCTCCGCCCGGCTCAGGAAGATGACGGAATGATGGAATCCGGCGCCATCCAGGTAGGGGGCGGCGACCAGAAGGTGCCCCGCCAGGTTTTCATTGCTGATATCTTCGTGTTCCATCATGGCCATAAATCTACGTTACCAAATGTGACGGATGCAGGCAACCATGCGTTCAAACGGCCATGTCAGGAGGCGGCGAAAACGGAACACCGGAAAAACAGGAGGGAAGAGGAGCTTTTACCCGAGTGTATAGCGGGTCCCTCCGGAGGAACGGACGGCGGTTCTGGAATTTCCGAACGTCCTGCGGGCGACCGCCCTCCTGGCGGGAACGGATTTCTTCCCGGTTGAGGCCGTTTGCTTGCGGGAAAGGGCAACGGCGGGGGGGCGGGAAGCCCTGCGGCGGTGGGAAATGACGGAGGCCGTATTGGCGTTCTCCATGCGGTCTGGAGCGGAAGCCATGACCAGCAGGGAAGAATCTTGCATTTTTTCCGCCTGGGCCAGGGCTTTCAGGGAGGCGTCAATGGAACAGCGTTCGATTACGACCGGGTCTCCGGTACGGAGCAGGTTGAAGGCCTCATATACGTCATTGCTCTTCATCCGGACGCAGCCGTAGGAGGCGGGGGTGCCGATGGTGCGTTCCTCCGCCGTACCGTGGATATAAATCAGGCGCGAGTGAGCGTTCCGGTTACGGGGTTCCAGACCTTCCAGCCACATGATGCGCGTGACGATGGGGTCCCGGCCCGGAGAATTGGGCGCGACGCATTCCCCGGTGGGCTTGCGGCTTTTAAACACCATGCCCTTGGGCTGTCCGCTGCCGATTTTGGAAGCGATGCGATGGGCGCCCAGCGGAGTGCGGCAGCTTCCCTTTCTGTCTCCCAGGCCGAATTTGGAAGTGCTGACAGGGTAGGTTTTCACCACCCGGCCATTGCGCATGACGGCCATTTTCTGGTCCCTGACGCTGACGACCGCGCCGTCTTTCACGATGGCGGTGGGCTCATAATCCGGACGGGAACAGGATGCCAGGACTCCGAACACAGCGAAAGCTGCGCCGGCGAGTTGAATCAGGCGTGCTGCTTGCGAGAGAGGCGCAGGCATGGGAAAGGCGTCAGTTCTTGGCTTTGGCAGTTTGCTTGGCGGGCAACAGGTTGGAAATCATGCGGCCCAGGGAACAGAATCCTGTGTAATAGAAACCCAGGAAAGGAATCATCAGGATGGGGGAAAGGTAATGGCCCTGGCGGATCATGATGATGATCAGGTTCAGGAAGAAAGTTCCGCAGGCGATTTCCAGAACAGGAATGACGACGGATTTAATAGCCCGGTACCCGTTGCGTTTGAGCTGGGAGACGTGCCGGCGGTCTTCCTTCCGGTCCACGCCGTATTTGGGCGTGCGGACGAAGGCGGACTGATGGCCGAAGATGGCTTCCAGAACAGCCTTGGCGTTGTTGACCGCCATGCCCACGCTCAGTGTGAGAAGGAGGGGGAGGTACGGCAGTTCCTTCCACCAGGATTTGGGACGCACCACGATTTGGGCACTCATGTAAAAGATGCAGACGGCCACGCTGGTCATGAAAAACAGGGCCACATTCACAAACCACATGAAGACCGTTTCATTTTCCGGAATGCGCTGCGTGCAGATGGGGTACACCAGGAAGCAGAGCAATGCCAGGAGCAGATAGGAATAATTACAGGTGAGGTGGGTGGTGGCTTCTACCTTGGCTTTAAGGGGGGCATTGGAGCGCCAGATGTCCAGCAGGATTTTCTGGCAGACCTGAATGGAACCCTTGGTCCACCGGTGCTGCTGGGACTTGAACCCGTCCATGTCCACGGGAAGTTCCGCCGGGGTAACGACGTCGTTCAGGTAGATGAAGCGCCAGCCCTTGAGCTGGACACGGTAGGAAAGGTCCATGTCTTCCGTCAGGGTGTCATGGGACCAGCCGCCCGCGTCGCCAATCACGCATTTGCGCCATATGCCGGCAGTGCCGTTGAAAGTGAAGAAGCGGCCGGAACGGTTGCGAGCCGTCTGTTCCATGGCAAAATGGCCGTCCAGGTACATCCCCTGGATGCGGGTGAGGAGATTGTATTCACGGTTGATGTGGCCCCAGCGGGTTTGAACGAGGCCCACGTTTTCATCCGTGAAGAAATGGATGGTTTTTTGCAGGAGATCCGGTTCCGGAACGAAGTCAGCATCCAGAATCAGCAGGAATTCCCCCTTCGCTACTTTGGTAGCCGCTTCCAGCGCGCCTGCCTTGAAGCCAGTGCGGTCCGTGCGGTGGATGCAGACGGCGTCAAAGCCGCGGGACTTTAATTCCTCCACCTTGCGGTAGCATTGTTCCGTGGTGTCGTCTGTAGAATCGTCCAGAATCTGGATTTCCAGCTTATCCTGCGGATAATCCAGAGCGGCTACGGATTCCAGAAGGCGGTCCACGACGAACTTCTCATTGAACATGGGGAGCTGGACCGTCACGACGGGCAGTTCCTGGAAGCGTGCTTTGGGCTGGGGCTTGTTATTACGGTTCTTCCAGTACAGGTAAACGATGCTCAGGCGGTGGAAGCCATATCCTGCCAGGCCGACGAGGACCAGAAGATAGCACAAAAGCCAGATAAAATTGTAATTTAAAGACATGCAGGGGTTACAAAGGGGGTTGGTATCTTTTTGCGTCAGGGAAGGGGGATTTCCTTGACGTGACGCCCGTATAGGACACCATAGGGCGAGAGTCAAGACATATTCCGTTTTGCTTAACCTTTTTGAGTGTTGTTATGAAGAGATTGTATCTGCTGGCCGCAGCTGTATCCGTCACGGGGGGAATGGCGTTTTCCGCTCCACAAGAAGATGCCCCGGAGAAGGAGGCGGCAGTACTGGATGTGCAAACGCCGCCGTCCGGCAAGCAGGACCAGCCGGCCATTCCGGAACGCCTGCTGGACGACTCCCACATGAATGAGGAGCTGGGCATCAACGAATTTACCGCGCCGTCCATCCGCAAGATTTTTGAAGATTTGGAGGGGCTTCCTGAAATACCGGAAAAGGTGGCCCTGCGCGCACGCCCGGAGCGGCCTCCCATGGACCGCTGTTCCCTGGCTCTCCAGTTGGGCGGCATGATGGCGGACGGTTTCGTAATCGTGCAGTGCGGCAAGATGAACGAGGTGAAACCCATTGCCCTGGATCTTTCCAGCTATGCAAAGGCCATTGGAGCCGGAGAAAGGGTGAACCGCCACGCCGCCAGCCTGCTGAAAAATGCGGAAGACGGGGATTTGAGCAGTTTCAAAAACAACCTGGCCCTTATTCAATCCGATGTGGAACAGGAGCTTGCCTCCCTGCGGGATTCCGATATGGCGAACCTGATCGGCCTGGGGGGGTGGATACGCGCCCTGGATGCCGCTACCGCGGCTCTGGATAACAAATTTGCGGAGGACAAGGCGAAGGTCATCTTCCAGCCGGATGTCCCGGAATATTTTCACTATATTCTGGACGGGGTAGAGCCGGAAATGAAAGAACGCCGCGACATTGCCAAAATCATGAACCTTCTGACGATCTTGCAGGAGCAGATGACGCTGGCTCCGGACGCCAGGCCCGCCAAGGAGGGCGTGGAAGCCATCCGCAAAACGACGCTGGAGTTGATCAAGGCGGCTCTGGCCCCTGTGGAATCATAATTCCTCTCCGGAGGCATGCCGCATATGGTTCTTCCCCTTTTAACCAGTCTGGAAGTGCGTCTTACTCCGCGCGGCCTGTACCTGCGGGATGAAAAACTGAAACGGATGGTCCGGGATGATGGCCGCGTTCCCGTGCCTTACAACGTAAGCATTTTCAATACGGGGGACGGCGCCGTGCGTATCATCGGCAAAAAGTGGACCGTCCGTTCACATGGAGACGGAACGCAGATAATTGAAGGGGATGAACTGTTCGGTTCACGCCCCCTGTTGTGCCAAGGGCAGATTTTTGCGTTCAACGGCCTTCAGATGCTGCGGCTGCCGGCGCGCATCCAGCTGACCCTTCTTGTCCGGGACGAGGCGGGAATCCTCTATCATACGGATCCCGTCAGCCTTAAATGGTGAAATAAAGAGCTTCTCAAATCCTACGGGGTCTCATAAGCAAGTAATTTGAAAAATTACAATTATTTCATTTATCATACAGGATCGAATAACAAGAGAATAGCATTATATGATATTTGAAGCTGGATATCAGTTGTTTTGGCAGATTTAATAAGCCATATATCATAAAAAAGTAAAAAGAAGAATTGATTTATATAGTAAAATACGTCCCTTTCTTTTATTACGATTCTTATCGCAAACTATTAATTACTGCAATGTATCTTGACATCAGGACATTTTTGGAGATTGAAAACATTACTTCAGTGATTTTGCTTTATGATTCCACCCTATGGAATTATTAGCAGGAGTATGGCGGGTGAGTATGAGAGATATCGCAGTTTAGATAGGCTAAAATGTCAAAAATGAGTAAAATTTCGAAATTGTTTGAATTTGTTATTTATTTTATTTTCATGAAAATTCTATGTTAAACACACCAAAACAACACTTATGATGAATTGTATTTTGGCGATACAGAGAGTAGTCAAATCTTGTGCGAGGAAGAACGAATCTGTAAAGTGAAGAGCATGAGATGGATTGGTCAGATATCGGAAGATGCAAATAAATCTGTTGACAAAAATAATTAAGAGCAGAAGATATATTGAAAAACCTGTAAAATACAATGCTAATCCAAATAGAGAAATAAAGATGTTCGAACGTAAAAATTTCATGGTATATGTGGGTGAAAAAAGTGGCGCTAGTTACGTCAGTGGGTTAAGCAAAATTGAAGAAATCTACAAGGTTAATGTCGATGCTGAATTTAGCAAAGATGAATGTTCTACACTTCTTGATCGAATAAAACATGATAAAAAGAGGACAGATTTGGAGCCAAAAGAGCGGAAGAAGAGAAGTGACTGGGCATCCCATTTGAAACGGTATATTGCATTCAGGACAGAAATTACCCGGATTGTTCCCTCTGTTCAAAATTGTTCTTCCAGCTTAGACTGTGATATAATTCATTTTATTATCGATAAATATAAGTCTGATTTTTTAACGATAGATAGTCGTGAACGCTACAAATGGAAAGCTATTGGCTGGTATAAACAACAATGGGACATAGATGCAGTTGATTTTTCAATGATGCTGGCATCTGCCTTTGAGAAAGCAGGCAATCTGCTTTCAGCGAATATGTATTGGCCTTATGATATGATGGTGGAATTTGCGGAAGCGAACCCCGAAGCTGTTCGGAAACTCTTTCGAATGCTTTACAATGAAAATATTCCACTTGCAGAGCGTTATGCAGCTTTTCGTGAAGGGTTTGAAGGCTATGCTAAGCCGTTGGGTAAAAAACATTATCAAGATCTTCATGCTATTTCAGTATATTTGTCGTTTGAATACCCTGAAAAGTATTTTATTTTTAAGATGAAAATATTCTCTATTTTCCGAAAACGTGTTGGATATGCAGTGGAAAAAACAAAACAGCAATCTTCCGTCTGGAAAGTAGAAATTTATACTCAGATGTGTCAACTGATTTTAGATGAAGTTCAAAAGGATTCGGAACTTATCCAAATGAGCAAAAATCGTTTGGATGATAGCTGCTATCAGGATGAAGCGTACCACTTGCTCACAATGGATATTGTTTTTTTTGGAGGGATGTATATGTCCGAATCTGATTTTAAGAACAATAGTCAGGAAACTGCTGCATTGAGTTACTGGCCTGCTTTGGACGAATACAATCCCGGAATTACCGCGGATATGTGGGCCTCAGTCTTAGATGATGATACTGTCACCTCTCCCAAAAATATGGATATGTTTCGAAAAATGCTGGAACTGGGCGGAGAAAGTACCTGCGCTCATTTAGCTGAAGTATACGGAAATACTTATGGATACTATAACAGGCTGGTAACCAGTTTCGGCGAAAAGGTGAAAAAGAAGTACAACTGTCCCGATTGTGTTGATCGAGAAGATGATAGAACTGAACGAAATCAAGTATGGGTGATTCCTTTTGTTGGTCGTTATGTCACCGAAAACGGAAACAAACGTTATTCTTGGAAATTGCGTGATGAATTGAAAGAGGCACTTATGAACATGGATATTACAGAGGTTTCTCTGGAGGAAAAAAACGTAACCGATGTTGGTTTGAACACTATCTCTTACGGTCCTCCTGGAACAGGCAAAACTTATCACACGGTTATTTACTCCGTTGCAATCATTGAAAATAAGAAATGGATTGAGATAGAGAAGGAAAATTACTCTGATGTGTTGGAGCGCTACAGTAGATATAAGGCAGAGGGAAGAATTGAATTCACGACTTTCCATCAATCTTATGGATATGAGGAATTTATCGAGGGTATTAAACCTATTCTTACTTCAGAAGATGGTATTGATGGGGAAACAGGCGATATTCAGTATAGTGTGCAGCCTGGGATATTTAAAAAATTCTGCGAGAAAGCACAGCATCCGAGTACATTAAAAACGAAAAACTTCTGTTTTAGAGAATCCCCGAATATCTGGAAAGTATCCTTATGGGGAACCGGGAATAACCCTGTCCGTTCGGAGTGCTTGAAAAATGGCCACATTCGTATTGGATGGGACGATTATGGGAAGGACATTACAGATGAAACCGATTTTGATGATGGTGGTAGAGTAGTTCTGAATGCCTTTATGAACCGTATGCAGATCGGTGATATTGTGTTTTCGTGTTACAGCTCTACTACGATTGATGCCATCGGCGTTGTCATGGGTGAATATGAATGGCATGATGAATACGATAACCTGAAACGGTTGCGAAAAGTGAACTGGATTGTGAAAGATATTCAGGAGAATATACTTTCCATTAATGGCGGAACTCCCATGACATTGGCTTCAGTTTATCGTCTGTCAAATGTGACGGTTAATGATGTATATCAGATTATTGAGAAATATTATTCTGTTCCACTTTCACCTGTAACCGATAGTCATGACAACAATTATGTTTTCATCATTGATGAAATCAATCGTGGTAACATTTCAAAGATTTTCGGTGAACTAATTACCTTGGTTGAACCGATAAAACGCTGGGGAAATTCGGAAGGTATGAAGGCTGTGCTGCCCTATTCTCAAAAGTCTTTTGGTGTACCGAAAAATGTATATATTATAGGTACCATGAATACGGCGGATCGTTCCATTTCAATCATTGATACAGCTTTGCGCCGCCGATTCTTCTTCAAGGAAATGTTACCGAATCCTGATGTCTTGGCAGATGTAAGTGTAAAAGGTCTGTCTGTCAGTAATTTGCTTACTCACATGAATAAACGGATTGCTGTTTTGTATGACAGGGAGCATACTATTGGTCATGCATATTTTATGCCGCTGAAAAAAAATCCGACGATTAAAAAACTGGCTGAAATTTTTACAAATAACATTATTCCTCTCCTGCAAGAATATTTCTATGAGGACTATGAAAAAATCCGGCTGATACTTGGCAACAAGTTTATTGCTGTTAATACTGTTAATTCGAATGACTTGTTTGGTCAAGAAGATGTCGATTTGGATGATGGGTGCAGCTATGAGATCAACTATGCTGCATTTGATGACATTGAATCCTATCGTTCCATTTTAAATGTAAAGGAAAACGAGGTATAGAGTGAACTCTTTTTATCAAATCAAAGAATATGATTCGTTTATTTCTGATAAAGAAATTGCTGGATATAAGACTTTGCCTGAGTCCATTTTCCATCAACTTGAGGATTTTATTCTGACTAATAGCAGCAAGGATACCGATGCACTGGAGTTGATGGGACTTTCTGCAAAAAAGGGTATTGGAAAGGTGATCACGGCAAAAAATTATGTCGGCATTATTACACTGAATGATGGGATAACCATTGAAATCTTGCCCAAAATTTACTCGGCAAGTGTGGACGACAATTTTGGTACCAGAACCAAACGGGTGTTGATCGATATGCTGAAAACGCTACGGGAAATACCATTTAAATCTTTAAAAAATTCTTTTGTGAATATTGAAAAAATGGATATTTTTGAAATATTTATTAGAATGTTTGTGAACGAGGTGTTCTTCATTGTCAAGCGTGGTCTCAAATGCAGTTATGAAGCAATCGCAGAGAACACTACATTTTTTAAGGGAAAGATACTGTTTTCAAAGCAGGTCAAGTTGAACCGTTTCCATAAAGAGCGAATCTATGTTGAATATGATGCATTTACCGCCAATCGCCCGGAAAATAAATTGTTGAAAGCAACACTGATCTATCTTTGCAAAAGGACTACATCTTCAAAAAATAGAAGTGATATAAAAAGTTTGCTGGGTGTATTTTCAAATGTGGAGGCTTCTGCTGACTACAAAGGCGATTTTGCTAAGTATATAAGTGATCGAAACATGAAGGATTACAATACTGCATTGATGTGGTGTCGGGTATTCCTGATGGGCAAGAGTTTTACTTCTTTTGCAGGATCGGAAATAGCACTTGCGCTGCTATTCCCAATGGAAACACTTTTTGAAAATTATGTCGCAGCTATACTGAAAAAGAAACTTTCCAGAAGTGACTTTACAGTTTCAGTTCAGGACAGAACTTATCATCTATTCAATGAGCCTAGTAAGAAATTTCTGATGAAACCGGATATTGTGGTTAGACGTAAATCTGACGGAGTTTCTTTTGTGTTGGATACCAAGTGGAAGATTCTTGATGCTGGAAAAGTGAATTACGGTATTGCTCAGGCTGATATGTACCAGATGTTTGCCTACCAGAAGAAATATGGAGCAGAATGCGTTATGCTGCTTTATCCTGAAATAGAGAAGAGACCTCTGGAAGATGATATCGAATTTAGATCAGATGATGATGTAATTGTTCGAGTTCAATTTATTGATTTGTTTAATGTAAAAAACAGTATTACAAAGATTATACAACAATTTGAGGTAATAACTGTTTAATCATTTGGCAACAAAGATGTGTTCTCTTTGCGCTGTTTTGCAGCTATCATTGTGAATTTGTCATCAGCGAACGGGTTTATTAATCATTCACTTCTGATTAAGTTTGAAAGATGAATAGCATGAAGAGAACGTTGTGTAGATAAAGGAATAGAGTAAATTTTATCCTTCACTCATTTTGCTCACGATGACCTTGTTGAGGAATGTTTTCCCAGAACCTTGTTATTTCTCTATTTTTACAGAAACGGGTGATCTTGCCGTTTTCATGCCGAGATATTATAAGTACCCAAAAGCATTCTCATGTGACTAAAACCTTATCTAGACGATGAAGTGTAGACAACTTTCTTGCCGAATGGAGCTGTATGTAATGAATCAATCCGAGTTAAATCCATCAAGATGCTTCCGGGTTAACCTTCTTCATCATCCCCGTGGTTGAGGATGAAGTTCAGATCGTCAATGCCCAGGCTGGAGGTAAACCCTTCGTCACCCAGCACGTTGGCGACGAGCTGGTTTTTCTGATGCTGGAGAATGCGGATTTTTTCTTCCACGGAATCCTTCGTCAGAAGGCGGTAGGCGATCACCTTGTTTTTCTGGCCGATGCGGTGCGTACGGTCGATGGCCTGGCTTTCTACGGCCGGGTTCCACCACGGGTCATACAGAACGACATAGGAGGCGGAAGTAAGGTTGAGGCCGGCGCCGCCGGCTTTCAGGGAAAGCAGGAAGACGGAGGGGTCCTTGGTCGTCTGGAATTTTTCAATTTCTCCGCGGCGGTCCTTGGTCTGGCCGGTAAGATAGTTAAGCGGCCTGTTTTCCGCTTCCAGCCTGTTCTTGATGATTTCCAGCATGGAAACGAACTGGGAGAAGACGAGCACTTTATGCCCTTCTTCCCGGAGCTGGTCCAGCAGGTAGAAGAGGGCTGTCATTTTGGCGCTGTCTTCCTTGGCGTATTTGGGATCCACCAGGCCGGGGTGGCAGCAGATCTGACGCAGGCGCATCAGGCCCTGCAAAATGGCGAAACTGTTCTTTTTGACGGATTCGTCCGAATCCAAGCCGAGCAGGGCCTGCTGAATGCGGCGGAGTTCCGCCTTATACAACTGGCTCTGGATGCCTTCCATTTTGGCGTACACTTCTTCTTCCGTCCTGGGAGGCAGGTCTTTTGCCACCTGGGATTTGGTGCGGCGCAGCAGGAAGGGTTTCAGGCGCGCGGCCAGGCGGTTCTGGCTCTGCGGGTCCTTGCGCTTGTCAAAGCGCTTCTTGAAGTAGGAGCGGGAACCGAGGACTCCGGGCATGGAGAAGGCCATGAGGGACCACATGTCCAGCAGGCGGTTTTCAATGGGTGTGCCGGAGAGAACGAGACGGTTGTAGGAAACGATTTCCCGTGCCGCCTTGGCTGCCTTGGAATCCGGGTTTTTGATCTGCTGGCCTTCGTCCAGAATAACCGTAAGCCATTTGATTTGGTTCAGGGTTTCCCCGCAGACGCGGAGCTGGGCGTAGTTGACCACGACCATGTCGTAATTCTTCTTGATGTCTTCCAGGTTGGCCTGGTCCTTGCTGCGGATGACGAGGACGCGCACGCCTGGCGCAAATTTTTCCGTTTCTCCCGCCCAGACGTCCAGCACGGATTTGGGGCAAACGATAAGAACCGGAGGGATGACGACTTTTTTCTTGGATTTGTTTTTGCGGGCGAATTCTTCACGCAGCCAGAGGACGTAAGTGATGGACTGGATCGTTTTACCCAGGCCCATGTCATCCGCCAGAATGCCGCCGAACCCGTTCGTGGCAAGGTAAGCCAGGAAATGGAACCCTTCCACCTGATACGGGCGCAGGGTGGCCTGGAGCTGGGAGGGAACATCCGGCTTGACGTCGATCTGGATTTCCGCGGTACGGTCCTTAATGCGTTTCCAGGCCTTTGGATCGAACACTTCTGCGGCTTTCGGGTCCGCCAGCTGCATGGCGTGCATGCGGTGGGTTTCTCCGGAAAGATCGAAGGGGTCCAGGCCCAGGCGGGTAACGGCGTCGCGCTGGTCATTGTCCAGTTTAATTTCCAGGCGCATCCATCCTCCGTCGTCCATGCGGACGTAACCGCCTCTGGCGGCGACCAGGGCGCGGATTTGCTCCTTGGAGAGCTGGACGCCTTCCACATCAATGACGATGCGGAGGTCAAACCAGTCGATTTCCTGGTTGACTACTTCAAACCGCACGGCGGCGGCCACCGGATCCGCCAGCAGCGTCTTGAGCTTGTCGTCCATATTGACGGTCAGCTCTTTCGGAAGCTGTTTGGCCCATTCCGCGAATTTTTCGGGGAACTGGCGGGTGACGCGGGCCTTGAACGCGCCCACCTGGGGATCATAGGAAAAGCCCATTTCTTCCAGCAGGCCGGGAATGGGATAAAGGTGCTCCCGGATGAAGCGCAGCAGAACTTTGTTCTTCATGGGCTCCTGATGGGATACGTCCCAGCCGTCCTTGCCGAGTTTTTCCGTGCGGTAGCCGGAAGCGTCCCTGGCGCTTACTTCGCAGAGCACGTGTTCCGTTTCCGCGGAGGTGAGGCCGCGGACGATTTTCATGTCAAAGGTGCCGCGCAGGTCGATGTCCACCACGCGGTCTTCCATGCTGGGGGGCAGGGAAGCGCCTATTTTACGCAGGAATTCCACCCCTTCAAGGCTGTCGATGACCTGCTTGGGAATGGAGTAGCGGGGTTCCACTTCCGTGCTTTCCAGCCAGCGGGGGGGGCCGGGAAAAACGGTTTCGTCAGACTGGTACAGTTCCTGCTGCCCCGGAAGCTGCCGGACGGAGTGGGAGACGTTGATGCCGGTGGACGTAGCGAGCTGAAGAGCGTAGCAGTCCGGTTCAATGGGGTCGTCCTGGCAAATCCATTTGAGCGGTTCGTCCACCACTTTGAAATAATTTTCATCAAGGTTCACCAGGTAGCCTTTCAGGGCGGGCTGGTGGAAAAGTTTGTTCATCAGGGCGCATGCGGCTTCCTGGTCCAGATCCAGCGTCAGGGCGTCTTCCGCACGGGCGTAGTCGGACAGGGAGACGAGCAGGATTTCCGTCTGGGCGTCCATGCGTACGGCAGCCCGTTCATGCAGATTTTCCAAATGTTCCAGATCCTGTTTTTCCCGGACGGGAATCCAGTCCTGCTTCAGGGAATGACGGTATTCGAAATGTCCCTCGTTAATAGTGGAAACAAGCCTCATGAACAGTTCTCCGCGGGGCGGCTGCGGGGGGCGTTCATTCACGGATTGGATGCGGTCGTACCAGGTGCCGACTTCACGGGAGCGCTCCCATTCATGAATCTTGCGCTGGACCTTTTCCAGATCCGTAATGGATTCCATGAATTCCGGGTAGGGCAGGCGTTTCTTGTTGAAGGCGTAAGCAATGTAATTCCAGAATTCGAGGATGTTTGTGGGAGGAACGGGCCACAATTCCAGCGGGTCATAGCTGACGATTTCCCATCGGGGATTCAGGCGCACCATATCATGGTCGTGAATCTCCTGTTCAATGGCAAAACGGCGGTAGCGCTTTTCCAGTTTGCTGACATAGTCCGCTTCCTTGTCGTCCAGTTCGCGTCCCAGTTTCTCTTCCAGAATATCCAGAAGAGGAACATCATTCAGTTCGTTCGGGGATTCCGGAAGGTCCTGGCCACGGTACATGCGCTCCAGCATGGCGGCATACATGGCCGCTCCGGCCAGATCCTCGTCTTCCGTGGAACATGCTCCGAACCACCTGTTGCCCTGAAGGCGCAGATTCACGCGGTGCACGCCGTATGTGTCTTCCACTCGGCCCTGAATATATAAATGATTGCCAAAAATTTGCGTGACTGCGCCATCTTTCTGGAGCTTCTCGCCGCGCAGCCGGATTTCTTCCGGAAAGGCATTGAGAAAGTTCAGAGTAGCCCTATCCGGGTTAAGTGCCATGCTCATAATATCAGACTGTCATATAAAAATTGGAAACAAACGTTCCCTGTCAAGGGACGCTACAGGTCTATGCACTTTACTATGGCACAAAAAGCGGATTAGAGCAACTATTCTCTGAAAATAATTCCAAAGGTTGTTTGTGATGATGTTTACGATGTTGAATGACAAATTGTTATGTCTATATGAAGAAGGCCGGTTTTTGAAGAAAACGAACATATTTTATCATTTTGGAAAGAAAGGATGTCAGTTTTGCGTAACATGGTTCTTGACAGGTTCGCCGTAAAAGCGTCTTTTATGCCTGAAATTTTATGTCCTCTGCATCACTTCTACAGTTACTGGCGACTCAAGCCCGCTTGAGCGATGGCGAATTGGCCGAACGTCTTGACATGACTGAAGAAGCCGTGCGAGCCCAGCGGGAACAGTGGGAGAAGGAAGGCGTCATCCTCGGATACCAGGCCGTGGTGAATGAGGAATATGAACACGACAGCAAGGTGGCGGCCTTCATTGAAGTGAAAATGACGCCTGAACGCGACGGTGGTTTTGACCGCCTGGCCATGCGCATTTCACGGTTCGACGAAGTCTCCTCCTGCTATCTG
>ERZ791607.1382-NODE-1382-length-17235-cov-5.245693_pt1 | contig 17235 bp, 10 predicted proteins | sample MGYA00509964_ERZ791607 | MGnify/ENA primary metagenome ERZ791607 (study PRJEB30046, sample SAMN00791907) | human gut metagenome | study: EMG produced TPA metagenomics assembly of the A metagenome-wide association study of gut microbiota in type 2...
AGCCGTCATCATAGAGCAGGTATATCATCCTGGTGTTTATGCCGACAACCACCCAAAGGTATCCCTTCCTGACTCCTTTTCCCTTGCTGTTCTTTTCCGGGACGAGTATTTTGTAATAGGTTTCATCGGCTGCCTTATAAGGATCACTCAAAGCTGTCTGCCGGATGCACTTATAAAGATTTTCGAAGAGGTTTGAGGCTTTCTCTATCAACTTATGAGCCGTAGGTTTCTTCAGCGTAAAGCCATGACTCTCGAAGTAGTTGATGATTCTTTCAACAGGTAGCGATTGTATATAACGTAATTCCATCAATCCGGCAATAAATGAACCGTCATAGCTGGAATTCAAGAAGGCCGAAGCCGGTGTTTTTCCCTCAAACAGGCGACCTTCTTGCGTATAGGTGTGTATCTTGTAGACATGCTTGATGAAGCGCATGGGTACACATTCATAGCGGACGCATATTCTGGGAACAGTGGTAAACAACCGGGCCTTATTGATGTCAAAATCGGGATCATCGGGATAAACGACATGTTCTTCTTCCTCCATCTCATAATGCATGTCACGTTTGGCCCCATTGTTCTTTCTTGCTTTACGCTTATCTGCTTTTTCCGCTTCTATCTTCTGCCGCTCTTCTTCGGATATGGCAGATTGGGGAGCCTGTTGCTGTTCGGATGTGTTGGATACAAGTTTGGCGAGTCCCTTAGTAAGGCGCTGTTGCTTGCTAAGAGATTCGCCTTTTTGAAGGAGTGCCTCTTTAAGGGAAGAAACCTCCTTTATCAAAGCATCTATTTGGTCCAAGAGTCTGTTGTTGTCATCTCGTAATCCCTTGATTTGTTCCTTCAATAACTCTATGATCTCATCCTTTTTCATGGCATAAAGATATAAAAAATCAACGAATTGGCCAAATAAACCGGATGATATCTTTAGCACAAATAACTAATAATCAGAATGTTGAATTAGATCCTAAAACGTTTTCTCAACCGTACAGACTTTAATGACACTCCATTTAAGATAAAAGACAAAACCTGATAAGAAATCTCGTAATTGCCTGTATTGGGGTTAAATGTCGGTAACTCAAAACTTCCACCTTCGAGGCGCTTGTAGTACAGAAGAAAGCCATCGCCATCCCAACGCAGTATTTTTACACTTTGTCGGTTTTTACCAAAGAATAAAAAGATATCTCCGGAAACGGGAGACAAGTCCTTCATTTCCGATCGTATAATTTTGAATAAACCGTCAATGCCAAGGTTCATACGAACAAAGCCCTGGTACAGATAGTATCGATTGGCTGATGTTAGAGAATACATGGATCTCCCTCCTTTCTTTCGTAATCGCGCAACATTTTAATAACACCACCGGGTGTGGCCCGTTTGACCGAAATGGTGGTTCCACTGTTAAAGGTGATTGTGATCCCGGCAAGACTAAACTCTTCTTCCGACAACATGGCGGGTGCTATTTGAGTGAATGAAGGAGAGGAAGTTGTCGGTTGGGAGGGTTCAACGCCGCCATAATAATCACGGACCACATCTGCCTTGGCTTGTTTAACGCTATAACCCCGTCTGGACATCCAGGAACTCATACCTCCAAAAGTGGTATGCTGATCGCGGCAAACATCGGCTAAAGAACAATTGTAGTCTACTTTCAATGCTTCAAGGAAATGTTTCCAAGTTTTTCCAAATCGATTTTCTGCTAAATCCATAATGCTTCATTTTTATACATAGCAAAAATATAAGAATGAAAAAAGGCCGACAAGATAGAATCGCGGAGACGCTTACTCACATTCTTCACACTGTTCACACTCTTAAGAAAGAAGCCTTGGTCAAAGTGTTTCCCAACTATGGAAGAACATAGGAAGACGAATATGATTGAATACTGGATTGAAATAGTAGACATGATATTAGCCAATTATAGTTGACCATATAGCCGACTTTAGTTGGCTATGTGGTCAACTTCCTTTAGCTAAGTGGACGACTCTAGTTGGCTGTTAACCTAACTTCAAAATTGGCCTGTAGAGCTGACACGATGTCGTGTTAAACTGTATACTTTATGTGTGGTTACAGTTTAATTCGTTTCCCCACCGTTTTGATTCGCCACGATTGTAATTTAATGCAAATCATTAGTTGGTATATGGAAAAAATGACATATATATGGATAATAATCCTCATTTCGAAATAGTCTGCGATGTTTTTTTGTATTCGTTATTCCTTTTGGTTAGTTTTGCTTGTATAAATCTTAAAAAAAACTATGAAAAGATGTATCTTTGTAACCAGCAATCAAAATAACCCCAAGCACTATATGAAATATAAATTATTATGCCTCTTCGTTTTGTTAAGTTTTTCTTTATCGGATTTGTATGCTGATATTGAACTTAGTTCCAAACAAATGAGAACCAGTGATGGGCTACCTAGTAATTCAGTACGATGCATGTTTCAGGACAGTAAAGGGTTCTTGTGGTTGGGTACTTTAGACGGATTGACCCGTTATGATGGAAATACTTTTCTTACTTATCAGTTGGAAAGTGGAAAACACGATCAGATTTCTTTAGCAGATAACAGAATAAAACATGTGGCAGAGGATAAGAACGGTTTTTTGTGGATAAAGACTGTACCGGAATTATTCAGCTGTTATGACCTACAGAAAGCTTGTTTTGTAGATTTTACCGGTACCGGAAGTGATGGAGAGAACTATTCGGAAATATTTATGTCCTCTAATGGAGATGTGTGGCTTTGGCATAGAAGGAATGGTGTGCGTCAAATTGTTTGTGAGGACGATCGGACTATGACCTCTGTGAAGTTTAGAACGAAATTTGGAAACCTGCCCGATGACCGGATTAAATTTATAAATGAAGATTCTAGTGGCAGGATTTGGATTGGTACCATGCAGGGACTTGCGTCTGTTTATAAAGGGAAAGTTGAATTTATTGATAGGAAATTGAATTTTTCTTCTTCTTTCCCTCATGGAGAGGATATGTATTTTCTGACAAAGAGTGGAGATGTGTATCGCTGTGTAAATGGATCGAAAAAAATAGACTGTTTAGCGTCGCTGTCTGCTATTGCCGGTAATAATACATCTGTCAGTACACATTCATTGATAAAAGATAAATGGGTTATATTTACTTCCAGCGAAGGGGTATATGAATTTGATTTTCAGAACTTTCAAATAACTCCTTGCCGGGAACTAAAAATAAATAATGGAAAAGTGATTCATGACAATTACGGAGATTGTTGGGCTTACAATAACACTGGACGAATTTATTATATAAACTCGAAGAGCGGAGAAATAAAGAATTTTCAACTGATCCCTGAAGAGAAGATGAAATATATAGATTATGAACGCTATCATGTGGTGCGTGATGACCGGGGGATTGTGTGGATTTCAACTTATGGAAACGGACTTTTCACCTACGATATTCAGGAGGACCGGTTGGAACACTTTGTTTCCGAAGGGAAGAATGCAGGACCTATAGGGTCAGATTTCTTGTTATGTTTGATGAAAGACAGGACAGGAGGAATATGGGTAAGCTCCGAATATTCCGGTTTGTCTCATATTTCCATTTCAAATAAAGGCATTACACATGTCTATCCAGAATCACCGGATGTTTTTGACCGTTCGAATACAATCCGGTTACTGACTAAAATGTCGAATGGAGATATATGGGTAGGAACGCGAAGAGGTGGATTGTATAAAAATGATTCTCATCTGAAAACTAAGATAGATAATCATTATTTGCCCTATAATATTTATGCGATTTCAGAAGATAGTGAAGGGAATATATGGATGGGAACCCGGGGCGACGGACTAAAAATAGGAGATACGTGGTATAAAACGGATCTGTCCAATCCTTTTGCCTTATCTAACTCTAATATTTATTCCATTCTTCGCGATAAGAAAGATCGTATGTGGGTGGGAACATTTGGAGGAGGACTGGATCTGGCAGAATCAACGGAAAAAGGACAATACAAGTTCCGTCGTTTCTTTCAAGGAAAGAAGTATGGCTTACGGATAGTCAGAGTAATGGCAGAAGATGAGAAAGGGATGATATGGATGGGCACAAGTGAAGGTATCTGCATTTTCCACCCTGACTCATTGATCACTAATGAAGATAACTATCATTTGTTCAGCTACACCGATGGCAATTTTTGCAGCAATGAGATTCGTTGCCTGTTTCGTGATAGCAAAGGGCGCATGTGGGTAGGTACTTCGGGTGCCGGGCTGAATCTATGCGAACTGTCAGACGACTGTCAGTCTTTGAAATATACACATTATGGAATAGCGGAAGGACTGGTTAATAATATGGTGCAATCTATTTTGGAAGATCATTCGGGACAATTATGGATTGCTACGGAATATGGAATTTCAAGATTCAATCCCAACAGCCATTCTTTCGAGAATTATTTCTTCTCATCTTATACATTAGGAAATGTGTATAGCGAGAACAGTGCGTGTATGGGGGCAGACGGTAAACTGATTTTTGGAACAAACTACGGATTGACGATTATTGACCCGAAGAAGATTCCAACAGAGAGATTGCTTTCTCCTATTGTTATCACAGGATTGTCCGTTAATGGAATTCAGGTGAAGCCTAATATGCCGGGTTCTCCTTTGCAAGAATCTTTAGCCTATTCGGATAAGATTACATTGAAATATTTCCAGAATTCTTTTATGCTTGATTTTTCTACTCTCGATTATTCGGATAATGGTCAAATCAAGTATATGTATTGGCTGGAAAACTATGACAAGGGATGGAATGTTCCGTCTTCGTTAAGTTTTGCTACTTATAAATATCTGGAGCCGGGCACTTACATTTTCCATGTGAAATATTGTGATGGTGCCGGTATTTGGAATGATACCGAAACAACTTTGAAGATTGTTATCGTGCCTCCGTTTTGGAAAACAAATTGGGCTATGCTTGGATATTTCATCCTGATGTTAATAGCTTTGTACTTTACATATCGTATCATTTTTAATTTCAATAGGTTGCGCAACCGCATCAATGTTGAAAAACAACTGACAGAGTATAAACTGGTATTTTTCACAAATATCTCTCATGAATTCCGTACTCCGCTTACATTGATCCAAGGAGCATTGGAGAAAATGTACCGGATGGATGATATTCCACAAGCCTTATTGCATCCGTTGAAAGTCATGGATAAAAGTACACAACGTATGTTGAGGCTGATTAATCAGTTGCTGGAGTTCAGAAAAATGCAGAACAACAAGTTGGCTCTTTCTCTGCAGGAAACTGATGTAGTTGCTTTCCTGTACGAAATATATTTAAGTTTCAGTGACGTAGCAGAACAGAAGAATATGGATTTCCGCTTTTTGCCGTCTGTGCCATCCTATAAAATGTTTATTGATAAAGGTAATTTGGATAAGGTGGTGTATAACTTACTTTCAAATGCTTTTAAGTATACTCCTTCGGGTGGGACAATTCTGTTTTCTGTGAATGTGGATGAGGTGAAGAAGTGTTTATACATTCAGGTAGCGGATACCGGAGTAGGTATTCCTAAAGAAAAGCAGGGAGAATTGTTTAAACGTTTCATGCAAAGTAGTTTCTCCGGAGATAGCATTGGAGTAGGGTTGCATTTGAGCCATGAATTGGTGCAGGTGCATAAGGGAACTATTGAATATAAAGATAATGAAGGGGGAGGTTCCGTATTTACGGTATGTATTCCGACTGATAAAACTGTTTATTCGGAAAAAGACTTCCTGGTTCCCGGCAATCTCCTGCTGGAAGAAGCGAATATGCAGACTCACCATTTGCAGGAGCTTTCAGAGGAATGTCAGGAACATGAAAAGACAGTCACCACATCAAGAAAACATAAAATATTAGTCATCGAAGACGATAATGATATTCGTGGATTCCTGCAGGAGGAGCTTAGTGCTTATTTTGAAGTAGAAGTGGCTGCGGATGGAATATCCGGATTTGAAAAGGCATGCAACTATGACGCAGACTTGATTATCTGCGATGTATTGATGCCTGGGATGACCGGTTTCGAAGTGACAAAGAAACTGAAAACTGAATTTGCGACAAGTCATATTCCTATTATTCTGCTGACTGCCTTGACTTCACCGGATAAGCACCTGGAAGGACTTGAAGCGGGAGCGGATGTTTATGTTGCAAAGCCATTTAGTTTTAAGCTTTTGCTTGCGCAGGTGTTCCGGCTGATAGAGCAATGCGAAAAGTTACGGAAGAAGTTTTCCAGTGAACCGGGGGTAGTGCGTCCTGCTTTATGTAACACGGACCGGGATAAGGAGTTTGCAGATCAGTTGGTGGCTGTGGTGGAAAAGATTTATTCTCAATACAACATTTCTATTGATGAATTTGCGCAGATGATGGGGATGGGACGAACTGTATTTTATAAGAAATTACGGGGAGTGACCGGATACTCACCGAATGAATATTTGCGTGTTGTACGAATGAAGAAGGCTGCCGAACTGTTTTTGACCGAAAGGGATCTGACTGTTGCGGAAGTTTCTTATAAAGTGGGTATTAACGATCCTCTTTATTTCAGTAAATGTTTTAAGGCGCAGGTCGGTATGACTCCGACAGAGTATCGGGAGAAAGTCGGTCGGTAATTGGAGCTTCTTGCAGTTTTATCTCCTTAGAAGTTTCATTGAATAAATAGCGTTCAGCCGTTTCAGCTTTCTTCGGAAAAGCCTTGATAGAAGGTGATAGCGGCTGAAGGCACCATTTCGTACCCTTGCGTAGACGTGCTCTGAGCGGGGGCGTGGTTTCAGTTCTTTCAGGTTTATAGTTTGAGTTTCTGCTTTTATAGTCGATAAGCTATGTATATCTTAATTTCTGAACAAAGGCTGGTTGATATGTAGGCAAAGGCTGACTGACGTACGGGCAAAGGCTTGCTGACCCGTCGACTCAGGCTTGCTGACGTGTAGGCTTAGGCTTGCTGACCTCCGAGCTAAAGTTTGCTGACAAATAAGGTGAGAATGATAGAAACAGCGCTGAAAATATGATGAATGAATAGAGCCTCTGTTTAAGTAAAATAGACCTTTTACTTTTAGTAAATAGAACTTCTGATTGGAACAAACGCAGGCTCTGTTTTTGAAACTGAAAGAGCTGAATGCTGAAACCTCTTTTCAGAGACTACTGCTTTCAGCTGTATCTCCTTCTGACAGGGATTTTGCGGAGATTACTGAAAGAACTGAATACCTGGATTTCAACTTTATTTAGTAGGTGGCTGATTCTTTCATTGTTAGCCTGCCAAGCAGGCTTTTTATTTGTATTAGAGTAAATAGAAAGAAGTACAAGAGTTGTTATGATGATGTACTAGAGTCACTCCAAGGATGTAGAAGATTTAAGGAAAAGATGTATAAGAATTGGATGAATGGTGTACAAAATGCGAGCGAATGATGTACGTCATTACTTCTTTGGAATAATAATAAAAAAGATAGCGATGCCCGAATACGAGTATCGCTATCTTGAGAAAAGAGACTAAAATATTATTTGATTTTAGCCTCTTTTAGCTTAACTAGATTTTATAAAATCTTATTTTCTCCAGCGTGGATCACCAATTTCATTATCTATGATTGTTTGGTTAGATACTTTGAAATTACCGTTTGCTGCATCTGTAAAGCCTGGATCAAGAGTGACTCCAGTTGCGTCTACCACTTTACCGGCTCCACCTTCAGGTATTGATAGTAAGGAAGGTGCCTCGAAATAATAGTTCGAGTTAAATGTCAGATTATCAGTTTTAGTATCTTGACTAAAGAATACTTTATTACTCATGTTAGCAAAAATGCATTTTGTGATATTTGCAGTAAAATCTTTATTACCAACTGAGTTGGAACGGACATAGAAGAGACCTTTACTTGTTGCTTCAATTCCATACAGAGTGCAATTCGATATATTTATGATATTGCCTTTCGTTGAATGTCTGTCAAAACGAATAAAATCAGAACCAGAGCAACAATTATAGAATGTGGAATTTTTCAATGTAAACTCTGCTATAAAGGATTTCTTCTTTTGATAGTCTACAAATCTTTTGCCACTTGCCATATCATGGAAAATACAGTTATCTACAGTAAATGTATTGATAGTACCAGTTTGTGTATTATCATTCTCTACTAACAACGAACCAAATCCAGTTACATCACAATTTGTAACAGTTATATTTCCACCTTTACTATCAAGTACTGTAATAATTGTACCTCCGTCACTAGCAGTTAAATTAAGGTTCTCTATTTTGAAATTGTTACATCCACTTAATACAAACTTGATATTAGTAGTTGGACGGTTTTCTGCATATAAACCTTTTATAGTAACATCTTTGGTTAATTCTATTTCCAATGTTTTTGCAGTTCCACTTTCATCTGTATATATGAAGCTATTATTGTCGTCTTTAGGTAATAGGACAATAGTAGCATTAGCCTCGGCTGTTGCTATGATTGTTGCAAGATTGTCACCCGGATAAGCAGGTAATGCTCCATCCAAGTTTATGAGAGTTGTGAATACCATCGTACCACGAGTTTTATCACCATTCTTTAAAGTTGCAGTATAAGTAGTTTCAGACTTTAAGTTTTTAATAGTAGCGGCACCGGCTGCAATTTCATCAGAAGTCACACGGTGTGCTGCAACATCATTTGGAGTTATGATGATTTCCGTAGCAACTTGTCCGGCGGGCCAGCGAAGTGTTACTTCTGATGCTGTCAGATCTTCTTCTGCAACTTCCAGAAGAATTTGTTCTGCATCTGTTGAACGGGTAGCGCTAACCCATTTGGAATCAGTAATTCCTTCTGCTACACTTTTTACCCGGATGGAGTATGATGTTTCTCCTTCTAATCCTGTAACCGTATAAGTTGCTTTTTCAGATTCTAACGTAGAAATAGCAGTTCCTGTAAAATCAGGATCTTCTTTAAATACTTCGATTACATAGGATTGGGCTCTATCCATTTCATCCCATGTTAATTCTATATTTACTTTGTCTCTAACTCTTGCGGTCAGATTAGTCGGGGATAATAGACGATCTAAATTTAATTCTTTTATGTCATCTATATCTTCACATGCAGTGAATGTAACGCTGCCTGTCAACAGTGTGATAAAAGCAAATGCTGTGATTATATATTTTTTCATCTTATCAATATTTAAGTGTATGAATTAATTATACCAGGAATAATTTTTCAATTCCGGATTGGCATTAAGATTAACCTGGAAGATAGGCCAATACATATATTTAACCGGGTCTTGTGCATAAATAGCTTCTATCTTCTCGTCTTTTAGTTGGCTGGAAGATATCCATGTTTTCGTTTCACCCGAACTGTTGGTGTATTCTGTGTAACCTGCCGGATTGATATTTTGCTCATCGCGGTTCAGACCGTATGTTACGAGACTGCCATCTTCGATTGTATTTGATGCTCCGTTGCGCGTCCATGTGTAATCTTCCATTTTATAATATAAATGCCCGCTTAATTCAGCATATTCTCCTTGCAAATCACGTAAACGATACATTTTAGCTTTAGCCTCATCAAGTTTGGTTTTTAATAGATTCCAACGGATCAAGTCAGCTTTGCGAACAAATTCACCGCAAAATTCCAAAGCGCGTTCTTGAACGATTGCATCAAACATTGCATCTTTATTACCTTGAACAGCTGCGACATATTGGTCTACTTCTGTATTCCAATCGGCTTGATCAAACGCACGTTGGCGAATCTGTTTCAAATATGGAGCTGCTGAGGCCGGACCATTTAATTCGTTTTCTAATTCTGCTCTCATCAATACGATATCAGCATAACGCATATATTGTTTATTGATACCATCGTCGGTGCTTTCAATATAGCGGTTCATCCATTCATAACGGAGTTTTCCGAAATACCATTTATCTATTGAATTGAGTTCTTGGACTCCTTTGTTCCATTTGTAAGGAACACATGTTACATCACGTCGTTTATCCTTTTGGGAATAATCAAAGAAAAAGAAAGGAGTAGGACCTGCCTGTCCACCGGATTGTTTGTAGTTTACTATGACATCAGCGGTCTCATGTCTTAAACCGAAAGTATATACTTGGCGTCCACGTGCAGTCGGTTCATTGTTGTATGGTATTTCCCATAATGATTCACTACCTGCTTTAATAATATCACGACAGTTATCAATAAAAATATCTTCGAAATTTGTTTTTAAAGCCACATATTTTCCTTCTTCTGCCATTACGTCTTTACATGCCTGCAGGGCGATAGGGTATAATACAGATTTTGCTAGTTCTGGATCACTGCTTAATGAACTGTTACCATCGGATCTCAAAGAATAACCGGATGCCTGAAGGCAAACTCGTGCTAATAATCCTTTTACAAAAGCTTTGTTGATTCGTTCTACAGTAGTAGTTGCATCCATTTCGTTGGGCCATGCTACCATATTTTCTGCTTCCTGTAAATCTTTTATCAGTTGTTTGTAGATAACGTCTTTGTCAGTTCTTGCAGCATACATTGTTTCTGTGGTTGTTGGTTCAAAGCGAGCGGGAACATCTCCCCAAGCGTTAATCAGATCAACATATGCCATAGCACGCATGGTAAGAGCCTCACCATAAAGGTGTGCCATATTTTTATCTGTCAAATCTGCGTATGTTCTAAGTCCTTGGATGGCAAGGTTAGCCTTTTCAATGCCTTGATAAATATTAGACCATGGTTCTTTACCATCAGCGAGATTCATCTGACTATTATTCGAAGAAACCTTATAAACCGCTAAATCTGCTTTTCCGTCACCTACCTGTTCAGAACTACTATACCATTCTATGTCAGTATTATAACCATACCAAGGCAAATAACGAGCACGATAGTTCTGTTCGCCATAATATATATATATGTTTTTAATTGTTCCTTCTGCTAAATCATAGATTGAAAATATATTGGAGTCGTCCATAGATGAAGGAGACTTTGTATCAAACAAGTCATCACAAGAAGTCATAAGTAAAGAACTTCCGCAGAATGGCATTGCTGCTATTACTGTATATAATAATTTTTTCATATTAGTCTTTTTTTAGAATGTTAAGTTTAAACCAATTACATATTGACGGCTCTTTGGATATGCTGAATAATCAACACCTGGGGTCAATGCGCTTTTAGTACGTGTAGATACTTCAGGATCGAAACCGCTGTAGTTGGTAATGCAGAATAAGTTATAGCCGGTTGCATAAAAACGGAGATTCTGTATTCCAACTTTTCTGGTCAGAGTTTGTGGCAGTGTGTAGCCAATGGAAAGAGTAGCTAGGCGAAGGAATGATCCATCTTCTACAGCCCAGTCTGTCAACACATATTTCTGTGTCCATGGAGACCACATTGAGGTATTTGCATTCATTGCCGCCAATTGTGTAGGATCATTACAGATAGTTCCGTCGGCATTTAGGTTAGTCCAACGTTTCTCTTCTGCCATGACATCAATCATGTTACGGTATTTATATTTGCTTGAAGATGTATATTCAATTTTGTTTGCATTATAGATATCATTACCAATACTATAGGTAAAGTTTGCAGTCAGATCGAATCCGTAAACACGGGCATTAACAGAGAACCCACCACTACAGAATGGATTAGTATCACCAATTACTTTTTGGTCGTCTTTAGTCACTTTATTATCTTCACTTCCATCTACGTTTTTTAGTTTCATAGCACCTGGACGGAGATATTTCTCACCGATGATGTCAGAAGCATCTGCTACGCCAGCTTTCAATACCCATTTACCATCAATGAAACCTTCGAAGTCACTGACTTCATAACGTCCGTCACTTACAAAACCGTAAATTTCTCCGACAGAATGTCCTGGTTGTACTTTGAAGTCTGATTGAATATCTGTTGATGCCCAACCTGAATCAGCAGAATAGTCCATTAAGCTACCTAAGGATTTAACTTTATTCTTATTGAATCCTACGTTTGCATTAAAACTCAAAGCATAATTCTTTTTATTGATGGCATTCCAATTTAAGGTTACTTCCCAACCTTTGTTTTCTGTTTCACCTAAATTTCTGTATTGGAAGCTATATCCAACACCGGAAACGGGGAAGTTGATTAGCAAATCTTTTGTAGTATTCCAATAATATTCAACTGTACCACTTAACTTTCCGTTTAAAAGAGTAAAATCTAAACCGGCATTGCGAGTATGGGTTGTTTCCCATTTCAAATCAGGATTGGCCATTTGTGCACCAGTAGTCCAATAACTTGACATATTATTCATCCAGCCTATTGAAGCACCGGAACCAGCAGACCAAATAGTACTTGTTTGGTCACTTGGAATGTTGTTATTACCAGCTGTACCATAACTAATACGAAGTTTTAAATCATCTAACCATGATTTAGTACTTTCCATGAAGTTTTCAGATGACATACGCCATGCAAGAGCTGCGGAAGGGAAGAATCCCCAACGGTTGTCTTTTGAAAATTTAGAAGAGCCATCGGCACGGAATGTTGCACTCGCAAGATATTTACCTTGGAAATCATAGTTTGCACGTGCAAAATAGGATAGCAGGATATCGTCAGCATTATAGAATTTGTCAGTTGAGAAAGCTGTGCCTTGACTTGATAAGTTGAAAGCTTGGTCTGCCGTAAATAGTTTTGGATAAAAACGAACTTCATCTGTATCCGTATTACTTTTCACCTTAATCAATTCCTGACCAACCAAAAGACTTAAACTATGATCTTTGTTCTTTAGTATCTTCTTGAAATCGTAATTTAAAGTATTAGTATTACGGAAGGTTTTTCTTTCTTTGGAAGTGAATACGGCAATAGGCTGATTGTTTCCATTGATGCGGGAGTTGTAAGTTGTAACTCCATAAAAACGTTTGTCTTTATTATAGTAATGATCTAAACCAAATTCAGTCTTGAATTTTAAGTTGTCAATAAACTCCCAAGTAAAACTACCGTTATAATTAAAGGTTTGACGTGACTGCTGACGTGCATTGTCTGCAACGGAAACTAATGGATTTGTTAATTGGAGATCAGGATCATACCCATCGCTCAAATCTTTGAAATTGAACGGGGTATAAATCATAACGTCTTTCATACGAGAGTCTGCACTGGAAACTTCGCTTTTGGACTCGTTAGCACCTGCACCATTGATTGTTGTATTGGAGTAACGTACAGAGAAGTCTAAAGCAACACGTTTATTGGGCTTGTGATTTACTTTTAAACTTAAGTTATCACGCTTAAAATCAGAATCTTGCATGATTGCTTTATCATCCATATGCGCATAGCTGAAAGCGAACTTTGTTTTGTCACTTCCTCCATTGATGCTTAAATTGTGATTGAAAGTATGTCCGGTACGCCCAAATACCTGATCTTGCCAATTGTTACCTTCAATATTTTCATAAAGATCTATATCCTGATAGTTACCAAAAACTTTGGTATAATCATCTGGATTGATCGTATCATGTTTACCACTATTCAACATAGCCAATTCATATTGCCATTTTGCATAGTCTCCGGATGAAAGCGTGTTTAACTGTTTGGCCATCTTTTTCCAAGAGTAGTAAGCGTTATAATTCACAGAAATCTTACCTTCCTTACCACTTTTGGTTGTAACAAGGATGACTCCATTAGCACCACGAGAACCATAGATAGCAGTAGAAGATGCATCTTTCAGAACTGTCATATCTTCAATATCTGAAGCGGGAATATCAGAAATAGATTCTACGGGGAAGCCGTCTACAATAAATAAAGGAGTGTTATCTCCCGTAATAGAACCGCCACCGCGTACACGAATCTTCATTTCTGCATCAGGCGAACCTTCTGTTGTGGTAATTTGTACACCTGCCATCTTACCTGTTAGTGCTTCCGTTGCGGATGCAACAGGTACTACTGTCAATGCTTCAGCATTAACTGTGGCTACTGATCCTGTAATGTCTTTACGCTTGGCAGTACCATAACCGATAACTACAACTTCATCCAACGCTTTTGCATCATCTGATAGTGTAACATCAATCTTGCTTTTTCCTTTGATTGCGATTTCCTGCGTTTTCATACCAATATATGAAATAACTACAGTGGCGTTGGCAGGAACTTTTAGAGAGAAATTTCCATCCAGGTCAGTGATTGTACCATTGGTAGTATTCCCTTTTTCTACAATGGAAGCACCGATAATCGGTTCTCCGGTTGTGTCTTTCACATTACCATTTAAGGTAATAGTCTGCGCTGATACGCTGAGCGATAATGCTGCGAAAATCATTAGCAGCAAAGTGCGCATGTTTTTCATTCCTTTAGGCATCTTTTGTTCTTTTATATTAGATTATTAATATTCGAGTGTGTCCACTCTTAGAGTTCTCACTGGTGCAAAATTATGTTTTTGGGGCTTGTGGGATGTGTAATATTTGTTTTTACGATAGTATTTTTTGTTTTTCCGGCATAAAATGAATAAAGACGAGGATTTATGGGGAAATGTACTCTCGTCTTAATCTTTTATAACTGTTTATTCGGGCTTTTAGTTTTATTTTTTAGAATCCGCAGGATACAGATGATTCACTAGCTCATTCAGATATACCTCCAGATTGGTGTATTCTTTACTCAAACTATATTGTGCGCCGTCGCTTGGATCATTCGGATTCAGATTGTGCTTTTTCTCCCATTCGTCCGGTATGCCATCTCCGTCGGAGTCGGTTGGGGTCGGTTCGGATTTATATTCGGGCCAGCCTCCTACATCTATCGGTTGGTCAACCATTCCGTTGGTGCTTCCATGAGACCCTTCATAAGTGTAATTCCCTTTGCGGGTTTCTTCTACGATTCGTTGGTCTACGGCATCGCGGCGGTGAGAAGCTCCGGCAAATTGCAGTACATCTTTATAGGCTTTCTTTGCCGGTTGCAATGAAGTATGCTCTGCTATATCAAATGCTTTTTTGGATAATAAATTCTTTTCCGGTGCGAAGTCGTTCTTGACGATCAGACCAAATGTATTATCCATATTGACTTTATAAAGAGCTTCTTTCTGCTTGTCAGTCAGGCTGGGACAGGTGGCGTCCATAAAGTTTCCTTTGAAGTGGAAGATTCCATGTACCCCTGCCTCATTTTGATTTTTGCCGTCGTCTGCATAAGCGGTGAACAGGCGTCGGTATGAACCTTTGGTAGCACTATAGGGCCCCGGCTTATAGTAATTATTGAGAAAGTTGTACGAACCGCCTTCACCGGCATAAGCCCCGTCACTACCATAATTGTAGATTACATTATTGAATAATTCCACCTTTTCTTCTTCCGGTTTGCCGGTATAACGGCTGCCGCAGAGTCGTGGAGTACGATTGGTGTGATGTGCCAGCAGATTATGATGGAAGGATGCTTTTTGTCCACCCCAGATGCCACCATAGCCATGTGCTCCTTTCTCATGAATAGAGTTGGCGAGGCTTTCGCTGATGATACACCATTGAAGGGTGAATTGACTGTTATCATAGAAAGTGGCACATTCATCCGTACACCAGCTCAGAGAGCAATGGTCTATGATTATGTTACTGTTTCCTTTGGTACCGTTCATTGCATCGTCACCTTTTTGCTTGATGTCCGCTCCCATACGTGAACGGATAAAGCGGACAATCACATTGTCTGCTTGAATGGAAAAGGTGTAGTTCTTCAGACAGATGCCATCTCCGGGAGCTGTTTGACCTGCGATTGTCACATCTCCATTGCTGAGTTTTAAAGGTTTCTGCAATTCAATGATGCCGCTGACTGCGAAAACGATCGTGCGGGGGCCCTTTTTGTTGATAGCCCAACGGAAAGTTCCTTCCGAGCCGTCATCTGCCAGTGAAGTTACAGTGTATACTGTTCCACCGGCACCTCCTGTTGTATATTTCCCTGCACCGTCGGCGCCTGGGAAAGCCGGAACTTTTGAACGGTCGGGAGTAGCATTCTCTTTGTACGAATTGTCAGTATTTGTATTCCCTTGGATAGAAGGGAGCATAAATAAGGCACATAGCCCTACCAGGATTTTTTTGTTCATAGCTACTTAGTTATTGGTTGGGTATAAGGAATTTACCAAACTATTCAGATAGACTTCGAGGTTGGTATATTCCTTGCTTAAGTTATATTTGTTTCCGTCACTGCCGTCGTTGGGATTCAGCCCGTTGGCTGTTTCCCATTCGTCCGGTATCCCGTCTTTGTCACTATCCTGCTGTGTAGTGGTAGTGGATGCGTATTCACTCCATCCTTCCACATCAGCTTGTGTATCGATCAGTCCGTTCGTTCCTCCGTTTGAGCCTGTGTATGTGAAAGTGCCTTCCTGGGTTTCTTTTACAATACGTTTATCAATCTTGTCACGCAGATTGGAAGCACCAGCGTATAGTAATACAGACTGATAGGCATCTTGTGCAGACTGAACGAACGAATAATCATCTAAGATAGGAAAACGCAAAGATACAAGCAAATCTTTTGTTGAAACTTCGTTGTTTTTTACGCAAAAAGCGGTTGAGGAGGTATTATCTGCATTTGCATTGGCCAATTCTGTCTTTTGTGAATTAGATAACTTCTCATGTGTTTCGAAATAATTCCCGTTTACATAGAATTTTCCATATATCCCTTGTGCCTGTTGGTTTTTACCATCATCTACGTAGGCGGTGAAAATACGGCAATGTACTTTTGCCGAAGCATTAACAGGTCCCGGCTTATAGTAGTTATTCATGATATTATAAGAACCTCCCTCTCCCGCATAGGCTCCTTCACCAGTCCAATTATAGATTACATTATTGCATAAATCGGCTTTTTCCATATCTTCTCTGTTAGAATAACGGCTTCCACAGAGGCGAGGGGTGCGGTTGCTATGGTGGGCCAGCAGATTATGGTGGAAGGTTGCAGGGCTTCCTCCCCATATTCCGCCATATCCATGTCCTCCTTTGTTGTGAAGAGAATTTGTCAGACTCTCGCTGATGATACACCATTGCATGGTAAAGTCGGTATTTCCATAGAAGGAAGCACATTCGTCTGTACTCCAGCTCATGGAGCAATGGTCGATAATAATATTCCTTTTGCCGGGATAAGAATCTTGATACCCATTCATCGAATCATCTTCCGTCTTGCATTCATCCCCCATACGTGAACGGATAAATCGGATAATGACATTGTTTGCGTTGACACGTAAAGTGTAATTTTTCAAGCAAATACCGGGGTGGGGAGCAGTTTGACCTGCAATGGTTATATCGTCATTCTTTATTTGCAACTGTTTGGTTAAAGGGATGACTCCACCAACAGCGAACACAATCGTCCTTTTGCCCGACTTCTCTATCGCCCAACGGAGAGTACCTTCTGAACCGTCATCTTTGAGAGAA